>Ga0129336_10002363_pt1 | contig 11664 bp, 9 predicted proteins | sample CPB6_02_DNA_FD_96878 | JGI IMG/M metagenome (GOLD analysis project Ga0129336, IMG submission 96878) | Freshwater to marine salinity gradient microbial communities from Chesapeake Bay, USA - CPBay_Sum_0.6_0.2_DNA | ecosystem: Environmental > Aquatic > Marine > Coastal | place: USA: Chesapeake Bay...
ATTCTCCCTCATTATACACATGCGTCAATCGATATTACAGATCAGGAGGCGATGAATTCAATTTTTTTGAAAGAAGCTGTGCGAATCAAATTAATTATACACTGTGCAGCACAACCTTCGCACGATTGGGCCGCCAAGGAGCCGATCACTGATTTTACAGTAAATGCCACGGCAACTTTATATTTATTAGAACTCACGCGCCAGTATTGTCCTCATGCTGTTTTTATTTTCACTTCAACAAACAAAGTATACGGCGATCAGCCTAACCTGTTGCCCTTAATAGAAAAAGAATTCAGGTGGGAGCTAGATCCTGAGCATTCCTTTGCTGAACACGGAATCGATGAGAGTCTGTCTATTGATCAATCCACCCATAGTCTTTTTGGAGTTAGTAAAACAGCTGCCGACTTAATGGTGCAAGAGTATGGTCGCTATTTTGGACTGCGCACTATTATTTTTAGAGGAGGGTGTTTAACGGGACCTTCTCACAGTGGTGCTGAACTTCATGGTTTTTTGGCGTATTTGATCCAATGTGCTGTTTTGGATAATCCCTATACCATTTTTGGTTATAAGGGTAAGCAAGTACGAGATAATATTCATAGTGTTGATTTGGTCAACGCCTTTGGGGTTGTATTTAATCGACCTCCCAGCCCAGGAACGGTGTACAATATGGGAGGGTCTAGATATTCTAATATTTCTATGCTGGAGGCAATTAATTGGTTGCAACATTTTCTGGGCAAGCCCATCAAGTATAGCATTGATGAATCCAAAACAAGAAGGGGTGACCATATTTGGTATATTTCAGATGTTCGTAGATTTCAGCAGGATTACCCGGAGTGGAAATATAAATATGATATAGATGCAATTTTACACGAAATGACAACAACGGCTGTCGACAAACTCAAACAACGTTGATAAAACTGATTAGACAGATCGCCCCTAATTTTTTTAGATTAGGATTGATTCAAGCCAGCAGTATTTTATTACAATTTCTTTTAATTCCAATTGTAGTACAGCGTGCGGGCTTGGAAGCAAATGGAAAATTATTAACGGCTCTTTCGGTATCTGTATTATTTTCTATTTTGATCAATTTTGCGAGTAATCAATCGGGTCCACTTGCATTAAGTGAAAAATCGGAGGAGGGTAGTCAAGATAATTTTAATACGTTATTGAGTCTTTATTTTTATGTACGGATCATTTTATTTTTTGTTTCCATAACTGCCATTTTTCTTTTTTATACACTCCAAAAAGAAATGGGGCTTTATTTGATAGGGATCATTCCTCTTTTGCTATCTGAAATATTTAATCCTTATATCCTTTGTTTAAGCCGTAATCAATTACAGTGGCTTTCAATTCTCAACGTACTAGGCCGGTTTGTAGGGGTGTCTCTCGTATACTTTTTTTGGAGTCATACTACTCCAGCTTATTGGGTCAATGTTTGGATAGGGGGTAGTTTGACTATGTTTTTTATACTGTTTTGGATATATGAATGTATAACAGGGCAGTTTAGACTACAACCTATATTTAAAAAAGACATCTTGGGTCTTCTAAAGCAAAATTTTTCATTAGTTCAAAGTAATCTGATCGTTCACTTTCAGCAGGCATTTATTTTATACTTGGTAGGAATAGTAGCCACGCCCATGGTATGGGGGATCTATGCGATTATTGATAAAATTGTTTGGGGATATCGAACCCTCCTGATTTCATTTTCTGGAGCTGTTTATGCCGCCTCAATCAATATAGTAGCTAGTGGTTGGACCAATTGGAAACGCTACAAAGTTCGTATCAATCAATTGTTGGCAACTTTTTTAATTGCAGGGTCATTTTTTCAATTTTGTTTTGCTACCCCCTTGGCTGCCTTGTTTGGATGGCCTCAGTATACTAATGAGTTAGTACTGTCTATTCGCCTCGCCTCTGTAATACCCGTTTTTACAGGGCTGAATCTTATGAATGTATTAGAGTTGCTCTTTAAAAAGAAACATACTCTTATTTACCGTGCAAATCTTTTGGTTATGGGTGTGGTCATAATTTTAGGTGGGGGGTTGTACGTTGTAAATCTGTCTTTCACCCCACTTCCATCTTGGATGCCCGTAATTGCATTATTCACCGTAGAATTAATTACCTTATTGGTGTATGAAAAGAGTTGTCGTAATTCTGGTTGACTGGAACGGCGAAGAGGTGACCCGTGAATGTCTAGAGTCGTTGAAGCAAGTAGAGTTGCCTTCTACGCTAACGCTTACGGCAATTTTAGTAGATAATGGATCAAGTAAGCCGATTGAAAAAAATATTGTCGATGAGTTCCCCTTTCTCACACTTCTTAGGAGTGAATCCAATCTCGGATTCACAGGTGGAAATAATCTGGGTATCGAAAGGGCCCAATTACAAAAACCAGATTATTTGTTATTCTTAAACAATGACACCGTAGTGAGCACTGATTTTTTAACTCCTTTGTTCAATTATTTAGAATCGCACCCAATGGTAGGGGCAGTACAACCAAAAATCTGTTTTTATCCAAATCGATCTTATTTGTGGAATGCAGGAAATAAATTTTATAAGTGGGTGAGTCAAACGGGTGTTATTGGATATCGAGAGCTCGACAAAAATGAAAATACCGTTGCTAAAGAACAATCTTGGTTAACGGGTTGTAGTATACTTGCGCGCGCTGAATTATTTACCGGGCAACATGGGCTACGTTTTAATGATCGTTTTTTTGCATTATACGAAGATGTCGACTTAAGTTTTAGAATACGTCAAAGAGGATTCAAGTTATTCTATATTCCTTTTTCTACTATTTATCATCGAGCCGGGTATTCATCAAATTACAAAGTGAAAACAAAAGAGGGATATACACATCCCTTTATGATTTATCTCCATAGTCGAAATCGAATCTGGATAGCTCGGTTATATACACCATTTTATTTTTGGCCTACTACGTTTTTGTTTTTGTGTGCTTATTATTTGTTATTGATTCCTTACTTTTTATTTCGGGGTCGTTTTAGAAAAACAATTTTAGTAATTAAAGCAATAAAAGACGGAATATTGACGAAGCCGATTTAATTTTACTTCATTCTATTATCCTATGAAGTATTTTGATTTGTTTGGAATTAGGTTGGCTGCCACAACCTATGAAGAACTTACTGAGAATGTTTTTGATAAAATAAACAATAATCCAACACCGCAAGGGGGTATAGCTGCTTTGGCGGTGCATGGTTTGATCGAAGGGTATAATAACGATTCACTGAAGCAGCAATTAAATTCATTGGAGTGGGTGGTTCCCGATGGTCAACCTGTACGATGGGCATTAAACTTTTTTAATAATGCTAACTTAAAAGCGCGTGTCTATGGGCCATCTTTAATGTTGCATTTAATTAGGAGAGCTGCCGATCGACAAGTTCCTGTATTTTTTTATGGAAGTAAGTTTTATACCTTACAATTATTACAAAAGAATCTACTTAAGCAATTCCCCTCATTAATTATTGCAGGCATACAAGAGGATCGGTTTCGGGAATCTACCGTCGAAGAGAAAATAAAGGACCAGGAAACTATTAAGCAATCTGGTGCAAAACTAGTTTTTGTTGGTAGGGGTTGTCCTAGACAGGAACGTTGGGTAGCCGAGAACAAAAATCAAATTCCCGCTGTTTTAGTGGCTGTCGGTGCTGCATTTGATTTTCATGCAGGAACGGTAAAACAGGCCCCTGCTTTTTTACAAGACCGGGGATTAGAATGGTTATTTCGATTAATACAAGAGCCGGGACGATTATGGAAACGCTACCTGATCACAAATACCCAATTTATACTCTTGTTCTTGCGCAAGCTTTTGCTGCGATACTAAAAGCCCTATATTTGATAATGAATTTTTTCTCCCGTAAGTCAGTACAATTTTTAGTGAATACACTGGTAGTTTTTGCATTGATTGGAATTATGTCTGCCAGCATCACGAGTTGTAGTAGGGTGGCCGACGAACCAATGCCCATTGCAGATAGTATTCGGGTAGGCTTGGTAGCGCATTACCCAATGGGGGTTTCTCCTCGTGATTTGACAGGCAATAACCCCGATATGGAAGTGATCAATGCAGGGGTAAGGCGTTCTGGAAGAGCAAATCGTTTTGAAGAAAATGCTACTTTTTTTGCTGGTAATTCTAGCAGCTTCGCCAGAATGTACTTGACCAATGCGCGTGCAGTAAAAGGAGAGTTGTCTATTGTATTTTGGGCAAAAGAAATGGGGCCTGGTACATTTTCTCCTCGCGTATTTGAATTTTGGCCCGGAAATTATGGGGTTGGTTTTTTTTGGTTTAACTGGTATCAAGGAAAAGTAAAATGGGCAGGTACTGATTTTGCAATTACGCCCGACTCTTTATTTCAACGGAACACTTGGTATCATTTTGCGTTGATGCAAGATGTAGGAGCTATTCAAATGTATTGTAATGGAAAAAGAATTGCTCGAATCACAACAAACGGAAGTATTCCGCCCGCTGCCATTCAATTGGCCTCCTATGCTGAAATAGGAAGATTGGCTCAACGACCGGCTGATGCTTTTGAAGGAGGTGTAATGGATTTTAGAATCTATAACCGAGTGTTAAGTCAGCGCGAGATTGAATTTATCTATACGCAATGATGTTTTCAATAGTATTGCTATTGTTTCCACTGGCATACCTAATTAGTTTTTTATACTCGCTCAGAGGAGTAGTAAAGGGAAACTATCAAGCACTTTTTGTTTTCTTTATTTTTGGCCTTCCCATATATATTACCTCTCTTTCTATTTTACACTTGCATGGGTGGGATATTTTTATTCCCTTTTTTCAATACTCCAAAGAAATATTGATAATAGTTGCTTTAGGCTTGCTGCTTTATCAGCTACCCAAAATGCCTGTATGGAATTGGTTAGACCGTTTCATGCTTGTTTATTTTGTATTTACTGCTCTTTTTTTGATACTTCCTGTGGGAAGTTTTGGGCTGATTCAAAAAATTATTGCGTTTAAGAATATTTCTTTTTTCCCACTCTTATATTTTATAGGTAGACTACTACATCAAGAAGTAATCTGGGTTTCTAAACTTCAAAAACAAGTCATGCTGTTAGCGGTAATGGCGATGATTATTCTTGTTGGCGAAGTGATTTTGTCTACTCATCTTCAAACGATCACAGGGTATGCTTCTTTTTATGAAAAATATTTTTCATTTGATCCGGCCGGTAACTATGGCTTAAGCTGGACCTTTGAAATGGAGGGAGGCGTTAAGCGATTTGCAAGTTTTTTTGCCAACCCCTTAGAACATGCTGCTTCTACCTTAATTACAGTTGCAATACTTGCTATTGTATTACATGAAAATACTAGCATGAAGGAGCCTAAGCTTTTTTTTAGTGCCCTACTTGCTTCTTTACTTTCAATTTTATTTGCATTGTCCAGGGCCTCATTAGTTGGCTACATAATTGCTAGTTATTTGATTTTTAGTTTGCTCAAAAAAAAGAAAATATTATTCTTTTATCACTCAGCACTGCTATTGCTGGTACTATTAGTAGTGTCATTTGCACTTAATTCCACCTTTACTCAATTTGTAGTCGATATATTTAGCTTTACCGATTCGTCAAGCGTATCCCATTTGCTCGAATGGATTGATGGTATTGAGGCCATTGCAGCAAATCCTCTAGGTATGGGACTAGGGGAGTCGGGTAGAATTGCCGGTGCATTAGGGTTAAACACGGGCGGAGAAAATCAATTCATAATTCTTGGGGTGCAATGTGGACTTGTGGCTGTTCTTTTGTACGTGATCATTTTAGGGATTACCATATATCAATCTGCTTTTTTAGTTCGTAATTCTACTGGTAAGGCAGCGCAATTGGGTATAATGGTTTTTATAATCAAGGTGGGTTTATTGATTCCATTGCTCACCGCTTCTGTTGAGTCTTACTTGTATGTTAGTTACCTGGGCTGGTTTTTGACCGGATTCATGTCTTCTGCTTGGTCATCCATTCATAATCTTCAGCCAGCCACGTTGAAATGAAGCAAGGCTAAATAGCTCTGCTGCTCGTTGTTTGCCTTTCACCCCCGCTTTTTCCAGTTGCTCTTTGTTCGATAATAACTGGTGTAAAATTTTACTACTCATTATTGCATCATTTATGGGAATAAAATAGCCCGTAATATTTTCCTCAATTAATTCTAAGCATCCTCCTTGACGCGTTGCAATGACAGGTTTTCCAGCTAGCATGGCTTCTATTACTACGGTAGGGAGTGAGTCGGGTTTTATCGAGGGGACTATTAAAATATCTATTTTTTCTAAAAGACCTTTTATGTCTTCTTGATAACCGATATAATCAACAAAATTGTTCAGACCTCTGTCTGAAATCTCCTTTTTTAATTTCAAAGTTAAATGCGAGTAACCAGGATAGGCGTCTCCTGCAATAATAAGCTGAATACTCCCCGGGTGTTGATAAGAAGGACTCTTTATCAAATGTTGAAGAATTTCTAATAAGTAGGAATGACCTTTTAAGGGTTGAACTCTTCCTATCATTCCGATTACTATTCCGTTGGCTGTTTTTTTGTATTGTTCACTAATTGAACTGAAAAAAGATTTTTCTTTTTGATTGGATAAGTCAGAAAAGCCATTGTAAAGTACTTTTACTGGTTGTGGCAAGGGTAATTGACTCCAATGGAATTGAACAGCTTTTGAAACAGCAATAATTTTATCTGCCTTTCTTAATAATTGATGTAAAAATCTAAAAAGAAGTTTAGGTTCTTCAATTATTTCATGCAAGTGCCAAATAAGTGGTAGCTGAGTAATTCGTTTTAGCCAGGGTCCAATAATAATATTAAGCGAGTTAACATAAATTAATTGAACATCGTTGGCTTGTATTATTTTTTGGAGCGTTAGCGTGGCTGTGATCCAATAATAGACTCGGCTTAGTAAGCCCCAGGGGGTAAAATATTTTCTTCTCAGTACACCCATGTTTATAATATAAAGGGGTATACCTAACTCTCTTACAGCATTGCACAAGGGACCTTCGTGCGGAAAAATCACAATTGCGTTTTTGGTATTGGTAGGGATGCGAAGAATTTCTAAGAGAACTTTGCCAGAACCATAAAAATCGGGGCTTCCGTGTAAGTAGATTGTTTTCATTAATTGTTCATCACTTCTATATAGACATTATCAATAGACCACGACCGATCGCAAATGGAGCCTTGTAAGGCATCATTAAGTTCAATTTTGATATTTTTTTCTGTGTGCGGCCTTGAAAAAATTACTTTATAATGGGTGGTTCCATCTTTAGTACTATCTAATGCACAAATGCCTGGAAATTGTGTTGAGATTGCATTGCTTTTGGCAGGCATGTTCATTGTTCCTGTCCATTCCGGAAATGATTGGGGCCAATTAGGATTATTAGAAAAGGTGGTTGATAATTGAAAGAGCCCATTGACACGAATATTCCATACATCTACCACTCCATATTGCCCTACTTTTTCTCCTTCCCAGTTGTCGTGAATATACAAATCAAATGAGGCGTAGATCATATTGTGGGCAGGAACGCTGTCTAGCTCAATTGTTACGACAGTGTTATTAAAATTGCCAATTACATTACTGCCGCCAAAAGGTCTTACTAGTCGACCTGTTGCGTAACCATCTCTGTGCTGCGTTAAAATATTTTCAGCAATACCGTCCTCAGCATCTTCAAAGTATACTTTTTTCCGCTGTGTTATATTTTTATGGCAGGCATAAAGTGTATAAACTGCAAGGCAGGTAATGAGTAGGTAAGTATATCTTTGTAAGGAGGTCATTTTATAAGAGTAAATATACCTAAAAATGAAGATTGCCATTGATGTCAGAGATCTTCGGTTAGCTACTACTGGCACCAAAACATATCTGCAAGAATTATTGTTTGCAATTAAAAAGCAAAGCAATTCGGAATTGATTATTCTTGAACTCGGCGCTACTTTTTTAAATACCCCTAATTCCTCGCACAAGCTTTTTTCTAAGCTAAAGCACCATTTGTTTACTATACTTTGGAAGCAGTTTATTTTGCCCTATCAATGCTGGCGGTTAGGGGCTCAGGTGTTGATATGCACTGATTATATGCTGCCTTTGTTACCCTGTAAAGCAAAAAAAATAGTCGTTTTTCATGATGCCTTGTTTTTTGATCATCCGGAGTATTACCCTTCTCTATGGTTAACTTATTTTAAATGGACTGCTTTATGGGCAGCGCATCACTCAGCAGCAATTGTTACTACTTCCTTTTTTTCAAAACAACGATTGTTATCTCACTTTCCTGCATGGGAATCTAAATTACATGTGATTTACCAAGGGCCTAAAAGTTGGCCCCCGGTTACGAGCCTAAGTAACGAAGGTCAAAAACTACTTGATTTGATTGACGGTGCTCCCTTTTTTTTACATGTGGGTTCAATGGAAAAAAGAAAAAATTTACCTTTTTTGATACATGCATTTTCAAAATTGCCTACTCAACACAATGCTAAACTGGTTTTAATTGGAGCGGCTACTTACAAAAAAAACAGCGATGATCGGTTGAATATCGAAGCTTTGGTCCGTGATTTAAAGCTTGAGCAGCAGGTATTATTTGCGGGATATCTTTCTGACAGTGATTTGCCATTTTTTTATAAAAGCGCTTCTGCCTATATATACCCTTCTATGTATGAGGGGTTTGGTATTCCAATTTTAGAAGCTTTTCATCATCAATTACCCGTTGCAGTAGCTAAGGGTTCTTCTTTAGTTGAGGTGGCAGGGGATGCAGCCATTCAATTTGATCCTACAAATAGCGAAGCGTTAACCAAAGCAATGGATACCTTACTGAACAATTCAGTTATTCGTGCTCAACTGATTCAAAAGGGCTTAATTCAAAAAAACAATTTTAACTGGGATATCGCTGCAAGTGATTTTGTAACACTTGCAAGAGAATTGTTATTTTTACCTGGTTCATGAAAATTGCAAATCAAACTTTTCTGCTAGTTGTTACTGCAGTAGTATTTTTTTCAACTAAAGTACATGCGCAGGCTGTCAATGAACCAGTTGAAAACAGTATTTATGAGTATTTATATCGGCATGCTCAAAAGGGTAATATTGAGTTAAATGATATGATTCGACCTCTTTTTAGAGGCCAAATTGCTGAGTATTTATCATTGATTGCTAAACGAGCAGATAGCTTTCCTGGTTCTATAAATCGAATTGAAAAAAAAGAACTTCGCTTTTATCTACAAGAATACGGCAAACCTCTGCAAGAGGGCTTCATCAATGCGCAATCAGAAAAATGGTTTGGAAAAGATGTAAGGGGAAGACTTCGCTTTTTTAGCAAAATTGCAGGTGACCCTGCAGTTTCAACCGGCAAAGCTAAAATGAGCCAGCCTTTTCAATTTAATATTGAACCACTATTACAGGGCGAATTTCAACTTGCGGGTAAAACCGAAAATATTACTCGTAGGGCTGTTGGGGCGCAGGCGTGGGCTAGTTTAGGTAAAAGGTGGGGTTTTCAATTGTATTTTAAAGATGTTACCGAAGATGGATTGGGCCTAGACCAAACTCGTCAGTTTACACCTGCAAATGGTTTAGTACTTGCCACTACTCCAAAAACTAATTCACTTAATTTTTCAGATGTTCGGGCATCAGTCAATTATCAGTGGAATAGTGGTCAGCTGGTAATTGGCAAAGAGCAGTATCTTGTTGGATACGGACTTAATGGAAATCTCATCCATTCTGTAAAAGCTCCCACTTATCCTTATGTGCGCTTGCAGCAACGTATTTTGCCTTGGCTTCAGTTTGAGTATTTACATGGGATTCTTCATTCAGGATTAATCGATACCGCAAATAGCTACCGAACACAAAATTTAGGTGTTTATGGAGGTCAGCGTTTTAAAATGATTCCAAAGTATTTTATTACTCATTCATTAAATATGCGTCTGGCAAAGGGATTGCACGTAGCCGTGGGGGAGTCAGTAATATATTCGGATAGGCTACAGCCTGGCTATTGGATGCCAATAATTCTATTTAAAGCTTGGGATCAATACATTGCGGGAAACAATATTAATGCAGGTGCCAATACGCAGATTTTTTTACAAGCATCTTCCCGTAATCAAATTCCATATACGCACGTATATAGTTCATTATTTATTGATGAAATACGTTTAACAGAGATACTTAATCCAGCTAAAAGTAGAAATCAGTTTGGTTTTAATGTTGGGGCTTCAATTACCGATCTGCCCTTTTTTCCATACTGGACATTCAATTTTGATTATTCTCGAATTAATCCTTTTGTATATCAGAATCTTCACCCTGCGCAGGAATACACGAACAATGGATTTTTAATGGGTGATTGGATGGGCAGTAATGCCGATAGGTATATTGTAGAGATTAAATACACACCTCTTCCGCGATTACGATTATCGTTTCGTCAGGAACGAATTCGTAAAGGGGGTAAAGGAACTGTTGAACAACAATATTTTGCAAGTCCGCAGCCCAGATTTTTACATGACTTACAGTTTAAGCAATGGACAACCACTGCAAGGGCCTCTTATGAATGGAAAAACAATCTGTATTTTCACTTACAATTCCAGCGTCAAGATCGATTTATGTATACGGGCACTTTCCAAAAGTTGCTCGTAGATCGCCTGAATGCAGGTTTTTCGATTGGATTATGAGACTTAAAAAAGTGAAGCTATGTCCGAAGCAATAAATAAAAATAACTGGGGACGTTCCGAGCAAGAATTTATAATGGGAGATTATTTGGCCACATTGATTCAAAAAGTGAAATCAATAAGATATCAGTGGCGGAGGGTTCTATTGTTTGGCCTATTTTTTTCATTTCTTGGAGGGGTTTATTCACTACTTACTCCTCCCCGGTATCTCGCTAAAGTCAATTTTGTAATTGAGGAGAATAAACAAAATGCTGGAGGGCTTTTTTCAGCGTTGGCAGGTCAAATAGGAATGGATATTAGCAGCATTGCTGGTAATTCTGGTATTCTAGCAGGTGATAACGTACTTCAGCTATTAAAAAGCCCAACCATGCTTAAAAAAGTATTGTTGACTTCACACCCCGTTGATAGTTTGCATACGCTTGCTTGGCATTATGCATCCGGCTACGGCTTATTGAATGAGTTTACGGCTTTGATTAAAAATGAATCATCTCTTTTCCCCATTAATGGAGTTCCTGGTTCCATGGGCAGAGTACAGGATAGTTTACTTAGCGTAATTGTAAAAAGGATCTCGGAGAATGAACTGTCTGTTTTTAAGCCAGACAGAAAATTGAGTATTTTTTCATTGGAAATATCTACCCGAAATGAGTTGCTTAGCCAACAGATCGCACTACGGTTGATTAGAGAGGCCTCTGATTTATATGTGAATACCAAAACAAAACGTTTGCGGATTAATGCTGACCGACTGCAAAGAAAAACCGATAGTATTGCCGGGCTTTTGAATAAGCAAACCTTTAGCACAGCGGCTGCAAACCTTTATAATGCAAACGCTGGTTTAAATAAAACATTTGCCGAATTAGACATTAGTTCTAGAGAAAAAGCGATGCTGAGTGTACTCTATGCCGATTTAAATAAGTCTTTAGAAATTACACGAACAGCACTTATTCAAGAAACGCCGACTATTGAGATTATCGATAAGCCTGTCTTCCCTTTGCAAAAAATGCATTGGGTTTGGTACAAGGCAATCCCTATTGGATTTTTAA
>Ga0129336_10002364_pt1 | contig 11662 bp, 11 predicted proteins | sample CPB6_02_DNA_FD_96878 | JGI IMG/M metagenome (GOLD analysis project Ga0129336, IMG submission 96878) | Freshwater to marine salinity gradient microbial communities from Chesapeake Bay, USA - CPBay_Sum_0.6_0.2_DNA | ecosystem: Environmental > Aquatic > Marine > Coastal | place: USA: Chesapeake...
AGGTCGAGATATTTTTTGCCATCAAAATCTTCGACAATTACACCGCGGCCGCGCCGAAGAGCAACAGTTGGTGTTGCGTAAGTTTGTTGAATTGATTCTTGCCATTTACGTGCAGCTTCCTTATTGGATTTGATCATGGCAATACCAACGTTCCGCCAACTCCTTTTAGAGCCGATTCCAGTGCTGCCGGCTCATTACCATCAATCACACGTGCCGCCTTCGCACCAGAAGTGATTGCATTTATAACCGCGGCAACTTTTGGAACCATACCGCCTTCAAATTCCATGTTTTCTAGCTCAGAAACAGAGGTCTGGTGTATCAGCGAGGATTTGTCCGGCCAATTTCGATAGATTCCAGGAACGTCTGTCATAAAAATTATCTCATCCGCTTTCATAGTTCCAGCTATGGCACCGGCAGAGGTGTCGGCATTGATATTTAATGAATTTCCTGATTCATTAACGCCGATTGGTGAAATCACGGGTAAGAATTTCTTGCTTAAAAGAAGTTCTAATATCCCAGGAGAAATCGCTGTTACTTCACCTACAAATTCGTATTTACTGAAGTCCTTGAATTTAGCCTGAATTAATCTGCTATCTAAGCCGGTCAAGCCAACGGCATTTGCGCCGTTTACGACCAAATCCTTTACCACTCGGCGCAAGACCTCGCCGGTCAGAGTCTTTTCCACGATATCCATAGTCGCTTCAGTAGTTACGCGCAGTCCGTCGCAAAATTCCGCCGCAATGCCTTGGGAAGTTAAAGCCTTATCAATCTGAGGACCGCCACCATGCACTACAACAAAGTCTTCTCCTTCTTTCCAGGCGGCAACAATGGGCTTACTCCAACCCGCGCTTGCGCTCATTGCGTGGCCACCAAGTTTGATTACCTTCATGTTGAATAAGCCGAATTCTCGTGTACGTACTCCACGCTTAAATCGTTAGTCAGAATTTCCGCCGAGTAGTCACCTGTCTTTAGATTAATTTCGATTGAAATCTGCTTCTCTTTAAGATTAACCAATTCTCTTGGTTCGCCAGGTGCGCTATTCACACATACCCGCACCCCATTAATTGACACATCAACTGTTTTTGGATTCATTATGGCTTTAGTCGTCCCGATAGCAGCTAGAACTCGTCCCCAATTTGGATCTTCACCAAAAAGAGCGCACTTCAATAAATTATTTCTAGCACAAGCACGTCCGACTTCTACCGCATCACGTTCGCTGCGAGCGCCGAGAGTTTTGATCGAAATTATTTTGGTATGACCTTCTGCATCAGAAATTAATTGGTAGGCCAAATTACTGCAAACCTCGGTTAATGCTGATCGTAACTGGCTTGATTCAATCTTCTCTCCCGAGGCGCCAGAAGCAAGAAATAGAACGGTATCGTTTGTTGACGTACATCCATCAGAATCAATCCGATTAAAAGTGCGCTCACAAACCTCTTCGAAGATGGTTGCCGCCTCTCTCTCATCAACTATCGCATCAGTCATTACGACAGAGAGCATCGTGGCGAGAGATGGCGCTAGCATTCCAGCGCCCTTAGCGATACCGGTAAAGGTAATGTTGCCAGAACTAGATGTCGAAATCTTTGGATGAGAATCAGTTGTCATAATTGCCGTCGCACAATCGACCAAGGATTCTCTACTCAAGTTTTTTAAAGTTTTCTCGATTCCATCTAGAAGTGGGTCCAAAGGCAGCTGCACACCGATCATTCCGGTCGAACAGATGCCAATGTGGAGCGAATCGGTATTTAATCCCAGTGAAACTTTTTCTGCAGAACGTGTTACAGCTAATTCGCCAGCTTCGCCGGTACAAGCATTAGCGCCTCCGCTGTTTAGGAGTACGGCATCGAGCCGCCCTCCCCTTATGGCATTCTGGGTCCAAGTGACTGGAGCTGCCAAAATCTGGTTTGAGGTAAAAACTCCTGTTGCAAAATGTGTTGGTCCTTCATTAACAATTAATGCTAAATCCAAGCCTGACTTCTTGATTCCGGCGGCGACCGCGCCTCCGATAAATCCTCTCGGAAAACGAAATGTATTCATTGCCCAATACCAATAGAACTTAAGCCAAAGGATTCGTCAAAGCCAAACATTAAATTAGCGTTCTGGATCGCTTGACCGGCTGCTCCTTTACCTAAATTGTCGATTGCTGCTGACACCACAACTCTTGAGGTATGAACATCAACTGCGCATTGCAGGTGAACTGAGTTTGATCCAATAACGGATGCCGTTTTTGGCATATCTCCAAGAGGAAGCAACGTTAGAAATTTTTCACTTTTAGTGAACTCTTGGAATGCAGCCCTGATTTCTTTATCTGAAAAATTAGTTCTGGCTGTTACAGTAGATAAAATTCCTCTCGGGATAGGCGCGAGGATTGGCGTAAAAGATATAGCGATTGCCTGTTTAGCAATCCCAGAAAGCGCCTCTTCGATTTCCGGCGTATGCTGATGAATGCCACCAAACTTGTAGGATGTTAGTGAATTTGCAACTTCGCTAGCGCTTAGAGATATCTTTCCGCTCCTACCCGCGCCTGTTGTGCCAGAAGCGGCTACTGCTACTACATCGCTCCCATTAATCAAATCTAGAATCGGGGCGATCGAAATTGCTATCGCTGTTGCATAACAGCCTGGGTTAGCGACGCGATTTGCTGCAGCAATTTTTTCTCGAGAGTTGGGCAATTCGGGAAGACCATAAACCCATTTGCCAGGATGTTCGCTTCCGTAATATTTTTTCCATGCGCTGGGACTGGTCAATCTAAAATCAGCACCCAAATCAACGATTCTTACCTGTTTAGGAATCTGGGAAATAAGTTTGGATGACTCTCCATGCGGCAAGGCTACGAATACCAGATCTAGCTCGCCCATCTCCTCCGGCGTCGTTGATTGAAAGTTCTGGTCTTGGTATGTAGTCAGATGTGGATGAATCGCAGTTATTCGTTCACCAGCGTTACTTCCAGCCGCAATTAAAGAAACTTCAAATTTCGGATGTTGAGCAAGAAGGCGCAACAACTCACCGCCCGCATACCCGCTAGCGCCAACGACTCCCACTCGCATGTGCGGAGAATATCGGTTATTGCATAATCATGCAAATTCTTGCATATTTATGCGCGAATCTTTGCCCCGCACTTTTTTGCTGCATTGGCTCCGGCCCGTTCTCGCAGTACGGAGACTTCCTCGCTAGTTAAGGTGCGATCTGGGGCGCGAAAGTTGAGCGTGAAAGCTAACGAAACCTGGCCTTCTCCTTCTTTTTGATATCTATCGAAGAGTTCCACTTTTTCTAGGAGTGCACCGCCACCTTCATATAGCGCCCGGGCAACTTGAGCTGCTGGCACGGAACTATCAACAAACATCGAAATGTCTTGAATAGTTGCCGGAAGGGTAATTACGGGGTTTGCCGTTACATTTTTTCGTTCTGCTACAGCATCAAGCACCAGTCCAAAATATATTGTTCGAGAAGGCAGCTCTAATTCCGAAGTTATTCGCGGATGAATCTCTCCAGCATGCGCAACTGGTTTACCGTTAACTCGGAATTCAGCGCATCGACCGGGATGCCAAGGGGCAAGATTTACATTGGCAATCTCAAAATCACTAACTAATTCGCGCAACAAGGAATCCGTGATTTCAACGGCATCCTCCCAGCTGGCTACACGTCCCTTACCCCACCACCCAGAATTCTCGATCTCACCGGCTACTACCGCAGCTAGATGTAAAGATTGAAACGGGACACTTTCGTATATTTTCTTTATCTCAGAAGCGCTAGGTTTCTTTTGAGTGGAAACTTGCGGTCGGACTGGTAGAGCATCTAAATTTCTAAAAATCAATCCGGTTTCGAAAAGCGCAACAGACTTTTCTCCACGGGACAAATTGCGCGCTGCAGACTTGAGTAGTCCTGGAGAAAGATGGGTTCTCAATAAAGGAAACTTATCCGAAATCGGATTAGCAATCTTAAAAGCCTTCGATCTATCGCCAGTAAAGCCGAATAATTCAATTTCTTCCTTATTAGTAAATGGAAAATTTTGAATCTCAACAAATCCTCTCGATGCAAGCGCTATTGAAAGCGCCCTGCGTCGTCCTGAGAGGTACGAAATTCCGGCGCGTTGTTGATTCGCGCTAGGCGGCTTTGGAAGAGAGTCAGGAATTCGATCATAGCCGTAGTAGCGAGCTACTTCTTCAGCCACGTCCGAAAGGTGTGCTAGATCAGGTCGCCAAGAAGGTGGGGTAATCGCCCATGTTTTAGAACTTCGTTTGATCTGACAACCGATTTTAAGTAACGCCTGACTAACTTCAGCCTGGGAATACTTCGCACCTACAAGAGCAGATATCTCTTCTGGGTTTATTGCGAATTTCTTATTCGGCGAAATGGAGCCTTGAGATGAATAGCCGTGATATTTCGCACCGCCATATTCCATTAAAAGTTGAACAGCTCTTGCTGAAGCCAAATCAGCTAGCGCAGGATCGACACCTCTTTCGAAGCGCCTTGACGCTTCGGTGGATAGTTGATGGCTCCGAGATTGGCGTGCAACACCCTCGGAAGCAAAGTGTGCTGCCTCAATCGCTAACCGTGTAGTAACTTCAGAAACTTCACTTTCCCGGCCACCCATTGTGCCACCGAGGGCGAGTGGTTTTTTCAAGTCCGCGATAATGATGTCTTCCGGATTCAATTTCCGCTTCTCGCCATCAAGAGTTACAAGTGCTTGATATCTGCCGGCTCTCTGTACTTGCAACCTTCCTTCAATTTTTTCGGCATCGAACGCATGAAGGGGCTGACCGATTTCAAGCATCACGTAATTTGTAACATCAACTGCAAGCGAAATCGGGCGCATTCCGGCTTGGGCAATTCTGCGCGCCATCCAATCGGGTGTCTTCGAATTTGGATTAAATCCCGAAAGGCTCCTTAAGAAAATCAAATCTGCAGCTTTTTTATCCATTATGGCAACACGGAGAATTTTTCCAGGTTTCTTGCCTCTTTGGATTTTACTAAGAATCGCTTTGCGATCTATATCAGTAAACTTCAAATTCATTGCCATCGCCAATTCGCGCGCTGCTCCCCTAATGGACATGGCATAGCCTCGATCAGGGTTGATCGAAATATCAAAAACGGGATCGGTAGCGCCGAGAATTGAAAGTGCTTCGCTACCGTTTCGAACCTTTTTTACCGCGCTATCAATAACAATAATTCCGGAGTGGTCATCACCAAGGCCTAATTCGCGCGCTGAGCAAATCATTCCATCGCTGATATGACCGTAAGTCTCTCGGGCGCTTATACGAAAATCACCAGGCAGAGTTGCTCCGGGTAATGCAACAACTACTCTGTCGCCTACTTCGAAATTCGTCGCGCCACAAATAACAAAGCGAGTTTTCTTTTCGCCAACATCAAGACCGACATATCTGATGGGCTTCTTATGCTCCTTCAACTCCTTTATTGAAAGGACAGTGGCAATTTTCAGCGGCCCCTTTATGTGACTTGCGGGAATATCGATACTCTCAACTTCGAATCCAACTTTCACAAAAGCTTCAGCGATCATCGCGGGAGTGACATTCTTGGGGAAAGCTACAAATTCTGATAACCACGATAATGGAAGTTTCATCTTATGCCGTTTCCAAAACTTCGAGAAAACCGAACATCGCCTTCAACGATGTCGTGCATGTCAGTAATGCCATGGCGAACCATGAGAGTTCTTTCTAGTCCCATCCCAAATGCAAAACCGGAGTATGTATCTGGATCTATTCCACAGACTTTCAATACTTTCGGATTCACCATGCCACAGCCGCCCCACTCAATCCATTTGCCGTTGTAGAAGAAGTCAACTTCCGCACTCGGTTCAGTGAATGGAAAATAAGAAGGGCGAATGCGCGTTTCTACATCTTGCCCAAAAATTCGAGCTGCGAAAAGAGAGAGCGTTCCTTTCAGGTCAGCCATAGTTATGCCTTTATCGACTACTAGACCCTCCACCTGATTAAATACTGGAGAATGCGTGGCATCGAGTGCATCCGAGCGAAATGTGCGACCCGGGCAGATCACAAATATTGGAGGTTTTCGCTCCAACATAGTTCGTATTTGTACTGGAGAAGTTTGAGTTCTCAGGACAAGATCGGACTGGAGCGGTTCAATGAAAAATGTGTCCTGCATAGTCCTTGCTGGATGATTAACGGGGATATTCAGCGCATCAAAGTTCAGCCATCCCGACTCAAGTTCTGGACCTTCCACAACTTCGTATCCAAGTCCCGTGAACAAATCCTCGATTTCGTGTCGTAATTGCGTAAGCGGGTGCAGGGCGCCTTGGGAAGTTCTTTTTGGTGCGATTGATGTATCGACGCTCTCCTTATTCAATGTTACTGAGTCTCGATCTGATTTGAGTTTTCGTTCTCGATCATCATGAGCTTGATTGATGTCTGCTCTTGCCGATCCGATTAGCTTTCCAAGAGTGGCCCGCTCTTCTATCGGAATCTGGCTTAGCATCTGGTTTGCTTTCGCAATCGGCGATCGATCGCCAACATGGGAAATTTTTACATTTTTCAACGCATCCAAATCTTCAGCGGACTCAATGGCAGAGAGTGCTGCTTGCTTGATTTCTGTTATCTGATTTGGGGTTAAAGACACCCGGAGATTCTACCGATGAGCCCAGCGCATGCGGTCGATTCAGGCGTTCGCCACGGCATACATGACGACAGAAGCAGCCGTCGCAAGATTTAGACTCTCCGCGCTACCTGTCATTGGGATGCTGACTGACGTTGCCGAAATACTTCGAAAAGCTTCATCATTTAATCCTCTGGCCTCGTTACCGAAAATCCAGATCGAGCCCTGATCTCTCACTCGCTTAGAGATATCGGCCAAAGCTACAGATCCATTGGCCGAGGTAGTGAAGATTTCAATTTGATTCAGCCTTGCGAATTCAGCAATAGCGGCAAGAGTTATTTTGGTTGCTATTTGTATCTGCCATAGCGAGCCTGCTGTGGAGCGAATAACTTTTGGGCTATAGATATCGACAGAATTGTCGGAAAAAATGACGCCATCGAAACCAAAAGCGTCGGCAGTTCGAATTACAGTTCCAGCATTTCCTGGATCTTGAATCTGCCAAAAATACGCTAGCTTAGGATTTGGTATCCCCTTAAACGCGTCAAGCCCATGTACTTCTAGATTTACCAGTGCCAGCACGCCTTGTGGGGTAACAGTGTCTGCCATAGCTTTCATAACCTGATCAGAAACTTCAATTATTTCGCCGGTCCAACTCTCATGGAGTCTCTCGCGCCCACCAGAGGTGACATAAATACTCTCTATCAAATCTGGTTTTGAGCGAATCAGTGATGCAACATTCGAGGGACCCTCGACTACATACATTTTTTTCTCATCGCGCGCCTTGGCCCCACGAGGACCTAAAAGAGCCTTCACTTTCTCGACGTGCGAGGAGTGAAGGCTCGTGATCATGAAGCTTAAGAGACTTTAACGTTCTTCTTAGCGACCTCAACTAGATTTGCAAATGCTTTTGGATCATTTGTTGCCAAATCCGAGAGAGCTCTGCGATCGATTTCGATACCTGCGCTCTTAAGTCCTTGAATCAACCGATTGTAAGTTATGCCATTTTCGCGAGCAGCTGCATTAATTCTAGTAATCCAGAGCTGACGAAAATCGCCTTTCTTGTCTTTGCGGTCGTTGAAGGCATAAATCATCGAGTGAGTAACTTGTTCTTTTGCCTTGGTAAATAGGCGCGAACGTTGGCCACGGTAACCACTGGCGCGCTCGAGAATAGTTCTACGCTTTTTGGCGGCATGAACGCCGCGTTTTACTCTCGCCATTGTCTATACCCCTTACTTCAGACCAAGCAAGCGCTTGGCGGAAAATGTGTTGCGATCATTTGCTGTTGCATCCTTGGAGAGGCGTCTGGTTAGCCTGGATGATTTTCTCTCAAGTAGGTGGCGCTTTCCGGCACGTTCATGCATAACTTTTCCGCTTCCAGTAACGCGAAAAGTCTTCTTCGCTCCACTATGTGTTTTCATCTTTGGCATTCGTATCTCCCTTTCCTACTTTTTCTCGCTCTTTACGGCTGCTGCCCGGCGCTTTGCCTCGGCTACCGCCTCGCTCTTCTTCTTCAATGGCCCAAGCACCATCGTCATGCTTCTGCCCTCGCGTTTTGGAGCGAATTCCACAAAACCGGTGTTTGCAACATCTTCAGCAAGTCGCTGTAATAGTCGAAAACCCATTTCAGGTCGAGTTTGCTCTCTTCCCTTAAACTGAACCGTCACCTTTACTTTATCCCCGCTTAGAAGAAACTTTTCAATGTGATTCTTCTTAGTTTCGTAATCATGATTTTCAATCTTTAGACCAAGTCGAATCTCTTTCACAATTATGTGAGTTTGATTCTGACGAGCTTCCCGTGCCTTCTGGGCAATCTCGTACTTGTATTTTCCAAAATCCATGATTTTGCATACAGGTGGTTGAGCTTCTGGCGCGATTTCGACGAGGTCGTATCCCGCTTCTTCTGCAAGTCTTAATGCGACATCAGTCGCAACGACTCCAACTTGCTCACCTGCTGCACCAATCAAACGTACTTCGGATACTCGAATACGATCATTGATACGCGGTTCTGCTGTGCTGATAAAGGTCCCTTTCGGATTGAAACAAAAGAAAAGGAGGCCGCGCTACTTCTTGACCATCTCGCATGAAGGCGAGGTAGGTGGGAGCGGCGAGCTCCACTTCTTCATGGCCTGGTGGCCAACCGCCTTAGGCTACAACGAAGGGAGAACTAGACAAAATCGAGCGCTCCGGAGTGCGGTTTCTGCTAACAACATCTAGCGTTAGGGCATGAAACCTGAAATACATAAAATAACTGATGTTCAGGTGGGGCTATCTGAAGAGTTGCCCGGTAGACAACGACGATACTTTTATTCAATGATGGTTCGAACGATCTGCTTCTTGCTCGCCGTATTCACTCCAAGTCCTTTCCGTTGGTTCTTTCTTTTTGGAGCAATCACGCTGCCATATATCTCGGTAATTGTGGCAAATGCTGGACGAGAAACTATTCGAGGTGAAACTAAATTACTTCGCTCGCGCCGCCGCGAGATTGGTAGATGAAACGTTTAATTGGGTTGACCGCACTTGCCATCTTTTTGGTTGCGATCTGTCTTCAAGCGGCCTCATGGCAATACGACCGACATATGCAACGTAGTTCATACAACTCACTTATTGAAGCGAATATAGAACGACCGACCTTGTCAGAGGGTCAAATATCTAATTTGGATGACAATGATCTCTCATGGCGTGAACTAAAACTAACCGGATCCTTTAGGCCTGAATTCGAACTACTAGTTCGAAATCGTTACCAGAATGGCGAGTACGGCTTTGGAGTAGTAACGCTCTTTCGCTCTAACTCAGGTAGAAATTACTGGGTGGATAGAGGATGGGCTAAGGCAGGACCAGATGCCAAAACACCACCGATCACTCAAGAAATTGATGATAGCGCGGTGACGATTCTGGGAAGGATTCACACGAATCGCATTGACCGGCAAGTCGGTGGAACGCTCTTTGCTATGCCACGGGGTGACGGTTCCAGTGAGTTACGAAAATGGGATAACGAAGGTCAAATCAAAACGGAAAATATCTATTTGGATTTAATCGAAGCTAGTAATTTTGCTCCGCAATTCCCCACTCAATTGCCACCGCTAAGTGATGGACCCCATCTTGCTTACACATTCCAGTGGTTAATTTTCGCTATTCTGGTCATATTTGGTTACGGATTAGTCCTGCGAGAAGATTTTAGAGATCGCCAAAAAACTAATTAAGAACCTGACGTTGGTATAAATCTGAGTAGATCCCACCCTTAGCAACCAATTCCTCGTGTTTTCCTATTTCTTTGATTTCGCCAGATTCAAGAACGATGATCTGATCTGCAGATTTAATTGTCGAGAGCCGATGAGCAATCACGATACTGGTGCGTCCAATTAGGGCATTTCCTAGCGCTTTCTGGACCAACTCCTCATTTTCGGAATCCAAATGAGCTGTTGCTTCATCGAGAATTACAATTCTCGGCGATTTAAGCAATAGTCGTGCAATAGCTAATCTCTGTTTTTCGCCCCCAGAAAGCCGGTGGCCGCGATCGCCGACGATAGTTTCTAAGCCATTGGGCAGCGACTTTATGAAATCCCAAATAGCAGCAGATTCACAAGCCAACCGCATCTCTTCCTCAGTCGCATCACTCTTTGCATACTTTAGATTATCCGAAATTGATTGATGGAACATATGCGCGTCTTGGGTAACTACGCCTATACCTGCTCGAAGACTTGATAATTTGATTTCGCGAACATCAATTTCATTGATTTTTATGGAACCCGAAGTTACGTCATAAAGCCTAGGGATCAAGCTAGCAATTGTGGTTTTACCTGAGCCAGAAAGACCAACGAGCGCAGTTAATGTTCCGGGTTCACATTTGAAAGTTATACCTTTGAGAATCTCGCCAGAGTCAACTATTTCTGCTTTTGCAGTTCCTTCAAGTGATGCCAACGAGATCTCCTCGGCACGTGGATACGAGAAGCGAACATTATTAAAGGAAACCGCAAGGTCTTTGTTCGGTAGCGAGATAGCGTCTTCTTTATCGCTCACCATCGGTTCCAAATCGAGAACTTCAAAGACTCTTTCGAAAGATACTAGTGCGGTCATTACATCAACTCTGACATTTGATAGTGCAGTTAAGGGACCATAAAGTCGAACTAAAAGCGTCGTAATTGCCAACAATGTCCCAAGGGTTATCTCTTTATTGATAGTTAAGTGGCCACCTACTCCATAGGCCAATGCCGTTGCGATGGCGGCAATAGAGGTTAGGGCGATGAAGAAGAATCTCTGCAATAGCGCTATGGATATTCCAATATCAGCGACTTTCCGGGCTCTTTTAGCAAACTCATCATGTTCAACTTTTAGATTTCCATAGAGCGAGACTAAGAGGGCGCCAGAAACATTAAATCTCTCTGTCATGGTTGTGGACATTTCTGCGTTAACTCCAAATGATTCCCGCGTTAAACTCGCAAGTTTCCTTCCCACCCACTTTGTCGGCCAAAGGAAAACTGGTAGCAGAATTAAGGAGAGCGCAGTTATTTCCCATGAAAGTGTCAGCATGGCTCCGATGACCAAAATTAGAGTCAAGGTGTTACTCAAGAGTCCGGAGAGAGTGCTAGTAAAAGCTTGTTGGGCTCCAATAACATCAGAATTCAATCTAGATATGAGCGAACCGGTCTGAGTACGTGTAAAGAAAGCTAACGATTGCTTTTGAACATGGCTGAAAACTTCAGTTCGCAAATCATAGATAAGGCCTTCGCCAATTCGGGAAGAGAACCATCGACCAACTAAACTAAATATTGCGTCGGCAACAGCAACTACTCCCACCAATAACGCCATTTGCGTAACTATTCCTGGATTATTGGGAACCACACCCTGGTCAATTAGGCGTTTAAGTAGAAGTGGTGAGGTTACAACGAGAATGGCATCAATAATCACTGTGGCCAAGAAAAGAATTAAAGATATTCGATAAGGGGTGGCATACCTTGCGATTCGCGAAATGGTTCCAGGTTTAAGTCTTTGATCCTTTACTGACTGATCGGATGTTAACGATCTAAAGGACATCCACATCGCATACTGGGACACCCAATAACCCTAGTCGACTGCGACTTTGTTAGACGGTAAA
>Ga0129336_10002365_pt1 | contig 11658 bp, 14 predicted proteins | sample CPB6_02_DNA_FD_96878 | JGI IMG/M metagenome (GOLD analysis project Ga0129336, IMG submission 96878) | Freshwater to marine salinity gradient microbial communities from Chesapeake Bay, USA - CPBay_Sum_0.6_0.2_DNA | ecosystem: Environmental > Aquatic > Marine > Coastal | place: USA: Chesapeake...
CCATCATAATCTTCTTATACTCAGCCATCATCGCAGGGTATTCTTCTTCAATCTGCTTAACGACTGCTGGGTTTTTAAATTCATAACCGGGTATCATATTTTGGTCCTCAAACTGTTTTGTGATGGATGGCCAATAACAATCCATTATAATCATATGAGCCTTCTTCATATTCATCTACAATGAAAGGTAACTTCATTATGAATTCTTGTAAAGAGGCGGGGTCATATTTTTTACTATAATCTAAATGAAATGTGTAATTGGGGTTAGTCTTATTATTAGTTTTAATAAGGTAATTATCTGCAATCACATTGTCAAAAAACAGATTGAACACTTCGTATTGATGCCCCGTTCTATAATTCGTAATATTGATATTTTTTATATACGGAGGAATTGACACCGGCGTATGTTGTTCATCTTTCCATATCATTGTACCCCACTTCTGGATAAAGCGGTTCCGGCACATATGCATCTGTAATTGATAGTCGGTGTGATAGTTGCCTACCTGACCGTTGTTCCACTTATGACCACGCTGTGTAAAGTGGTATACCAACATATCCTTGTATTGGACGGGAGTAAACCCCGCACGCATCATACGAATAAATATATCTGCATCTTCCCATCCATACGGGGCGAATTGAATATCGTGTCCCCCTACCTTATCAAAATAATGCTTCTTGTTTATAAACCACGGGGCGAACAACGCAGGTAGAGTTTCTGCCGTGGTCTGACTTGTGGCAAATTTAGCAAAATCATCATAGCGAAACTCATCGGCGGTCATCCCAAAGTTTTTCACAACCTTCTCCAATCCCTCACCGTGGAGCGGTGGTTCAATACAACGGGCAGAGACTACGTGAGACTCAGACAATCTGGGAAGAAGCAAGTCAAAAAAGTTTGGGGCGACCACCATATCGGCATGCACGATGCCAATATATTCTGTTGTTGCCTCACGGAATCCTCGGTCATACAACACCGTATGTCCTATCCGCTTATCGAAGCGTTCCCACGTTAAATGTGTATCAGTCAATGACGCCAACCATTCGTGAGTACCGTCTGTACTCCCATCATCATAAATGATAAGTGGAATATTAGGTCCAGCCTTACGTAAAGATGTGTAGGCGAGTTTTAGATATGCCAAATTATTATGGCTTGGAATAACTAACGTAATCATATAATGTGCCGTTCCCATCCAATGTGGTTAATATACTGGTCTAATAACGTTACGGCATAGTATCCTAGTTGTGCATACGCCACAGAAATGTCACACTCAAGCGGATTACCACCAGACTGTACATCTGGCGTGAGTCTGGGTAAGTCTTGGTAGGGTTTTACTCTATCGTAATCTACCATCCGCTTTAGTGATGGATTGAGCGTGAACCCATTCCACATTCCATTAGGATACTGTATGTCGCACTTCTTATATTCTATACCAGATTCCGTTCGATACGTTTCTTTTGAGTAGGTGTGATGTAGCGTCTTATCTAATGGACTCCGTAGCCAGACCGTGATGATGTTCGTATCTTCTTTCATTATGTCCATAGACTTTTCAATAAAGTTTGGACGTAGAAACTCCCAATCCTCTTCCATATGAAAAATATAATCCGTCTTTACCTTGGAATATGCAAGGTCAATGGAACGAATCTGACGAATCTTAACTTGGTTATACATCAACGTAAACTGCGTGAACGGATAGAGTTCGGTGTTAAGATGCGCACTATACTTTGTATTGACGAAATCATTACATCCCACAACCATTCCATCATCAATAATAATAAATTCTTGGATGGGATAGGTGTTGTGCTTAAAGAAACTATCCAGTGTAGGTTCCAATAAGTCGGGGCGGTTACATGCGGTAAGAACTACGGTTATGTTATCCATTTCGTATCTTCTCAGAAAAATGATTCATTGCGGTTCCGAATCCTTGGTGAGCAACTGAAGTAAATATAGATTTCAAATTGTTGGCGTATATTGACGATTTCATATATTGATTATTACGATACTTGTAGTTTTCACCAACAATCAAATTATCAATAGAGAACTGCTGTACAGTATTTGGGTGAATAGAATTCCATAACTTTGCGGCGTGGCAAATGAATGTATCTTCTAACCCATAGTGTCCAATCTCATTAGGAACACCGATGTCTTTTAATAGCTGACCAGACAATAAGGTAAACCACCCACCAGCAAACTTAAATTCTCTTAACTGACGAAGTTGAATGTCAGATGAAGTGGCAACTTCTTTGAAGATATCACACTCTTCGTGAAACATCAAGGGGTGGTTTTTGTAATTGTCAGCCACCAATATATCCCACGTTTGGTCCCACTGACGAACGAATTGTGGGGTTAGTATAAATCTATTATATCCATTAGAAGATAATAATTTATATGACTCTACAAACGAATAAAGTGTGGTATCACCAAAATATAAATCACCATCTAACCAAATATGAAAGTCCGCATCTTTTGCGGAAGAATGTCTCCGCTGTGACACACATCCAAGAATAGTTTCCGTAGTGTCTATCCGTGCATCTACGTTCATCCAGTCTGCATATTTCATTATATTGTTAAACTTATCTACAAAATACTCTTGGGGAAGCTTTGACTTGTCCCAATCTGTAAGTGATGTAGAAAGATTCATCGTGACATCCAACGTAAACTCGCAGTCTTGAACGTGTACAGAATTACGTTTGAGATTGTACAACGTCATATGTAAATCATCCAACTCTTGTGGAAGTGCGAAAATACTGATTAATCCTTTAGTCATCGTATGATATGTCCATCGGCATGAGGTAAGGTGTTCGGATAGGATTCCCAGCGAACGCCTGAATTATAAAGGTGCCAACGTAGCAAATACTCATTCCGCAATCCACTATCTTGACCGGGCCAACCGCCACGGAGAGATGCATGGTATTCTGCATCATGTTGAAGATACCAATCAATTCTGGGGAATACGGACGAGTAAATACCTATATTGGTATAATCCCCTACGGCAAATACATCGTATACTCCCCGATGCTTTACCCGTTCATCGGTATTCCAATCCCACACATGAATTTTGGATAAGTCTAAGGATTCTAAATTTAACAACGAGGGTTCTAACCGCAGGTCGAACCGAGTACGAATATAAACATCGTATGAATTATCAACCAGTGAAAACACCTTGTGTACAGAATACCACATAGACTTTGAATTCTGTAACGGCTGTCTCCATATCGGGTCTACGATTTGTTTGTTATCAAATACTTTTGGTTCTTCAAATAAGTGGCGCTTCGGCTTATATAAATCCAACAGACGTTCATTCCACGAAGCTTCCATAGTGTATTCGTTGGCTGGTCTATCGTGGAAGAATTGCGTGGCTTTGAATGTGGTATCTTGCCAAGTATGGAAGAATACATCACAATCGTATCGGTCAAGATAGGCAGCTTTTAGTTCGGCATATCCTTGTTCAAAGTTACGGGGTTGACCACTAATTAGAATTGCGACTTTCATATTAATACCGCTCTCCGTCAATAACCTTTCTAGGGTCAGTTCTATCTTGTGCTCGGTTTGCAGATATAATTCCGTGATACATATGAACCCCGAACGCACGGGTTTCGGTGGACCGTTGAATGCCTGCGTGTTTAAATGCCACGTTAAATAAATCGTGAGCGCCTCCCCACGTAGATTCTAGATTATATACCTGCTTACAAATATATAAGCACGTATTAAGTGTGTCATTGGTGAACACGTGTAAATTGTAATCGTTTTGAATATTGTGGGACACGAACAGAATTCGTGGGTCGGTTTCGTTGACGCCGGGCTCTAATGGAGATTGTTCATCATAGGGACTTTCCATCGTACCAGGCGTATGTGGATAGTTTGTCCCACCACGATAGTAAGTAACATTATCGTATACAACAAATGATTGGTCAGCGAGCTTCGCATAAATCTCATCCATTGATACCTTTTCTTTTGCATTATGAATCGGTAACGACCAAATACTGTTAATTGAGGTATGTTCCATAAATGTCTGATTGAAGTTATTTGAAACACAGTAATCAGACTTTAGCAATAAAGTTTTGCCAGGCGAATTCATTTCATTTTCTAAAAGTATCTGGAAATGATTTATGGTATCTTGGGTCAGCGTCTTTTGGTATGCACCAACTTCATATGGGAATACTAAAAGATTTTGTATTTGGTTGTGCACATCCAACGATTCCACAGTGCTTACGAGCCACTCATTTGAAATAGTTTCTGGGTGAGTATTATAAATTATGAAGTTGTCCCATTTTAAAGTTGTATTCGTTTGCGGGACAAACAATGCATACAAACTATGATGCGCATGTTCTTCTGTCAATGTAGCGTGTGTGGTAAAAATACAATTGTTCATATTTACTTCTCACAACGGACATAAATCCACTGCGGGTGGCCGCCATCTGCCCAAGGTTCTTCAATAGAATATGTGATATTTTTGAAACCAATGGCTTGTAAATCATCAACTAATTGTTGAGGGTTACTTACCCGTACATCGTTACTACCATTCGAGTTTTCCGCAGTATATGAGTTGTCATAGTAATCACGGACATTAGTAGCCCCGGCATAATCCATAGCACCGTATCCCATTTGAAAAGAAAAGATACCGCCGGTCTTTAGTACGCGATATATTTCCTTCTTCAGATTGACGCGAAGACCGTGTACGCATAGATGTTGAAAGACAATCGTACTCATCACGAAATCGTATTCATTATCTTTTAATTGTTGTAAGTCATTCCCATTGTTCTTGTAAAAATCAGAACCAGAGGGTTGGGTGACCCTGCAGTAATCAATATTATTTTGGCTGATATCTATACCATCCACTCTGGCGAATGGAGCTACGCTTTTCATATTCGTAACATTACGTCCCTTACCACATCCAAAGTCTAGAGCAGTCTTTCCAGCCCAACGGTCGGGATTGTTTTTTAAATCACCTAACAATAAGTCCCAATATAAAGGATTTGGATTGTGCTCTGGGTGATTGTTAGTTCCACCAGAGTATGCCCACTCTAGCATATTAAGATAATTTTCTACGGTTGTCATATTACTCTCATTTTAAACGTTGTGTATATTTTTATCCCTTATGGTTTTCCAAATAGTATTTCAAATCTTCCGGCGTTCCCAATCCCCACATTGTCGGTATATCAAATGTTTTGATACGCTTTCCAGCCTGAATAGCTTCATTAAACACGGGACAAACGTAGAATTCGTTGTTGACTCGAATGTTCTTTTCAATCATCTGTTCAGCAAACTGCACATAATCCTTTCCGTGCTTCCAGTAATAGATACCTACCGTCGCAATATCGGAAATAGGATTTTTCTCAGCGACTTCTGTAACGTATCCTTGATTATCAATCTTGGCGAATGACCACTTCGGATGGGTAGCCTTAAACGATACAATGCCACCATCCAAGTTCTGTTCAATCATCTTGTACATAAACTCATTACTGTCCCACTCAACGAATTGGTCGGAGTTAGCCATCAGTAAGGGTTCGTCATTATTGATATGTTCCTTTGCTAACAACGTAGTACATGCGGCACCTTCTGTGATACCATTGACTTCTACAACCTTACATCCGGGGCTGATAAGATTAAGTAACGTATCTAAGTTATACTTTTCTCTGTGTTCCTTTTGTACTACATAAATGAATGTCGCATCTATATTCAAGTTCTCTGTAACTACTTGAATCATTGGTTTTCCCCGTACATCAATCAACGGTTTCGGGAAGGTATATCCTGCTTGCTGGAATCGACTACCCGCACCAGCCATTGGTATTAATACGTTCATCTTACCACCTTGCCACTTTGGGACTGTAAAAGATTTCTTCTCTTGTAACTTACTGTATAATTTTTCTTCTGTCAAGTCTTTTGGGTTATTGACTCGTAATACATGAGCCCGACTACGAGCCGCAGCCAACAATCCAGGCGGAGAATCTTCTACAATTAACGTCTCTTCTGGGAGTACGGTCATCATACTCATCGCCTTCCAATACATTTCTGGATGTGGCTTACTATTTTTGACATCTTCGTTAGAAATAATTAAATCAATATATTCAATTAATCCAAGTTTAGCAAGCATGGTAAGTACTGACCGACGAATTGAATTTGAACAACAGGCAATTCTATAGCGGTCAGCCTTTAATTTGGAGAATATATTTTGTAATCTACTGTCTTGTGGGAGACTCGACAACGCTTGTAAGGTAAGCTCTTGTTTTAGTTCCCAGATAGAGCGATGAAGGGATGCATCCAACCCCTTCCGCTTGGTAAGCATGTCTAGCTTTTCATTAGTCTTTAATCCATCATACGTGGATAGATGTTCATCCCAGCTGATAACCATTGACGGGTCTTGGGCGACCGAATGAATGGCTTGATTCAATGTTTCATAATGGATTTCTTTTGCTTCTACAAGTACACCATCTAAATCAAATATAACCAATTTAATCATATATCACCATTTACCTAAAGGACATTGCGATGTTTGAAACGCAACTTTAACTTTCATAAAACATCCACACTCCAAACACCTATCATTTTGTAGACGAGGACATCCATTACAGGTAGCCCACCGTTCTTCACGCACAAATGATTCTACCAAGGTAGTGTTTCCAGATACAGCATTTTTAACAATCTTACTAGCATCTCTTGCTAAATTCTTTGCCATTTCTAATGCGCTAGGTAAATCTTCCTTGGGAACGCAATCCTCTTGTGGACAAATTTCTTCTGTCATAATAACCTCAACTGTTATCTATATCATCTGGTTGGCGAAGTTTACCCGAAAAAATATATTCCCAAACTACCCACCATGTTTGTTTTTCTTCCAGCACATCTAAATTCAAAATCGGATACTTCTTAGGTTGTTCCGTATTTGGTTTGAGCATGTGGTTACCGGAAAGGGTTGACCATAAATATCAAATTAATCAGGCGAACCCAGTAAAACTTGTCGTAATTGACTAATTTTACTCAAATTAAAAGTACGATATGGCCTGTCATCTTTGTATCGGGATGACATAAATGCCTCATATGCATCCTCAGAATTCAAATCTTCTACAAGACTTTCTCTACGAAACTCTGGGTCTAGTTGAATACGCTTTCTTAGATTACTAAGGAAGCTGACCAGCTGTTCATCATCCATATCCCGAATATCATATGCATGCATCTGTGATTCTCTGGCATGGTCGTTTTTTCTATTCGGGTCAATTACCAAAACCGTATATGAGGCAGACTCCCCGCTAAGCTTGGTATAATTGAATTGAACAATCATACCAGGCTTAACGTTTACCAAACTAATAAATCGGCGCTCACTACGAATTGGCATCAGTCAACCTTCTTAAGTTTAGGTAATTCAATCTTCTTTAGTGTTGGTAACTTTAAAGAAACCTGCTTTGGGAATTCTGGTACGTATTCATCTAACAATTGCCATGTTCTCTTTTGAATTGCCTTGTATGAGAACTTTTTAAAGTTTTCCTTACCTAGCTTGTGTGCTCTCTTACGGAACGTTTCATAATCCATAAAGACTGCTGCGAGAGCGTTTGCTGATTGCTGTGGGTCAGCCGAGAACCACGAAGATTCCTTAATAATCACCCCATCCCATACAGAACTTTCGTGTACAGGAGTTAGTTCCCCACCAACTAATACAGCATCTTCTGCATTTAGGAAGTCCATATGACCACTCCATCCAGATGCGATGACCGGCTTTCCGCTGATTGAGGCTTCAAGTAATGGACGACCGAATCCTTCACCCTTGGTAAATGATACGTGTGCCTTAACTTTTGGATGATTATATAATGAGTTCATCTCTGCATCAGTCAATTCACCATGCAATACATAAATATTTGGCATTACTTGTCCTTCTGCTAAACTAACTGACTTACGAAGTTCTTGAATCTTCTTAAGTATTTCTTTTTTGTCTAAGATAGAGAAATTACCACCACTGGTCTTTAAGATTAATGCAGGTGGGTTCCCATCTTTTGACTGTTTAAACGTCTCTAAGAAAACTTTTACCAAGAGTGAAACGTTCTTTCTGTCTTGCCCAAAGTCACCGCGGAGCCAATGTCCAACAAAAAGATAACAGAACTCTTCATTAATGACATCTAACGTATCCTTAACTGATTTCTGAATATCAGATTCATACTCTAGCTTTTTGAAGATTGATTGGTCAATGCAATTATGAAGTACTTCGACTGGCTTAGAAACTTCAAGTACACCCAAATCCTCACCTCGCGGCCCCTTCTTCATATACTTCGATGTGATAAGCACATTTCGTGAATGTTCTGATATTGTGAACACTACATTCATTCTGTTACAAGCATCCACCCATTGTGAAGAAGCTGTGGTCGTTTCAATTCCAGCAGTAATACCAATATTGTATTTGCCAATAGGTTCGAATTCTGTTGGAATGGTAATGGTGACAAACAGGTCTGGCTGTCTGGTAAGTTGTGATGGGATGATGCGGTCTAAAATCATCTTGTCCCGAGGTTCATCGGGATTCAATGCGTTCATAGGCGTTTCACCCCAATTCACAGAAATAACTTGTACGTCAAACTTATCGTATTCGATTAGATGGCGAATGATATCACGGCTCATATCACCATATCCAGAGCGGGTGGCGCATGGTGCGCGGACTACACATAACGGTTTGGTTTCTTCTGACATATTATATACCTTCTAACATTGAGTTAACTAACGATTGCAAATCGTGCTTAGGCTTCCACCCAAGAACTTGACGAGCTTTATTTGAATCACCCTTTAGGTGATGTACATCTTCTGGACGATAGAATTTCTGGTCAGTTTCTACCCAATCCTCCCATCTACGTTGACCAAATGCTGCGGTGAGGAAATCCTTAATACTGTGAGTAGTTCCCGTGGACAATACATAATCGCCTGGGGTGTTGTGTTGAAGCATTAACCACATACCATAGACATAATCTTCTGCGTGACCCCAATCCCGACGAGCTTCAAGATTTCCAAGGGTCAACTTTTCTTTACTAAGATAATCCCATCCCTTCTGTTCCATCTTCTGAACGAATCGGATAATCTTTTGTGTCACGAACAAGTTACCACGCTTTGGAGATTCGTGATTAAAAAGAATACCAGAACAAGCGAAGAGTCCGTGTTGGATACGATAGATGTTGACCATATTATGTGAGAACAACTTTGCCGCACCATATGGACTCACTGGACGCATCGGTGTGGTTTCACGTTGGAACCCATCGGGGTCAATACTATTTCCATACATTTCTGATGTAGATGCTTGATAGAATCTGGCGTATGGAGTCAACCGACGAACCGCATCCATGAGATTGACAGACCCAATCGCATTTGCTTGAGCGGTATACGATGGGTTCTCAAAACTAATCTTGACATGCGATTGAGCGGCGAGATTGTAGACTTCATGGGGATTGACACGATGAACGATTGTTTCCATCGAAGAAGCATCGGTCAAATCACCATATTCAAAGTTGACATCATTCTCAAACTTTTGGGCAGTACCTAATTCATTTTCTACACGATTGTGCCGACGAATGACTCCGTGTACCTCATATCCTTTTTCAAGGAGTAACTTGGTCAGGTAGTAACCATCTTGACCAGTAATCCCCGTGACAAGTGCTCTTCGCTTCATTATGCCTTCTCCAAGGTGAAACGCTTACGAGGTACCCAGTTAGTTATTCCCTTATCAATATGTTCGATAAACGAATTACACATATGTTCGGCGGTAAATCGTCCGTGGTTCAATGCGTATTGTCTACCGAGTTCACCACGGCGTTTCCGTTCTTCGCGACCAAGATTATACACTTCCATCATCCGTGCTGCTGCATCATCAAATGAAGCACGGTCATCGAAGATATACGGAGTCATTGGTGATCCTTGGATAGAACGATTAGTTGGGAAGATTGGGAATGCCCAATCCCCATGCTTCTTGTACCGACCATCGTGATTACTACCCCAATCCTTCATGAAGTGAACTTCTGGGTCGAGATAATTTCCTTCATCATCCATAAATCCGCATTGGTCTTGGAGTCCACCTGTGACATTGACAATGATAGGAGTTCCAGAGATAATGCTTTCGCAAGTACCCAATCCGAATCCTTCGTTACTAGACATATTGATGGTTACGTCTGCAATATTATATAGATGATTCAAGTATTCGTATTCAGTACGATTAGGAGAGAACACCACATACTTTTCAATATCAGGTGTTACATCACGAATGACACGTGGTAAATCAGTACCATTATCATCTACAGGTTGTGTATGTAACACTAACCGAACACGTTCACGTTGCTCTGGTGTCAACTTAGACATAAAGACATTGAACGCATAGATGATGTCAGATGTTTGCTTTCGACGAATATTCCGACTATTGTAGAACACTACATAATCAACTTCGGCGTCACCAAACAACCTTTTTCTGGTTTCCAACATCTTTTCATCATCGGCTGGTAGTGGGTGATACCGTTTGGTATTGATACCATGCGGGATATACGCAAGGTGGCGAGGGTTCTCTGGTCCCAATACGTTCTTGTTGATGTTATATGTCTGCTTACTGATTGAGAATAATGAATCGCATGACATATAATATTCTTTATTATACATTGGGAATGGAAGGTCATCCCAAATATTATAATAAAGAATTGGCATCTTCTGACGGAGTTCGTGCTCCATTTGGTATAACCAAATCCAGTATCGGGGGTCGGTGAAATGGAGAATGGCATCTGGTTTTTCAATCTCAATTAATTGACGAATTAATCGACTGTCACCATATCCATTGTATGGATAAATACGGACATAGGTATCATCAACACCAGTTTCCTTACTTAGTGCGGTAGACACATCAATAACCTTACCTGCTTCTGGATGTTGGACTCCTGCGCCTACGTGTGCCCAATTATATCGGTGACACGTACCTTCGATGATTTCTCTGGTCATCACACCAATACCAGAGGTGACTCGCATATCGTCTGCGAGAAATAAAATCTTCTTACGTTGTTCTTTTGGTATATAACCAGTTCTCATATCATCTTACCCCTGTAAAGAAATACTACCACTCATACTAGAAGAAATATAGTTGGACCATAGGTGTTCTGTCAATGGTCCCGCATTAACGAAATTCTTTGTACAGAATTCACGTATATGCTTATTTATTTCTTTACTAACTTGAATGGTAGTATATTTGTTTTTGTCTTTTCTCATATGTAACCTTTGTCTATAACCTTCTATAGATAAGTATCTGGTTACCTTTCTAAAACTTCATTTACTTCCTGTTATATTTGTCCTGTAATCTCACCAAATCATTCAAATGGTTGGTAGACACTTCGACAATTCTCATATCGGTGTCTGCTATAATCCGATGAATCTGACGAGGTGGGATATGAAATGTATCACCTGGATTCATTATTGTAATACTGGTTATGTTTGGGTCACCATCTTCATCCATCACATAGAGAACCATTCGACCAGTACCTTCAATCACGTGCATCGTTTCAACCTTCTCACGATGGTATTGGATACTCAGAGCTTCCCCATTCTTGACCTCTAGAATCTTCCCGACATAATGCGCCGTATGAGCAAACTTCAGTTCACTTCCCCACGGTTTCTCAATCTTCTCAATCATTTTCCCTCCACCAGTTTCTTAAGTCTCTTACCTTCCG
>Ga0129336_10002367_pt1 | contig 11655 bp, 11 predicted proteins | sample CPB6_02_DNA_FD_96878 | JGI IMG/M metagenome (GOLD analysis project Ga0129336, IMG submission 96878) | Freshwater to marine salinity gradient microbial communities from Chesapeake Bay, USA - CPBay_Sum_0.6_0.2_DNA | ecosystem: Environmental > Aquatic > Marine > Coastal | place: USA: Chesapeake...
ACAGGCGGTCGAAGGTGAGGGTGCCATCGGGTTTGGGATAGTCAATCGGCTGGCAGTCGGCTGCTGGCTTGAGGCGGGCATGGTCGTGCTCGGTGCGGTGCACCGTCCAGGGTGGTCGCTTGAGGCCGAGTTTGGGCAGCAGCCAATGTTCAATGCCGGTCATCAGGGCGCCCACCGTGTTGCCCTTCTTGAACCACTGCTTGAAGTTGCGTGCGCGGTCGAGCTCCTCATACAGCCAGCTCTGGGCAAAGGCCACCGGGTAGGCGGCGACCTCGTCCTGAGCACGCTCGGTAGTCAGTGCGCCAAACAGCGCCTCGGCTGCCAGCATGCCGCTTTTGATGGCGGCATGGCTGCCCTTGATACGGCTGGCGTTGAGGTAGCCGGCATCACAACCCACCAAAACGCCACCCGGGAAAATGGTCTTGGGCAAGGACAGCAGGCCGCCGGCGGTGATGGCGCGCGCGCCATAACCAATGCGTTTGCCACCTTGTATATGGGCGCGGATGGCCGGGTGAGTTTTCCAGCGCTGCATCTCCTCGAAAGGGCTGAGGTAGGGGTTCTGATAATCAAGCCCGGTGACAAAGCCAAGCGTGACCTTGTTGCCCTCCAGGTGGTAGAGAAAGCCGCCGCCGTAGGTGCTGCTGTCCATCGGCCAGCCGGCGGTGTGCACCACCCGACCGGGCTGGGCCTTGTCGGCAGGAATCTCCCACAACTCCTTGATGCCCAGAGCGTAGCTCTGCGGATCCTTGCCCTGATCCAGCCTGTATTTCGCAATGACCTGCTTGCCCAGGTGACCGCGTGCGCCCTCGGCAAACACGGTGTACTTGGCGCGCAGTTCCATGCCAAGCTGAAAGCCCTCATGCGGCTGACCATCCTTGCCAATGCCCAGATGGCCAGTGACCACGCCAATGACCGCGTCCTCCTCGTTGTAAAGCACCTCGGCTGCCGTGAAGCCAGGAAAAATCTCCACCCCCAGCGCTTCGGCCTGTTCACCCAGCCACTTGGTCAGCGCACCCAGGCTGATCACATAGTTGCCTTGGTTGTGAAAGCACTCAGGCACCAGAAAATCCGGCGTGCGCCGGGCCGAGCTTTCAGTGAGGAAAAGCACATCGTCGCCGCTCACCGGCTGGTTCAGCGGCGCGCCCAGCTCTTTCCAGTTGGGCAGCAGCTCTTTCAAGGCGCGCGGGTCCATTACCGCGCCGGAGAGAATGTGGGCGCCTGGCTCGGAGCCTTTTTCCAGCACCACCACCGACACTTCCCGGCCCTGTTCTGTGGCCAGTTGTTTGAGACGGATCGCGGTGGAGAGGCCGGCCGGGCCAGCGCCAACCACCACCACGTCGTAGTCCATCGATTCGCGCGGTCCGTACTGGGCCAGAAGTTCAGCTTGGGTCATGACGGGGTTCTGGTTCGATAATCAGTTCATGCAGCCTGAGCGCAATGGAAGCGGTCGCCAGGTTGGCGAAAAGCCTGATTCTAATTTGCCTGCTTGCCGGTTTGGCCGCAGCCAGGGCATGCAAACCTGAAAGGAAGACAGATGGCATACAGCATGGACTTATCGGGCAGGGTGGCATTGGTCACTGGTGCCTCAGGTGGACTGGGAGAACAGTTTGCGCGCACGCTGGCGCGTTCTGGTGCGGCGGTGGTGTTGGCCAGTCGGCGGGTGGAAAAGCTGAAAGAACTTCGTGCGCAGATCGAAGGCGAGGGTGGAGATGCCCATGTGCTGAGCCTGGATGTCACCGATGTCGCTTCAATCAAGGCAGCGGTCGCCCATGCGGAAACCGAGGTCGGATCGATCGATATCCTGATCAACAACTCCGGGGTCAGCACCACCCAGCGCCTGCTCGATGTGACGCCCGAGGACTACGACTTCATCTTTGACACCAACACCCGTGGCGCATTCTTTGTGGCGCAGGAAGTGGGGCGGCGCATGGTGGCGCGTGCCCGCGGCGCCGCGCCGGGCACCTTCACAGGCGGACGCATTGTCAACATCGCCTCCATGGCCGGCCTCAAGGTGCTGTCGCAGATTGGTGTGTACTGCATGAGTAAGGCTGCAGTGGTGCATATGACCAAGGCCATGGCGCTGGAGTGGGGGCGCTTCGGCATCAATGTCAACGCCATTTGCCCCGGCTACATCGACACCGAGATCAATCATCACCATTGGCAGACCGAGCAGGGGCAGAAGCTCATCAGCATGCTGCCACGCAAGCGCATTGGCGAGCCGCAAGACCTGGACGCGCTGCTGGTGATGCTGTGCGCCAGTGAAAGCCATTTCATCAATGGGGCGGTGATCGCCGCCGACGATGGGTTTGCCCTTTGATCTCATGAAAATCGAAATTCCCGACAAGAAAAAACTGGTCTACCAGACGCGTTTTCCCATCCGCTGGGGCGATATGGACTGCATGGGGCATGTCAACAACGCCATGTATTTCCGCTACATCGAGTCAGCCCGGATCGACTGGTACACCTCGATGGGCGTGGAGACCAACCCCAAAGGCGAAGGCTTTGTCATCCTCAATGCCTTTTGCAATTTCTACAAGCAGTTCGAATACCCAGGTGAGATCCTGCTCAAACTTTATGTGAGCGACCCAGGGCGAACCACCCTGGAGACCTGGGCTACCCTGGAAAAGCCCGAGGAGCCTGGGGTGATTCATGCGGCTGGCGGTGGCACTGCGATCTGGGTGGATTTTCCGCGCCAGAAGTCGGCCCCGCTGCCGGAGTGGCTGCGCGCCATCGCCACAGATTAGGGCCTGAGCCAGCTGCTTGTCAGCCTATTTCTTTTCACGGGGAACCCGACCCAGCAGATAGAACTCTGGGTTGGGGGTCATATGGCTGAAAGAGGCCATTCGGTTGGACAGGCCAAAGAAGGCAGTGATTGCGGCAATGTCCCAGATGTCTTCATCACTGAAGCCGTGGGCGTGCAAAGGGGCAAAGTCTTCGTCGCAGATTTCGTGGGAACGCTGGCAGACTTTCATGGCGAAATCCAGCATGGCCAGCTGCCGGGGTGAAATGTCCGCCTTGCGGTAGTTCACCGCCACCTGGTCGGCCACCAGGGGTTTTTTCTCGTAGATGCGCAAGATCGCCCCATGGGCCACCACGCAATACAGGCACTGGTTGGCCGCGCTGGTGGTGGTGACAATCATCTCGCGCTCGCCCTTGCTCAGGCCGCTGGTTCGGCCCACGCTATCAGGGGTCATCAGGGCATCGTGGTAGGCAAAAAAGGCGCGCCACTCGGCGGGCCGACGCGCCAGCGCCAGAAAAACATTGGGCACAAAGCCCGACTTTTCCTGCACCTCCAGAATACGTTGACGCATGTCCTCGGGCAGGTCCTTGAGTTCAGGCCAGGGGTAGCGCGATGTGTTCATGTTGGAGTCCATGGGTGTACCTGATGTCAGGGATTATGGCCAAGTCAGGGGCCCTGAGGCACAAGTCTGCGACACTTGTGCCCTAGCTTTCCATGACCAGCCGAGCAGTTCATTTATTCACCCACGCGGCCCGCCAGGGCTGGCGCACCCTGGGCCGCGATTTGCGGGCGGGTGAACTACGGCTGATTCTGCTGGCGGTCACCCTGGCGGTGGCTGCCCTCACTGCGGTCGGATTTCTCGCCGATCGTTTCCAGTCTGGCCTCAAACGCGATGCCCGCCAGTTGCTTGGCGGGGATGTGGTGCTGGTCAGCGACCTTCCAGCGCCCATTGAATTCTTGAATCAGGCGCAGGCACTGGGCTTGCAGCTGTCGGCGACGCTCACCTTTCCCACCATGGCCCGCGCCACGGATGCGCAAGGTGGTGGCAGCAAGCTGGTGGCGCTCAAGGCGGTGGAATCGGGGTACCCGCTGCGCGGTCGCCTCAGCGTGGCAGATGCGCCTGGGCAGCAGGGTGAGCCCGCCCAAGGTATTCCAGATCCTGGCACGGTCTGGGTGGACGCCTCTTTGCTGGAGGCCTTGGCTCTTAAAAGCGGCGACATGCTATTGCTGGGGGCGTCCTCATTGGAGATCGCTCGGGTCATTGTGCTGGAGCCTGATCGGGGTGCGGGCTTTATCAACTTTGCGCCACGCGTCATGCTGCGCAGCAGCGATGTGGCCGCTACTGGCCTGGTCCAGCCCGCCAGCCGCGTGACCTACCGGCTTGCCGCCGCTGGAGCTGATCGCGCCGTGGCGCGTTTCACCCGTTGGGCCGATGAGCAGATCAAGAGCCGCCAATTGCGTGGCATACGGGTGGAATCGTTGGATAGCGGCCGCCCTGAAATGAGCCAGACGCTTGAGCGGGCAGAAAAATTTCTCAATCTGGTGGCGCTGTTGGCCGCCATGCTCAGTGCGGTGGCAGTAGCCCTGGCCGCGCGTGGCTTTGCCAGCCGACACCTGGACGATTGCGCCATGCTGCGTGTACTCGGCCTGGGACAGGCGGCCATTGCCTGGAGCTATGCGATTGAATTTGCCCTGGTGGGTTTGGCTGCCAGCGTGCTGGGCGTGGCCCTGGGATTTGGCGTGCATCTGGTGATGGTCGGCCTTTTAGCCGGTGTGGTGCAAACCTCCCTGCCGGCTGCCAGTGTCTGGCCGGTGCTGCTGGGACTGGGATCGGGATTCACCTTGCTCTTGGCCTTTGGCTTGCCCCCGGTGCTGCAGCTTGCCCAAGTGCCTGCCTTGCGCGTGTTGCGGCGCGAGTTGGGCGAGCTCAAGCCGGTGACCCTGGCTGTGCTAGCCCTGGGGGTTTGCGGCTTTGCTGCTTTGTTGCTGGTCGTCGGGCGCGACCTCAAGTTGGGTCTGATTGCGGTGGGTGGTTTTGCGGTGGCGATTTGCCTGTTTGCGCTTCTGGGTTGGCTGGGTGTTCTGGCCTTGCGCCGTCTCGTCAACGAAAACACTGCGCCGCGCTGGCTGGTGCTGGCCACGCGACAGCTGGCAGCCTACCCGGGCTATGCGGTGGTGCAGATCAGTGGACTGGCGGTGGGCCTGCTGGCGCTGGTGTTGCTGGTGCTGCTGCGCACGGATTTGATTGCCGGCTGGAAACAGTCCACACCAGCGGATGCGCCCAATCGCTTTGTCATCAATGTGCAGCCCGAGCAATCGGGCCCCTTCCAGCTGGCGCTCAAGTCTGCGGGTATAGCGCACTATGACTGGTATCCCATGATCCGTGGTCGTCTGGTCGCGATCAATGGCCGCGCGATCGGCCCGCAGGATTACATCGAAGACCGCGCGCGCCGCCTGGTCGACCGCGAGTTCAACCTGTCCTTCGACGCCCAGCTGCCAGAACACAATGCCCTGGTTGCTGGCCAGTGGGTCGAGGAACAGGCGGGCACGGTCAGCATGGAAGTGGGTATTGCCAAAACCCTGGGTCTGAAACTGGGAGACAGCTTGCGTTTTGACATTGCAGGGCAGTCTCAGGAGGTGCGCATCACCTCGCTGCGGCAGGTCAACTGGGGCTCCATGCGAGCCAATTTCTTCGCGCTCTTTCCGGTCAGCCGCCTTGAAGGGGTGCCGGTCACCTGGATGAGCGCTTTTCGAGCGCCGGCCCAGCCCGGTTTTGACGCTGCGCTGGTGCGCCAGTTTCCCAATATCACCACGGTGGATATGGGCACCACCCTGGCTCAGGTCCAGCGCGTGCTCGATCAGGTCGTGCGAGCGGTGGAGTTGCTGTTCGCCTTCACCTTGGTAGCCGGGTTGACGGTGCTGCTGGCAGCGGTGGGGGCCACCCGTGAGGAACGGGTGCGTGATTACGCGATCATGCGTGCAGTGGGGGCGCGCACCGACTTGTTGCGTCAGGTGCAGCGCGCGGAGATGGTAGGCGTGGGCCTGATGGCGGGCACTCTTGCCTCGACGGCAGCTTCGGCGGTCGGCTGGGCGCTGGCGCGCTGGGTGTTCGGATTTGATTGGAGCCTGTCTCTCGTGGTGCCGGTGGCGGGCGCGCTTGCCGGTGCCTTGTTGGCGCTGCTGGGGGGATGGTGGAGCCTGCGCGAAGTCTTGCGACGGCCTGTGTTGGAAACCTTGCGCCGAGCTGCGCAGTAAGAAAGCAGAGCGACACAAATGTCCGAGCAAGCCGATCCGACTCCGGCCAATATCTTTCTCTTGATGGGTGGGGAGGAGCGGGTCAGGGCACTGGTGGACCGCTTCTACGATTTGATGGATCTGGAGCCCGCTTACCGGGCGCTTCGGGCGGTCCATGGCAGCGACCTGGCCCAGGCAAGGCAAAAGCTCTTCTGGTTTCTCTGTGGCTGGCTAGGCGGTCCCAACCATTACATCGAGCGCTTCGGTCATCCCCGCCTGCGCGCGCGCCACATTCCGTTCAAGATTGGCCTGGCTGAGCGCGACCAGTGGCTGGCCTGCATGGACCAGGCCATGGGCGAACTGGGTGTAGAGCAAGCGCTACGCGCCAAGCTGCGCGAGGCCTTTTTTGGCACAGCGGACTGGATGCGCAACACCCCTGGTTAAACTTTCAGGCTTACCCGATGGCCTCAGAGGATCTGCCTTCATACCTGTGACACATCATGACGGACGCTTTCGAGCTGCGCTTTGAGCGCGATGTACCCATCACCCCGGCGCAGCTATGGCGCGGCTGGACCGATCCGGCCAAGCTGATGCAGTGGTTTTGTCCTCGTCCGTGGCAGGTGGTCGCGTGCGACATCGACCTGCACCCTGGCGGTCTGTTCCGAACCGTGATGCAGTCTCCCGAGGGTCAGCGCATGCCGCCCATGCCCGGCTGTTACCTGGTGGTGGAACCAGAACGCCGGCTGGTCTGGACCAACGCGCTGGGAGCTGCTTACCGCCCCAATCTTCTGCCCTCTGGCGAGGCGGGACCCCATTTTTTCTTTACGGCCGAGATCCGATTTGACCCCCTGCCCACTGGCGGCACACATTACAGCGCCAGGGTCTGGCATCCGGACCAGGCTGCTTGCCAGGCACATGCCGACATGGGTTTCGAGCAAGGCTGGGGCCTGGCGCTGGACCAGCTGGTGGCCCTGATGCAAGCAGATCGCCCTCGCTGAGATTCGGCCCGGGCAACAGCGTTCATCACGCCATCCTTCGCGCCACCAATCACCCAGCTTGCACCAGCAGCAGCACCAGCGCGCCGGCGCCGCCATCGGCAGGACGGGCCTGCACAAAAGCCAGCACCTCCTTTTTCTGCACCAGCCAGCTGTGCACCCGGTTTTTCAGCACCGGTGTCTTGCCGGGCGAGCCGTGACCCTTGCCGTGTACCACCCGTACGCAGCGCAGGCCTTCGCGGTGCGCCTTGCGGATGAACTGCGCTAGCGCGTTGCGCGCATCATCGGTGCGCAGACCGTGCAGGTCGATCTCGCGCTGGATTTTCCAGTCACCCCGGCGCAGTTTGCGGGTCACATCCGGGCCTATTCCCGGACGGCGAAAGCTCAGATGCTCATCGATGTCGAGCAAGGTACTGACATCAAACTCGTCGCTGATCGCTTCCTGCAATACTGCCTGCTCATCGCGGTGGTGCTGCATGGCCACCGGGGCCGGGGGTTTTTGCTTGAGTTGCACCGTGGCATTCGGCGTCATGGGCTGCACCGTGCCCACAGCCCTGGTGAACATTTCCTTATCCGACTGGGCCCGGCGCGCTTGCGCAGCAGCTTCAGCCTGGCGTTCCGCCGCCAGACGCGCCTGCGCCTCGATCTCCTTCTTGATCTGTTTGAGGTCTGCCAGGCTGCCGACTTTCCTGCTCATATCAACCCCTGTTCAGCCATGGACAGGGACTGTCCAGTGCCAATAATGATGTGGTCAATCACCCTGATATCCACCAGCGACAAGGCAGACTGGAGGGCCTGGGTCAGCGCAGTATCGGCGCGGGAAGCTTGCACTGTGCCGCTGGGGTGGTTGTGGGCCAGCACCACAGCGCTGGCATGGTGATGCAGCGCGCGCAGCACCACTTCGCGCGGATAGACCGAAGTCTGGGTCAGGGTGCCACGAAACAATTCCTCCAGCGCCAGCATGCGGTGCTGGCTGTCCAGAAAAAGCACAGCGAAGACCTCATGCTTTTTGGCGCCAAGGTGCAGCTGAAGATAGTCTTTCACCGCCTGCGGGTGGTCAAAAGCCGGACGTTCTTTCAATTGCTCGGCCAGTGCGCGGCGAGCCAGCTCCAGCACCGCCAACAACTCAGCCCGCTTGGCTGGACCCAGACCCTTGATCGCTTCCAGGTCGCGCGAGCTGGCATGCAGTAGGCCAGCGAGCCCACCAAATTGATCCAGCAGTTCCTGACCCATTTGCAAGACCCCCTTGCCGGGCAGGCCTGTGCGCAATAGCAGGGCCAGCAGCTCGGCATCGCTCAATGCGCCAGCACCGCGGGCCAGCAGCTTTTCGCGCGGTTGAGCATCCACAGGCAGGTCTTTGAGTGTCATTGGGGCAGCCGGCAGCAAGGTTTCTACAATGGAGGCCAGTTTATCGGGACTTGCATGACCTCCACCCTTGCCCGCGTTCAGGCGGGCTCCTTTCTCACACTGCACTATCGCCTGTCCGGTCCGGCTGGCGATGTCATCAACACCTTTGGTGGCCAGCCCGCCACCCTGTCGCTGGGGTCGGGTGAGCTGTCGCCGGCCCTAGAGGCTGCGCTGATCGGACTGGAGGAGGGCGCGCATGCCACGCTGACCTTGCCCGCGGGCGAGGCTTACGGCGAGCGCAACCCAGCCATGCAGCAATGGCTCTCACGTCAAGAGTTGCGTGAACTGGGCAATCCTGATGAGGACTACCAGGTCGGCGATATGCTGTACTTCCCCACCCCCGACCGTAAGGGCCAGTTTGGCGGGGTGATCCTTCAATTGACCGACCTTGCAGTGCTTTTCGATTTCAACCATCCGCTGGCGGGCCAGCCGGTGACTTTCGAAGTACATCTGATCGGGGTGCTATGAGTCAGCGCTACGACAAGGCCAACATGAACGCCGCAGGACTGTCCCAAGGCGCGAGGGCTCCCTCGGGGGGCAGCAAAGACATCAAAGTGATGATGAAGGACGCAGACATTGTTCTGGCCGAGCCGCGCGGCTTTTGTGCCGGGGTCGATCGGGCGATCGAGATCGTCGAGCGCGCGCTGCAAAAGTTTGGGCGCCCAATTTATGTGCGCCATGAAATCGTGCACAACACCTTTGTGGTCAACGACCTCAAGGCCAAGGGCGCGATCTTCATCGAGGCGCTCGATCAGGTGCCCCCTGGTGCCACCCTGGTGTTTTCAGCCCATGGCGTGAGCAAGGCCGTGCAGCAGGAGGCGGCAGACCGCGGCTTTCGCATCTTTGACGCCACCTGCCCCTTGGTGACCAAGGTGCATGTGGAGGTGGCCAAGCTACACAGGGAGGGTTACGAATTCCTCATGATCGGCCACAAGGGCCACCCCGAGGTGGAAGGCACCATGGGCCAGTTGGATACCGGCATCCACCTGGTGGAGGATGTGGCTGATGTGGCGCGGGTACAGCCTGGGCAAACCGAAAAACTGGCGGTGGTGACCCAGACCACCTTGTCAGTGGATGACGCGGCAGAAATCCTGGCTGCGGTGAAGGCGCGCTTTCCCAGTGTGCGCGAACCCAAACAACAGGATATCTGCTATGCCACCCAGAACCGGCAGGATGCGGTCAAACTGCTCAGCACCCAGGTCGATATCGTCATTGTGGTCGGCAGCCCGACCAGCTCCAACAGCAACCGCCTGCGCGAGGTGGCCAAGAAACTCGGCACCCAGGCCTATATGGTCGATAACGCAGCCGAGCTCAGGCCCGAATGGTTTGTCGGCAAGACCCATGTGGGCCTGACGGCCGGTGCCTCTGCGCCTGAGGTGCTGGTGCGCGAGGTGATTGATCGCATCAAGGCGTTGGGCGCGGTAGCAGTGCGCAAGATGGATGGTATCGAGGAAACGGTGAAGTTTCCCCTGCCCAAAGGGCTCAAGCTCGATTGATTGTTTGGCCGAAGTGTCGGTCGAATGATTCCATGCACGACATCCAGCACTACCTGCGCCCCGGCACGCTGCAACTGAGCAGCCTGCCCCCGCTTTCGCTGTATGTGCACCTGCCCTGGTGCCTGAAGAAGTGCCCGTATTGCGACTTCAACTCGCACGAGGTGACGGGTGGCGAGTTGCCCGAACGACGCTACCTCGATGCCCTACTGGCCGACCTCGACGCCTGCCTGCCGCTGATCTGGGGTCGTAGTGTGCAGACCATCTTCATTGGCGGCGGCACGCCCAGCCTGTTTTCACCCGAGGCGATCGAGCGCCTGCTGTCGCAATTGCGCGCGCGCTTGAAGCTGGCGGCTGACTGCGAGATCACGCTGGAGGCCAACCCCGGTACCTTTGAAAAAGACCGCTTTCGTGCTTTTCGTGAGGCCGGCGTCACGCGCCTGTCAGTCGGCGTGCAGAGCTTCAACGACGAGCAGCTCAAGCGCATCGGCCGCGTGCACGACAGCGCCCAAGCCATTGCCGCCTTAGAAGAGGCTGCGCACTGCTTCGATACTTTCAACCTTGATTTGATGTACGCCCTGCCCGGACAGACCTTGGCAGATTTGCAGCAGGACGTGAGGCAAGCGCTGGCTTTTGCGCCACCGCACCTCTCCATTTACCACCTAACCATTGAGCCCAACACCTATTTCGCCAAATATCCGCCGCAAGTGCCCGAGGACGACACCGCCTACGCCATGCTCGACCTCATCACCGAGCGCACCGAATTGGCCGGACTTCAGCGCTACGAGGTCTCGGCTTACGCCAAACCTGGACACCACTGCCGCCACAACCTGAACTACTGGCAGTTTGGTGATTACCTAGGCATTGGCGCCGGGGCGCATGGCAAGCTGAGCTTTGCGCACCGCATCGTGCGCCAGGTGAAGGTGCGCGAGCCGCGCCTGTACATGGAGCGCGCTTTGGCTGGCCAGGCCATGGCGCAGGAAGAAGAAGTGGCGCGCGCCGATTTGCCCTTTGAGTTCATGCTCAATGCGCTGCGTCTGCGTCAGGGTTTTGCCCTGAGTGAGTTCAGTGAACGCACCGGACTGGCGTTGACCGCAATTCAACTGCCGCTGGAGCATGCCGAGCACAAGGGCTGGGTCAAGCGCGACCTGCAACGGGTGCAGCCGACCGAGCGTGGCTTTGATTTTCTGAGCGATTTGCAGGAACTGTTTTTGCCATGATAGGTGTCGGGTCGTGGATTTCTGGATTAAAAACAAACCACTTGCCGTCTATCAACTCGACCGATGTGGGGTCTACCCAATCGAGTATTTCGGCTAAACACCCTCAGTCATAGAGCGATAGAGCGATCATTTAAAGCCACCGCTCCCGTATCAGCTCCACCATCTGCTGTGCCGCCTTGCCGCGGTGGCTGTTGGCGTTTTTCACTTCGATCGGCAACTGCGCAAAGGTCTGGCCAAATTCCGCAATGAACATCACCGGATCGAAGCCAAAGCCGTTGCTGCCTAATGGCGCGCGGGTGATCTCGCCCACCGCGCGGCCCATGGCGATCAGCGGCTCGGGATCATCGGCCGAGCGCAAGGCCACCAATGTGCTGACCAGGGCAGCGCGGCGGTTGCTGATGTTCTCCATTTGCTCCAGCAGGGCACGGACATTGTTGTCGTCCCCCTTGGGGTAGCCGAATTGGGTGGCGTAATAGGCGGTGTCCACACCGGGCAGGCCACCAAAGGCATCCACACACAGGCCGGCATCATCGGCCAGCGCGGGCAGGCCTCTTAATAAGGCTGCG
>Ga0129336_10002368_pt1 | contig 11655 bp, 8 predicted proteins | sample CPB6_02_DNA_FD_96878 | JGI IMG/M metagenome (GOLD analysis project Ga0129336, IMG submission 96878) | Freshwater to marine salinity gradient microbial communities from Chesapeake Bay, USA - CPBay_Sum_0.6_0.2_DNA | ecosystem: Environmental > Aquatic > Marine > Coastal | place: USA: Chesapeake Bay...
TACGCCTCGCGCGCGCGGGCGTCGCGGAGACTGCCTGGTTGCGCCCTGATCCTGAGGGGACCTTGCAATTAGGCACAACGCCATGAGCTTGCGCGGCTTTACCTTGGTTGAGGTATTAGTCGCGCTTGCCGTGGTCGCGTTGGGCTCGGCTGCCGTCATGAGCGCGATCGGGACAGGTGCTGACGCGAGCGCGCGACTGCGCGAGCGTACTTACGCCGAGTGGGTTGCCCTTAATCGACTGGCTGAGATTCGCATATCGCGCGAGTGGCCGCTCGCCTCGAACGAAGTGGGCGAGGAAACGATGGCAGGTCAGCGCTGGCAATGGCGTCAAACCATCGAGAGCAGCGACGTTCGCGGGGTTTGGCGCATTCGGGTTGACGCGCGGCCGGCTCTTGCCACGAACGCCGACAACTGGCTTGTCACCGTCCACGGTGCGCGAGGCGACGATCTGGCGAGCCTTGGCCGGGATGATGCCATCTGGGACACGGCGAGCAGCGTTGCGCCATGACAGCGTGTTCTCAAAGATTACGCGGTTTCACCCTAGTCGAGCTGATGGTCGCCCTGTTTGTGTCCGCGGTCATGTTCGCAATCGGTTATGGCGCCTTGATGCAAGCCACTCAACAACGCGATGGTATCCGCCTTGCGCAGAACGAGCTTGCCAACCTGCAACGCGCGGTGCGATTGCTGACCCTCGACATCACGCAAACCACGCCCCGCCCAATCACCGACACACTCGGGCGCGGCGAACTTGCTGCCGTGATCGGCGCCGATGGTAGCGGTCGAGTCCTGGCGCTAACTCGCGGTGGTGAGGGCGATGCGCGGGCAAGCGGTCGCCCGGCTCTGCGACGTGTTGAATATCGTTTGGAGCAAGGCCAACTTCAAAGAGTGAGCTGGCCGGTGCTCGATCCAATCGCCGGTGTTCAACCGCGCGTCCGTGTCGTGCTACGCGATGTCCGGCTTATCGAGTTTCGATTCCTCGATAACGACGGACAGTGGAGCGCCGTGTGGCCTAAACCGAGTGTAAGTGCGACACCGCCCGCCTTGCGACAACGCCCTCGAGCCGTCGAAATGCGCATCGAGACCGCGCGCGATGGCGTATTGCGAAGGGTTTGGGAGATTCCCGGATGAGAGGTCGCGCGCCACAAAAAGGGATTGCGTTGTTGACGGCCTTGATCGTACTCGCGATCACCAGTGCCCTTGCCTACGCGCTCAGCGCCGATACAGGACTTTCCATTCGGCGCACTGCCGGCAGCGCCGCGCAGGAACAAGCTCGTGAAATCAGCGCGGCGACCGAGGCTTTGGCTGCCTCGCTGCTTCGAGAGGCACTGGAGGATACGACGGCGTCAGTACACGGTGCGCAGCGCTGGGCTCGCCCCTATGGTCCCGTCGAAATCATTCCGGACTATCTGATGGAGGCGCGTCTCGTCGATCTACAGGGGCGATTCAATTTGAACTCGCTGGTGAGCGCCGACGGGCGACCGAATGAGTTGGCGCGGCGTACCCTCGAGCGACTGCTCCAAAACCTGCAACTCGAGCCGCAGTGGGCGCCGCGGATCATCGACTGGATCGACGCCGATGATCAGCCACTCGATGGTGGAGCGGAGGCGAGCCACTACAGCGCTCTGGCACCGGGTTACCGACCCGCCAATCGCATCATCACCTCGACCACGGAGTTGCTGTCGCTCGATGGCTTCGATCTGGATCGCTATCGCCGACTCGAGCCCCACATTACTGCGTTGCCACGCGATGCGGGCCTGAATCTTTGCAACGCCACCGGCCCCTTGCTCGATGCACTGACCGGTGAGCAGCAATGGAGTGAGTCCGCCGAGGCGCTACAACGCAATCGAGAGTCAGGTTGCTTCCCACGACTTGAGGTTTTGCGTAACAGCCTGGCTGATTCGAGTGAGTTCGACGCCTTGCGCAGCGCACTCAATATCGGCGAGCGCAGCCGATACTTCGGCTTGTTCGGCTACGTCTCGAGCGGTCGTTCCGGCTACACTTCGTTCAGTCTGCTGCGTCACGAGGGACCGGGTGCCGGCCAGATCCGTGTTTTGCTCAGACACACTGCACCATGAACGAACCACTGCTGTTACACATTCCGACGGGTGCCGACTTGCAAGCGACGATCTCGTCCTTTCAATCGTCACTGTCTGGGCAAACACCCGATGTGCCCGGCGCCGTCTCTTCTTTGATCGTGCTGGTACCGGCTGCGCTCGTGCCGCGTTTCAATGCCACTCTGCCTGCCGTAGCGTCGCATAAGTTGCGGCAAGCGGCGGCCTACGCGATCGAGGATCGCCTCATTGGCGATGTCGAATCCCAGCATTTGACCATCATCCAATCCCAAGCCGTCTCGGACGGGCGACTCGAAGTCGAAGTCGCTGCGATCGAGCGAGACTGGTTATACAGCCTACTGGCGGCGCTGAATGCTGCCGGCTTGAAGCCGAGTGCGCTCTACGCCGATGCTGATTGCATCGATTCGAAACCCGGTGACGTGCTGCTGTGGATCGATGGTGCCGATGCGCATTGGATCAACCCCAGCGGACTACGGCGAACTTGGCCTGTCGATGCACTCGCCGAGGCACTCGACTGGTCGCTCGGGTCCACTCCCCCCGGTACCGTCGGTTTGCGGGTCTATGCGAGCGAAACCGACCTGCAAAAGTACACTTCGGTAATCGATGAGCTGCGCGGCAAGGTCGTCAGCGTCCAGTTGCACGCAGTCGCACAGCCGCTCGATTGGTTGTCGCGAGGAATCGGAATCAATCAAGCGCCGAATCTGCTGCACAGCGAATTTACCCAAAGAGCCACCGAGACTGAGCGGTGGCAGCGCTGGCGCTGGCCTTTACGACTCGCTGGGCTCGTTATCGCGGTGTTCATGGCGCAGCTAGTAACCGATGTCCTGACGACCACCTCGCGCGCCCGCGTGATCGAAGAGCGTATCGCCACACAAGCGGCGAGTCTGCTACCGCCGGCTAGCGACATCCAGAACGTCGTGCCGCTACTCGAGCGGCAGCTCATCTCCATGACGGGTCGCTCGCGACCTTCACCGACCCTCGAGACCTTGAATTCTTTGGTGAACGGGTCCGGCAGGACGCCGCTGACGCTCGACGCTATCGCTCTGCAGCCCGGACGCGCGACTTTGCAGTTAACGAGCGCCAGCGCCGCCGACCTTGCCCCTTGGCGTGCAAGCTGGTCGGCCGCAGGCTGGCAGGTGACCGAAAGTAATGATCCGCAGGGCAACATGGTGATCGAGTTGGTGCGCCCATGACCTTACCTAGCGTCATCACCGGCTGGCTCGAAGGACTGCAACCACGCGAGAAGCGAGTTCTGCGTATCGGACTACCTGTAATTAGCGTACTGATCTTGCTCGGCACGTTTGCTGGGTTGCTCGATGCACGCGACGCTGCGATGCAGCGTTGGCAACGGGCGAGCGCGTTGGAACCGCGTATCGGGCAACTGATCACATCGGGCACGACAACCACCGAGCAGTCTGCGACGAGCGCAGCTTTGCTCTCGGCAGCCCGTACCGAAGCCGGCGTGACATCGCTGACGGTGACCGATCTGGCCTATGATCAGGTCTTGGAACAGATCGCCGCGTGGGAACAAGCGGGCGGTCGCATTCAACAACTGCAGCTTCGTCGCACCAGTGACGGCCGCGTCAGCGGCGAGATCCGTGGCCAGCTCGCAGCCCCCTAAATCTCGCTCGCGCCGATCGCTACTGGCGATCGGCCTTTTCCTCCTCGCCTGCTTCATCGGCGTCATCGTGTGGGCGCCAGCTGCCTGGTTAAGGCCCGCTCTGCCTGCATCGCTCGCCTGCGCCGAGACAGCGGGTACCATCTGGCGCGGCGAATGTCGTCGTCTGCAGCGCCTCGACTCATTCGGATCGCGCGCAGAGCTGGGTCATTTGCGCTGGGACCTCTCGCCTCGCTCACTGCTCTCACTTCAGCCTAGCGTCGATGTCGCGTGGCAACTCGACGAGGCGAGCGCACGAGCGAGCATTCGTTGGCAACCACGCTCTGCTTGGCAGATACGCGACCTGTATTTCACCTCGAACTATCGATCGCTGAGTCCGCTCGTCGACCGCGATCTTCGACGGCTCTGGCAAACGATTCCCGACACGGAAAGCGTTTCACTCGCGATTACAAAAGCATCGGGTACGACCCAAGAAATTCACGATCTGCAAGCCGAGTTGCGCTTTTCCGCCTTCGGCGCGCATGTACTGACCGTGCGCCCCGACGGCAGCGGCGACATTCGCTCAAGCGCAGGCGCATTGCGGCTCTCTGGACCGCTCGAGTGGCAAGGCGATGGGCGCTATCGCATGCAAGTGAAAGTAGGTACCGGCGACGACTCGGATTTACCTTTGCGTGCCGCCCTCGCTGCCTTGGGCCCAAAGAATGCACGCGGCGAATATGACTTGATCATTGAAGGCTCTATTTGGACGCTGCTGCGTTAAGCGCAGCTTGGTTCGATTCGCTCAGGCTAATTCGACAAACCAGGGGATCGCTGGAAAATACAGCGCCGCCCTCACCGGCTCCGGCCCGAGACGGGCCAGTAGATTCGAATAACGCTCCAGTTGGGCGCGATGTATCTCGCGCTGCGCTTCAATGAATCCGGCGAGATCTTCGTCGGGCGGCGTTGCGGTCTTGTAGTCGATCACCCATCGCTCGCCTGCCTCGACAAAACAGCGGTCAACGACGACATTGACGATTCGACCTGCCACCTTGCCAGTCAGCGCGAGTTCAATTCCGTCACGCTCGTCGCGTCGCGTAAGAATCCATCGTCCGCGCTCATCCGACAAGGCCTGCTGCACCACCAACTGCACGCGTTCGAGATAATGATCGCAACGTTCGCGAGGAATACCTTCGAGTAACAAGCCTTGGCACCAACGCAGCCTTGCGGACGCATCGACTTCGGAAGGTAACTCTCCGAGACGCGCGAGGCGCGCGAGGCGCTCGAACTCGCGATGGATCACGACGCCCACCGCTCGCGCGTACGGATCACCGCTCTGGATACTCGCCGCTCGCGGCTCGGCATCGAGTTCGGTACTCGAGAGGTTCAGAGTTGAGACCACAAGATCAGCGGGCCACTCGGGCGGCTCTAAATCGACGGGCCAGCGCCGAAAACTCCCGAGTGCCGTGCCGGCGTTGTCGATCTCTGCGAGCGTCAACGGTTCGTGCAACGCGCTATCGATGAGTTCCGCGACTGCCGGTCGCAACACGCCAAGTGGCGAACGACTCGCAATAGACGCTTCCCCGTCCTTCTTGATCGCAAAACTTGCGATCGGCGCGAGATGCCGTTTCGCTCGCGTCATCGCCACATACAACAAACGCGCCCGCTCGCGATCAAGCCGTCGCGAACGCAGCCGCCGTATCCACGCCGAGACGGATGGCCGCACTCCGCGCTCGTCGCTCGCCGCGATCGGTCCAAATAACGCGAGCGCGCGATCACCCTCCTTCCACTCAACCAACTCGAGCAACTCAGATGGATCACTCTGCACACGACGGGCGAGTCCAGGCACGATCACCGCGTCAAACTCGAGTCCCTTTGCGCGGTGGATTGTCATCACCTCGATGGCACCCTCCAGCGAACTTCCCGCGGCATAAAGTCCATCCAGCATCGGCTCGAGATCCACTGCAGCGCGCCATCCCGGGCGCATCGATGCCTCGGCGAGCGAGTCGAGATACCGTCTCGCATCGTCGATCGCGCCTTCATCCTCATAACAGGCGGGCCCATGCAACTGCAGCCATACCGATTCCACGCGTACCGCTGGCGCCAAATCATGGCGAGCCAACATCGGCTCGAGGCAGAGCCGCAAACGATTAAGACGTGCCCGACCATCAGCCGACAATCGCGCAAGACGCTCTGGGTCGTTCCACAAATCGATGATCGCTGCACGTGGTTGATCCTCGAGCAGCAACGTCAAATCGACGAGCGACATCCCGCACCAAGGAGCGCGCAAAATCGCGAGCCACGCCACCCGATCGAGCACGGAGCTCAACGCTCGAGTCAATGCCAGCAGATCCTGCACGACTGCGGTGTCACCGAGTGGCACGAGATCGACACCGCGCACGGGGTAGCCTGCTGCGCTGAGTGCGGCGACTATCGCGGTGGCGTGGTGACGAGCAGCCACTAGTATGGCGATAGACTCAATCGAGGCATCAGCGCGCCAGCGACGCACGCAGTCGATGACTGCGTCAGTCTCCCAACGCTCGCCACTGCGGTCATCGCCGATCACCGCCGCAAGTCGCCAGTCGATGGCCGGTGCAGCGCTCGAAGCGACTCTGCTCGCGACGGTAGGCTCAGCGCGCCCGGCGAGACTGGCTGCAAACGGCACCGCAGATTCCCGAGCTTCGACGGTCTTGGGGAAAACACCGCTAAAGAGGCGATTCACGTGTTCGACGATCGCTGGAACGGATCGAAAATTCTGCGTCAACTTGCGCGACTCCAAGCGCACCTGCCCAAAGCCCTCGCGTGTCGCCGCCTCGAACAGATCAACCCGCGCCTCACGGAACTGGTAGATCGACTGCATCGGATCGCCGACCACGAATAGCGTTCGACCATCGCCGCTCTGCCAATCGCGTGTCAGTCTCAAAATTAACTCGAATTGATCTCGCGAGGTGTCTTGGAACTCGTCGATCAACAGATGCTGTAAGCGGCTGCCTTGGTGCAGGATTCGCTCACGATCGGCATCCCCCGCTTCCTGTAGTGCCTCGCGCGCAGCGGCTGCGACGCCAATAAAATCCACCTCGCGTCGCTCACGAAACGCCAACTCCAACTGGCTCGCGGCAAGCAGCAATAACCGCAAGAGGGCCTGCATGAGCTCACTCTCGGCGGCATCAAAGGACGCTGGCGGCGCATGCCGAGCCTCATCAAGCAAACTTGCCCGTTCCGCTGACGACCAGTCTGCTAACCACCGCTCGAAAACCTTTTTCTTGGGGTCTTTGGGACCAAACCCCTGCCGCACGTCGATTCGTTGACGAAACCGGGCCGGTCCGGACTTCTCCTTTTTGGTCAATACGAAATGGGCAATGGCTCGCCAAGCCTCGATGTCGAGTGCCTCACCGTCTGCGACAACGGCGAGTGACTGCAACTGTCCTCGAAGATCGCCATCATCGCCCGCCGCTGCGAGCGCCTCTTGCGCATGGCGCGCTAGCTCGACGACTTGCTGTATCGCCTCGCGGTCAAAGGACCCCGCCAACTGCGACTGAAGCTCACGCAATACCTCGGCGATAACCTGCGACAACTCCAGCGAGATCTGTTCAAAAGGACGTCCGACCAGATGTGGCAACCAGCGCACGCGCTGCGCCAACATCTTGGCGAGCAACTCCTCGACTCGAACCCAAGCATTATCCAGATGCTCAAACAGTCGCCCGGATGCTGCAGACCAGTCCGAATCGAGTTCCGCTTCACGCAGACTGCGACGCGCCACCTCGCGGTAGAGCAACAGCGGCTGAGTCGCGAGCGCCAGCTGCCCGGCACCGCCCGCGCTGATTGGGACGGCAGCTGCCAGACTGCGATGCACACCATCAATCGTTTGGATGCGCAAGCGCCCCGGCGTCTCCCGCAACTGCCAGCCGCGTCGGTCGGCATGCTGCAATGCCGCCTGCGCAAGTAGCACCGTTTGGCGTTTGGATGGGTCATCAGGCCACGCAGATTCCGGCTGTGTCGCCAGCGTCAAGGCTTGCTCAACTCGCGCCAACATTTCGCCGGCGGCCTTGCGCGTAAAGGTCATGGCCAGAATCGCCTCGGGCTCATCGACCGCTGCAAGCAATCGCAGATAGCGTTGAATCAGCAGCGTCGTCTTGCCCGACCCTGCAGGAGCTTGCACGATCAGTGAGCGCGTGATGTCGAGCGAATCGTCTCGCGCCTTGGCATCTTGCTCGAGGAGCGTCATTCCGAGGCCTCCTCGGACTCCATATCGACCAGGCCAAGACCGGAGAGCTCGGCGCGACGACAAAGGCCCTGCAAGTCGCAATAGCGACAAGCACGCTGACTCGGTCGTACAGTTGCTACGCCGGTCATGAAGCGCGTTGCCAATGCTGCGAGTTCGCGCTGAATCTCATCGCGCTGTTCCGCCCAAGCGACACCTGCTTTGACGTCGGGTAGCACCTCTTTCTCACCCGTCGATGCGACATAACTACATGACGCGGAACTCAGATGGATATTCGCGAGCGCGATAATGCTCGCTTGCGATTGCGTCTCGACACACAACGCATACAGCCATAACTGAACCGCGTCGAGCTTCTCGATCGAGAAAGACAGCGGACGATGCCGACCGCTCTTGTAGTCGAGGATCATCAACGCAGATGATCCAGTAGCACTTTGAACGCGATCGATACGATCGATTCGAAGTTCGAGTCTTGCCTCGCCTAGCGTCAAAGAAACAGGGTGTTCACGATGCTCCACGACGAACGGCGGGCGTTGTCGCTCCAATTCCAACAAGCGGCGAATGACGCGCTCCGACCGACGCCGCTCGCGAAGCAGCAATTGCTGTTGCGCCAGTGAGTCTACGCCCTCGACACCCGCGGACAAGGCAGGATCACTCATCGCCTCCGCCAGACTACGCTCGAGCAACTCATCGAGTTGCTCAGCGCTCAAATTATGCAGGCGCTCCGAGTCCACCAAGTCACGCCACAAAACATGCAAGGCACGATGCAATAAACTGCCTCGGACGAGCGCCGAGATACCCGGCTCCACCTCCTCTTCTTGCCGACCAAGCAAGCGCCGCTCCGCATAGGCACGAAAATCACAGAGCGCTTGCGTCGCCAGCGTTTCAGCACCGCCTGGAATGCGACGCGTAGCATCCCAAGGACGACCCGTTACATCAGCCGACTCCTTGGCGGGCAGTTGCGGCCGAGCGCTACGCCGCCGTTTCGCAAACGATAGCGGCGGCGACTCGCTGTGCGTGCCGTCACTGCGCTGGCCGTCACTGCGCAACAACGGGCTAGGCTGTAATTCCGTCTCGCCATCGCGAAGCGCGCACGAGTAATGCAAATCGGGTGTCGACTCCGCCCACTGACGCATCGCGAGTTGCGCGCGCTTCGACTGACCGAGCGCGCTCGACTCCGGGATACCGAGCGACTGTTGCAACAGATACGGCACGAAAGGATCCGCAAGGGCCGGCGACGGCCAAGCGTTCGCTTGCATGCCACAAACGTAGATACCGTCGTAGCGAACACCCGGATGATCGATCGAACGGGTCACGGTGACGGGCATTTCACCACGCGATGGCGCGACGAACTCGCGTTGCGCCAGCCAGAGCAGCAGATTGACGCTCTGTTGCCCATTCGCAGTGCGACGGGATCGTTCGAGCTCACCAAAGACTTGCATCAACTCACGCCACTGCTCGCGAATTTGCCGCGTGGTCGAGTCTCGCGCCGGACGATGCGCAAATACCGCTTGCTGCGCGATCGCGGCGAAGCGCTCTGCCCAGCCCTTTCGATCACTCTCTAATTCGATGAGCAGCCGCTCTAGGCGTTGAACGAGAGCATTGAGAACATCTACCTCGCTCTTCAGGGACGTTCGCAGCTGGGCGAGCGATGCAAGCCAAGCGCGCGCCGAGCGCTGTTCGAACGGATCGCGACGGATTAGCGCCGCGAGTCGCGCGCGCTCGGACATCGACAAGTCCTGGAAAACCTCGCCTTCGAGCAATCGCGCGAAGCCTTCGCCCTCTTCGTGAGCAACCAGCCAGCGCAACACCTGCAGAACTTGGCGCGGCTCTGGATACTCCGATAAAGGCCTTCCACCTTCGACATCAAAGAGCGTCTCGACGTCGGGATCGCGCCAACGCGAGGGCGTCAGTTGCGAAGAAAACTGCCGATCGACTTCAGCGCGATGCGCTTCGAGCGAGGGCACGACCACGTACAGCCGCGCTTCGGAATTCTGCTCTAACCGAGTACGGGCCCAGTCGGCAGCCGCGGCGATCTCATCGCTTGGGGTTGGCAGTCGATGCTGACTCACCACGGCATCGGGCGTTGCCACCGATTGCAAAGCGGTGACGTTGCGACTTGCGAACAAGTCTCGCAGTAACGGCGGCACGAGTCCGCCGAGATAAACCGACTGCGCAGCGACGTATTCGCTGTCGGGCAACGGGTTCGTCAGTAGCCACTCGCCCTGCTCGAACGACGCGCTGGCGCCCCGCTCCCGTGCCGCAGCACTGACGGCGCGCCGAGCGCTCAGCAACCATTGCGCCTCCGTTGTGGGATAACGCGCCAAGACAGCGTCGTCGATCCGCCACTCGCTACAAAGGCGGGACGATCGTTGCAACGCATCGGCGAGCGCATCGGCCGACCAGATGAAAGGTCGCGGATCGTCGCGCTCATCGAGCAATGCGCGCGCTGCATCCAACCACAGACACCACTCTTCCTGCGGGCCGAGCGGCCGCCGAAATTGATGAGTGTCCTCGAGGCAGGCCTCTCGCACAAACGAGGCCACCCAACCGTTTACAGCAGTCACGCCGGGCGTCGGCCACACCTCCATCGAGTGCAACTGCTCACGCGCAAACGCGAGACGGATCGCCGCCGCTCGCGAGCGGGTTGGAACTATCAGCTCCGCGCCTGCACGCAGACGATCCGCGATGTCGTCAAACGGGCCCAATCACCCTCGGAAACGCGCGCTCGCGTCGACCACGCGACCGGCTGATACCGGCGGCCGTGACCGATATTCGGCGAGCAACTCGCTCATCCGTGAAAACACGGTCCGCAGCTGCGCGGCATCCGGCAGATTGGTGATACGGAAGTGGTTCTTGTAGGACACGTTAAAGCTCGTACCCGGCGCGACCAACACATGTTTGCGCTCAAGCAGATCGAGTGCGAAAGCCTCATCGTCGAAACCTTCGATCGAGTCGTTGACCCCGACGAATCCGTACAACGCACCTTGTGGGGTTGCGAGCTCCAATGACGGCTCCGCTACCACAGCCTCGACGATCGCACGGCGCGATTCAAACAAACGACCGCCGGGTCGAGTCAATTCACGAATACTTTGATAGCCACCAAGCGCCGTCTGCACAGCCCACTGACCGGGAACGTTGCTACACAAACGCAACGACGCCAACAACTCGAGCGCACCCAGGAAATCCTGCGCAGCCGACAACTTGCCCGACACCACCGCCCAACCGACGCGATAGCCGCAGGCGCGATAAACCTTGGAGAGGCCGGACATCGTGACACAAACTGCATCGTGCACGAGGGTCGCCATCGGCACGAACTCGGCATCGTCGTAAAGAATCTGATCGTAAATTTCGTCGCACAGCAGCATGAGACCGCGCTGCTCGGCGAGTCGTGCGATGCCCTCGAGCACGGTGCGCGGATAGACGGCACCTGTCGGGTTGTTCGGATTGATCACGACGATCGCTCGCGTGCGCGGCGTGATCAGCGCCGCCAGCTCCTCCACATCCGGCACAAAGCCATTCTCGGGACGACAGGGATAGTGCACCGCCTTGCCGCGATTGAGATTCACGGCAGCGCTCCATAATGGATAGTCGGGGCTAGGCACCAAAACTTCGTCACCGTCGTTCAACATCGCGCGCAGGCAAAGATCGATGAGCTCGCTGACGCCGTTGCCGAAGAAAACCTCTTCGGCACTGACGCCCGTGATACCCCGCGCCTGCTGCTGCATCACAACGGCCTCGCGTGCCGGGAAGATGCCCTTCTGGTGACA
>Ga0129336_10002369_pt1 | contig 11651 bp, 10 predicted proteins | sample CPB6_02_DNA_FD_96878 | JGI IMG/M metagenome (GOLD analysis project Ga0129336, IMG submission 96878) | Freshwater to marine salinity gradient microbial communities from Chesapeake Bay, USA - CPBay_Sum_0.6_0.2_DNA | ecosystem: Environmental > Aquatic > Marine > Coastal | place: USA: Chesapeake...
CTGCATTCAACATTTCTGCAAGTCCGTATCCCCCTTCGAGCCCGTGTTGATACAACCGATTGATTCTTTCTGGATGAAAAAGAAAAGAAAGAACCAAATCAGTGGCAGCTTCTGAAGGAGCCAGCTGATCAAAAGCCAATCCGGTTTTCTTCTTGAACAACTCTCTGTTAAACTCATATCCCGCTGGTCTTGGGGGGATGAGCGCAGCAATATGGGGTGGCAATGCAAGAAATGCAGGATCAATGCTTCTCATCAAACTTTGCATGGCTTTTTGTTGGAGATCTGAAGAGAGAGGTGATGTAACCAGCTGCCCATCTCCTTTCAGGGCATAGTTATAATGCATGCCGCCAATCAATTTGGAAACAGCTTCAACCTGATAGCGATGGTGAAAATAAACGGGGACCAGTACATCTTCCAAGAATGCCATTGGCGTTCCTTTTTGAACAGTGTTTATCCCAAAATTTGACAATGCCTTTGATCTAACTTTCATGACTGTTTCGTATTCTGACAATACATCATTTCCATTGTCCCACAGATGGGCATCAGGGTGCAAACCTCCTGGAGCTCTTGCATCTCGATCACTTATAAATTTCAAGCCTTTGGCGTATGCATCTGAAAGGATTTTATCCAATTGATTTTTTTCATCTGTTTCATTTCTTAGATCAGCATATCCCCATGTAATGGCAACTTTGTCCCACACTCCAATTTGATGATCATATGCATCACTTAAATCAATATTCCCCTTGCTGTCAATTTTTACGAGTGGATGGGGATAATCCATCACACTTGATCTGTTGACAGTACTTGCAGCATAATTGTGCATGAGTCCAAGCGTATGTCCAACTTCATGCGCACTCAATTGCTCCAAGCGATCGAGTGACATCTTGAGCATTAGATCTTCGGTCAGTGCTCCTTCTTTAAAAGGTGACAACAATCCTTGTGCAATCATATAATCCTGGCGAACGCGCAAGGAACCAAGAGATACCTGTCCTTTGATGATCTCGCCAGTTCTCGGATCAACCACACTTGCACCATAACTCCATCCCCTTGTTGAACGATGCACCCAGTTGATCATGTTGTACCTGATATCCATTGGATCGCAGGTATCAGGCAATACTTTGACAATGAAGGCATCTTTGTAACCTGCAGCTTCAAATGCCTGGTTCCACCATGCAGCTCCTTTCAACAATGCGGAGCGAATGGGCTCAGGTGTGCCATTGTCCAGATAATAAACAATAGGTTTGACAGGTTCGCTGACAGCAGCAGAGGGATTTTTCTTCTGCAATCGATGTCTTACTGTATAAAACTTTTCAATAGGCTCTGAAACAGGAGTGCTGTAGTTATAGAATGATACATGATTGAAACTGGATCTTGGATCAAAAATTCTCGGCTGATAATTATGATCCGGCAATTGAACAAATGAATGGTGCATGCGCATCGTGATCGCCTCTGTTGATGGAGCGACCGCCTGCACATAATTTCCTGCAATGCCATCGCTGTTAATCAGCGTGATGGTCGATTCCAACTCAGTATTGAGAGGAAAATTTTTGCAGTTTGAAAAATACAAGGCAGAGCGTCCTCGATCAAGCATATAATTTCCCTGCTTCAAATTTCTAATCCTATTGGCCGCCTGCATGGCATCTCTGGTAAGAAATTCTGTTGCGTCAACCAATACAGCCCCATTTTGTTCAGCTTCAGCAGTGAAACCCCAGATGGTTGATTGCGCAAAGGACTGTTCCACAGCAGCTCTTTCTCTTTCGGCATTTGTAATTGCCCTGTACCCATAGTTGGGCTCAATCATCAAAATCTTTTTCCCAATTCGGATGAATTTTACAATTCTCCCTCCTCCCAACAACCCACGGTCCAACCCAATATCGTTGGATCCGAGTCCAGCAGGCAATGACATCACATAAAGCAATTCAGTGTTGAGTTGATTGATCTCAAGCCAAATTTTACCATTTGCATCATCCCGGTAAAAAGGAAGGAACCCTTCAAATTTGGCCAGTCCTTTGCTTTTTTCTGCAATCGAAGGCAATTGTTGTGCATTCAAGAACGCGGGCAATATCAAAAAGATCAAAATTATTTTTTTCATGATTTGGTATTGTTTAAATCCATTTTATTTGAAGTTTTCGACTGGGCATTATCCACCCAATTTTTCATTTCAGTTGTTTGATCAATCAAATTACAAAAAATGTTCGTTTTCTTTGTAGATATCATGAAGATCGAATTCTGGAGTATTGGAAAGCAGCATGACGCAGGCATCAAATCCGCCATAGAGGATTATTCCAAACGTATCCAAAAATATTGTGCCTTGAAATGGGAAATCATCCCCGTTCCAAAAAATGCTGCCATGCTGAGCGAGAATGATTTGAAGCGCCAAGAAGGGAAAATGATTCTAGAGTGGCTTGACAAAGACACAACATTGATCGCCTTGGATGAATATGGGAAAGAAATGGATTCGATTGGACTGGCCCAATTCATCACCAAGAAGACCAATATGGGTTCCAAAAAATTGGTTTTTCTGATTGGGGGAGCATTTGGACTGGATGAGGCAGTTTTAAAAAAGGCTGATTTCAAATGGTCGCTTTCTCAACTCACATTCCCCCATCAATTGGCGAGGCTCATATTGGCGGAACAAGTTTATCGTGCTTTCACCATCATCAAAAATGAAAAATACCACCATAAATAATGAGCATTACTTTATTGATTATCCTACTAACTGCTGTTACTTCATTCATTGCTTTTTCCAAACATGCATTGAGAGAGGATTTGCTATTTTGGCCTTTTAGAATAAAAAGACAGGGACAACTCTACAGGTTTATCACCCACGGTGCACTGCATGCGGATGCCATGCATCTGATATTCAACATGGTTTCCTTTTACTCTTTTGGCATTGCATTGGAAAACTATCTCTTTCCTGTATTGTTCGGAACCTTCTCCAGAGCTGTATTTGCTGCTATGTATATCACAGCCATCATTGTGGCGGTCATACCAGATTATTTCAAATACCAGGATCAAAGTTTTTATAGATCACTTGGTGCATCGGGCGCTGTATCTGCTGTTGTTTTCTCAGCTATAACGATACAACCCAATATGCCGATTCAATTTTTTTTCATCCCATACCCTATCCCAGGTTATATTTTTGGCATCGGCTTTTTACTTTTATCTGCAGCACTGGCAAAAAAAGGTGGAGGAAACATAGGACACAATGCACATTTTTGGGGAAGCATCTATGGAATGCTGTTTACCTATGCTGCTGCAAGATTGATCGCAAACGTAGATTTGCTTCAATATTTTATTAAATCTGTAATAGGGTGATCAATCCAATTTCAACCTCAGGACATGTTTTGTTTTTGGCGCAATTTTGAAACGGTCATCAATTCTTCTGCCCACAACCCAGACAATTTTTTTAGCTGATTCAATTACATATTGCCTTTCCTTGTCTGATTTTGACAGCTTTTGATCAATCAAAAATTTGGAGATTTTTTTCTTCTTCTTCATCCCCAGTGGGTAGAAATAATCACCGCTTTTCCATGGTCGCAGCAAAAGTGGGAATGACAAAGCAGAGGCATCCAGCCAAGCTTCATTGCTCTCACTGGAGGGCGATGAATTGTTTTCTTTGTTTACCAATAGAATTTTCGCTTCACCAAAAGAAATAGATGTCTGGTCTTTTTCAATCAAATAAACTCTTGATGAAATTTCATGCAATGGATCGATCAATAACCATGCACGATTTTTCAAAATTCGATGGGTGGAAGATTGTAAAAAACTTCCAGTATCTGCTGTAAACATTTTTTTGATTTCATCCACTTGAGAAGAAGAAAATCCAAATGCAGCAAAAATTTCGTAGACCACGGTATCCAGTGGACTAAGATGCTTGATTTTATTGATGGCAACTGCAAATCCATTTTCCCTGGGTTCCAAAATGCGTTTTTTGACAGATGCTATTTGTTGCTTATACAATATCTCAGTTTCCTGAAAACGCTTGATATTATTGGAGAGATTATTCCTGAAAGAAGGAATGATCTTTTCTATGGCAGGAAAAATTTCATGCCTAAACTGATTTCTGGCATATACAGATTCCCTGTTGGAGCTGTCTTCAACCCAGGTTAATTTAACTGACTTTGCATAATGCTCGATTTCATTTCTGGAAGCAAACAAAAGAGGCCTGATCAAATATCCATCCTTTATATTCATACCTGTTAGTCCGGCAATGCCCGTCCCTCGAAAAAAATTGAAAGCGACTGTCTCCAATTGATCATCCAGGTGATGAGCAGTGAGCAGCAATGGATGATTTCCATTTGCTATGTGAATACTTATCTGCTCATCAAACCAATTGTACCTGAGGAGCCTTGCAGTTTCCTGAACCCCTTTACCCCCCTGTTTCATTTCAGCTTCTGTATCAAATTTCTTTACAGATAAGTTGACACTCCATTGCTTGGCAAGCTCTGTGACAAATGATTGATCACGATCACTCTCTTCAGCACGCAGTTGAAAATTGCAGTGAAGGATGCTGAAATCAAAATGAAGTTGATGCAATAGGTGTGCCAAAACGACGGAATCAATTCCACCGCTGCAGGCAACCAGTAAATGATTTTTTTTAGAAAAGAGCTGGTTTGTTTCAATAAATTCATTGAAACGCGAAGCCAAATCACTTGTATGTTCTAAAGCTTTCAATCTAAATCCAAATCATTTTTAAGCTGATCCAGTGCTCCGTTCAATTCCCTGTAATCATTTTGGGACGAATTCAAGGAAGCGACTTTAATGCCCTTCTCGAGCACCTCCAGTGCATTGGTGAATTTTTCAATCTTTTCATAAGCCTTTGCCAAATGGTAGTAAGTGCCTACATGATTTTCATCAATCACCAATATGCTTTCCATTTCCTGAATGGCATCTAAAATATCATCTGTCTTGAGATATTCCATTGCCAATGCATGTCTACTGAAACAATCATTCGGATATTCAGCAATAATCTCTTTCAACCTGTCTACTCTGTTCATGAAAATTTCATTTAACAATCTAGCAAAAATACCATCTCAGGCGTTACCTTTATGTCATGATAGTTGTCATGACAACTATTTTTTAAACATCAAGCCATGAAGATACTTGTTTGCATCAGCAGAACCCCTGATACGACTGCAAAAATTTCATTTATCGATCAAAACCAGAAGTTCAATCCTGATGGTGTTCAATGGATTATCAATCCATATGATGAATGGTATGCGCTGGTTCGTGCCATTGAATTGAAAGAAAAAGATCCTTCAACCATCATCCATCTCATCAATATAGGAAACAATGAAAACGAGGCTATCATTCGCAAAGCACTTGCCTTGGGCGGTGATGAAGCCATTCGAATTGAGTCGAATAGTGACGATCCCTTTTTTATTGCACAACAAATTGCATCCGTAGCAAAGGACGGATATGATTTGGTTTTGACAGGAAAAGAGACCATCGATCACAATGGATCTGCCATTGGTGGGATGATTGCTGAACTGCTCGATTTCAATTATATCAGCCTTGCAACAAAACTTGATATAGAAAATGGAAGCGCCGTCGTTGGAAGAGAAGCAGATGGCGGTGAAGAAAAAATCATTGCACCCTTTCCACTTGTAATATCCTGCCAGAAAGGTATGGCAGAGGCAAGAATTCCAAACATGAGAGGTATCATGGCTGCAAGAACCAAGCCTTTGAAAGTGATGGATGCAGTACAATCTGAAAGCTTCACTTCAATAAACGGTTTCGATTTGCCGCCTGCAAAAGCAGGTGTCAAACTGATTCCTGCAGACACACCTGAGCTGTTGGTTAAACTGTTAAGAGAAGAAGCAAAAGCCATTTAAAATAATTTTATGTCTGTCATCATCATCGCAGAATTATCAGAAAAGAAGATCAAAAAACAATCCCTTGAAGCAATTTCTTATGGAGTTGCAATAGCGAATCAATTGGGGACTGACGCAATCGCATTGGTTATGGGCGAGTCGGATGAAATACTTTCATCAATCGGAAAATATGGATTGAAAAAAGTAATTCATCAAAAGCAAATCGGGACAATGCTCTCTGACAATAAATTGGCAACAAAATTTATTGCTGAAATTTGCAACCAATACCAGGCAGCGGCAGTTGTATTCAGCAATTCATTGTTGGGCAAGGCAGTTGCTCCAAGGTTGTCCGTGAAATTAAGAGCTGGACTCGTTACCGGTGCAGTGAAACTGCCAGATACAACGAATGGTTTCAACGTAAGGAAATCTGTGTTCTCAGGAAAAGCCTTTGCGGATGTAAATATCAAGACCCCCATCAAAATCATTTCATTGAATGCAAATGCATTTGAAATCATACAACAATCTGAGGCACCTGCTGAACTCATTGAATCTTCTATAGAAATTGGCACCAGCACTTTGAATATCATTGAAACAAAGAAAAACGAAGGCAGTGTTTCACTGGCGGATGCAGACAGGGTTGTAAGTGGAGGACGTGGATTGAAAGGTCCGGAGAACTGGGGCATGATTGAAGAACTTGCACAAGCACTGGGTGCCGCAACAGCCTGCAGCCGTCCTGTAGCAGATTCAAACTGGCGACCTCATCATGAGCATGTGGGGCAAACAGGCGTGGCCATTTCACCCAATCTTTACATAGCAGTTGGCATTTCTGGTGCCATTCAACATCTGGCAGGTGTAAACAGAAGCAAGACCATAGTAGTCATCAACAGTGATCCTGAAGCACCCTTTTTCAAAGCAGCCGATTACGGTATTGTAGGGGATGCCTTTCAGGTAATGCCCAAGATCATAGAGGCAGTAAAAAATCTAGGCTAATTTGATGTAATTTAGAGCCTCTTATGAAGAAGATTGAATTGGAAATTGTTGCCCTCTCCCACTCGATCACACAAACCAATTCCTACGCCGTTGTTCTGGGCGAGGTAAATGGATTGAGAAGATTGCCCATTGTGATTGGGGGATTTGAAGCGCAGGCCATTGCAGTTGCATTGGAAAAGATGAAACCTACACGTCCATTGACACACGATCTCATGAAGAATTTCATGATGGCATTCACCATTGATTTACATGAAGTGATTATTTCCGATTTACAGGAGGGAATATTTTACTCCAAACTCGTTTGCAGCAGCGAATCAGATACAGTAGAAATCGATTCCAGAACTTCCGATGCACTGGCATTGGCCGTTCGATTTGGTTGCCCCATTTACATTTATGAAAATATTTTTGATGTAGCAGGCGTAGAAAATACCGAGGGCGAAGAAGTTCCAGTTGGCAAATCCCCTGAACCAGGCATTTCAACATCACAGGACCTGAAATCTATGTCTCTCGATGAATTGAACCTTTTGCTCAACGAAGTGCTTGAACAGGAAGATTATATCAGAGCAATCGCCATACGCGATGAAATCAATGCAAGAAAAAAATAACTAAATGGTTGTTTTTCCCAATGCAAAAATCAATCTTGGATTGCGCATCACATCTAAAAGATCAGATGGATACCACAACCTCGATACAGTTTTTTATCCCATCGGATTGTGCGATGTATTAGAAGTGGTTCAACATCCTTCTCAAGAAATCATTTTTAACAGCAGCGGAAAGAAAATTGAAGGATCAATCGATCAGAACCTATGTGTCAGGGCGTACCATCTTTTGAAAAATGATTTTCCGCAATTACCCGGTATCCAAATTCATCTTCACAAACATATTCCAATGGGAGCCGGAATGGGTGGCGGATCTGCAGACGGGGCCTTCATGATAAAGCTCTTGAATGAGAAATTCAAATTGGGATTGGACCATGAAAAAATGGAAGGCTATGCTTTGCAACTTGGAAGCGATTGTCCCATTTTCATTAAAAATAAATCATGTTATGCAACTGGCAGAGGTGAGGAGATGGAGGAAATTCAACTTGATCTCTCGTCATATTTTATTTTGCTCATCAGCCCCGGTATCCATGTCTCTACAGCAGAAGCCTTTAAAAATGTAAGCCCGGATTCATCGATTCGATCCTGCAAAGAAATCATTCAACAACCCATAGACAACTGGAAAGATGCACTGATCAACGATTTTGAAAAAACCGTTTTCCTTTTACATCCTGTTTTAAAGAAAATCAAAGAAGATTTGTATGCAAAGGGAGCCATATATGCATCCATGACGGGAAGTGGCTCAAGTTTTTATGGAATATTCACATCTGCACCCAATTCAAAACACTTTGTAGACAATGGATACGAAGTAAATCTTATCAAGCCCCAAAACTAGCCCCAACAGCCACTTCTCTCCTATCTTGCGTTTCAGAATTATTGTTGTAATTTTATGCTGTGCAAATGAGCATTACATACACGCTCCTCTCCATGAACCTGGACCTCTTGAATCATTAGGTTTTTATCTTTTCATCATCGTCTTGAATACAGATAACGGTTGACAGTTAACCGTTAACTGTTAACCGTCAACTGTCAACCACTACAACTAATAGAACAATTTCCATGCAACCATCACACTTCATACATCTCGAAGAAAAATACGGCGCACACAATTATCATCCATTACCTGTTGTCATTTCAAGTGCGAAAGGCTGTGAAATGTGGGATGTGGAAGGAAAAAAATACTTTGATTTTTTAAGTGGTTACTCTGCTGTTAACCAGGGACACTGTCACCCGAAAATCATCAATGCACTTGTAGAACAAGCAAGTCTGCTTACATTGACCTCCAGAGCATTTTACAACGATAAACTCGGGATTTTTGAAAAGTACATTACTGAACTGCTTGGATTCGACAAAATGCTTCCCATGAATACAGGTGCGGAGGCAGTTGAAACTGCGATCAAGTTGGCAAGAAGATGGGCCTATGTGAAAAAAGGCATTGAAGAAAACAAGGCAAAGATTCTTGTATGTGCAGAAAATTTTCATGGTAGAACCAGTACCATTGTCTCCTTCAGCACGGATCCATCTTCCTTCAATCAGTTTGGACCCTTCATGCCGGGCTTTGAAGTCATCCCCTACAACAACGTTCATGCTTTGGAAGAAAAATTAAAAGATCAAAATATTGCTGCATTTCTTTTCGAGCCTATTCAGGGTGAAGCAGGCATCATCATGCCTGACGAAGGATATCTTGCTCAAGTACGTAGGTTGTGTACATCGCATGGTGTTTTGATGATTGCAGATGAAATTCAAACAGGATTGTGCAGAACAGGAAAAATGATGGCCTGTGATCATGAAAAGATCAAACCGGATCTTTTGTTGTTAGGCAAAGCATTGAGCGGTGGAACCATGCCAATCAGTGCAGTGTTGGCAAACGATGAAGTGATGCTTACCATCAAGCCTGGTGAGCATGGATCCACATTTGGCGGCAATCCATTGGCCAGTGTTGTTGCCATGGCATCTTTGAAAGTATTGGTAGAAGAAAACATGGCAGATAATGCTGAAAAAATGGGAAGGCTATTCAGAGAAAAACTGCACCAACTTCAATCGCCATTCATCCGTGAAATCAGAGGAAAAGGATTGATGAATGCAATCGAAATCAAACATTCCAATCCTGAAGCAGCCTGGAAATTATGTGAAACCTTCATGCAAAATGGTTTACTGGCCAAGCCAACACATGGTGACAAAATCAGGCTCACTCCCCCGCTGGTCATCCATGCTGATCAAATCAGCGAGGCAATAGATATCATCCAACAATCGCTTCCTGTGCTGGAATTGCTTTAAAATCAATTGTTAGCAGCTATTTTAGTAAATTTGCCGACTATTCAAAGCAATGAGCGAAGAGAAGTCACTTAATTTTTTAGAGGAAATCATTGAGGCTGATTTGGCATCGGGAAAAACGAAAACCGTGCATACGCGTTTTCCACCTGAGCCGAATGGCTACTTGCATTTGGGACACGCGAAAAGCATATGCCTGAATTTTGGATTGGGAGACAAATACAAGGGTAAAACCAATCTTCGCTTTGATGATACCAATCCAGTTACAGAGGATACAGAATATGTTGACTCTATCAAGGAGGACATCAAATGGCTGGGATTTTATTGGGAGGAAGAACATTATGCTTCTGATTATTTTGATCAACTTTATGATTTTGCAGTCAAATTGATCGAAAAGGGATTGGCATATGTGGATGATTTGAGTGCTGAAGAAATTGCTGCCACCAAAGGAACGCCCACAGAACCCGGAAAAGAGAGTCCATACAGAAGCAGAAGCATCGAAGAAAACATCCTGCTGTTTCAAGAAATGAAAGATGGCAAATACAAGGATGGAGAAAAAGTGCTGAGAGCGAAGATTGACCTCACTTCCCCCAATATGCACATGCGCGATCCGATCATGTACCGCATCAAACATGCAGCACATCACAGGACGGGCAACCAATGGTGCATTTACCCTATGTATGACTTTGCACATGGGCAATCAGATTCCATCGAACATATTTCACATTCCATTTGTACGCTTGAGTTTGAGGTCCACCGCCCTCTTTACAATTGGTATATCGAACAATTAGGTATTCATCCCTCCAGACAATTTGAATTTGCAAGATTGAATCTTACTTATACTGTGATGAGCAAGAGAAAATTGCTGCAACTGGTGCAGGAAAAAATTGTGGATGGATGGGATGATCCCCGCATGCCAACCCTTTCTGGTATCCGTAGAAGGGGATTCACTCCTGCAGCAGTAAGGAATTTTTGTGAGAGAATTGGGGTACAAAGAAGAGAAAACGTGATTGATTTTGGATTGTTGGAATTTTTTGTCCGTGAAGATTTAAATAAATCAGCCCTGCGAAGAATGGTGGTATTGGATCCCATCAAATTAATCATTAGCAATTATCCAGAGGGGAAATCTGAAATGCTGAAAAGCGAGAACAATCCTGAGATGGAGGACAATAGCGGTTACAGAGACCTGCCGTTTTCTCGAGAGCTATGGATTGAAGCGGAAGATTTCATGGAAGTCCCGGCCAAAAAATGGTTTCGCCTGGCACCTGGCATGAAAGTAAGGTTGAAGTCCGCCTACATTGTTGAGTGCAAAGATTTCAAGAAAGATATAAATGGGAAAGTCACAGAGGTTCATTGCGAATATATTCCCGAAAGTAAAAGCGGACAAGACAGTTCCGGCATCAACGTGAAAGGAACCATTCATTGGATCGATGCACATCAATCCTCTGAAGCCGAAGTAAGATTATACGACAGGTTATTCAAAACAGAAGATCCTTCATCCGAAGAAGGTGACTTCAAAACATTTATCAATCCAAACAGTCTGCAGATCATCCCCCATGCCAAAATAGAAGCATCACTGAACGATGCAAAATGGGGAGAGCATTTTCAATTCATCCGCAAGGGCTATTTCACCCTAGACAGTAAATACAGCAAACAGGGAAAACTGGTTTTTAATCGAACCGTTACGTTGAAGGATACTTGGAGTAAGGAAGCAAAGAAATAAGTTTTAGTTGTAATTGTTGTCGATGTTGTAGTTGTTTTCTTTGTTGTCGAGTTGACAAATGACAGTTAACTTTCAAATTTCGTAGTCACTTGTCTCCGGAAACTTCGGTCCGGATCTTCGACCTACTCTCTACTCCCTTTCCCCTGGCTGTATAGACCCCTCCGGCAAAAAACTCATCACAAAAATCACGACAGAAGAAATCAGCATCAGATATAGTCCGATTTCTTTTTCTGGGCAGTATCCTCTGTAACA
>Ga0129336_10002370_pt1 | contig 11651 bp, 20 predicted proteins | sample CPB6_02_DNA_FD_96878 | JGI IMG/M metagenome (GOLD analysis project Ga0129336, IMG submission 96878) | Freshwater to marine salinity gradient microbial communities from Chesapeake Bay, USA - CPBay_Sum_0.6_0.2_DNA | ecosystem: Environmental > Aquatic > Marine > Coastal | place: USA: Chesapeake...
CTTCACTGGCGGATGGACCAGTGTAAGTAATGACGCCTGTTGTGTTGTCGTAGCTTAACGAGCCGTCGCCACCAGAATCCGTGACGCTGATTGCCTGACGAGCCCTACTATTAAGAAAATAAAGATTTGTACCTTCTGCTAGATCAGTTGTAGAGTTGCCCGCAAAATCCAGCTTATCAGTAGGAGTATTGACCTCCTCAAATAAACCGCTAACCAGACAAATTGCCTTTCTAGTTGCCATTTTGTGTGTCTCTCTGGCTCACGTAGCAGAGCAACATTGAACCGCTTGTTGTAACCATCCTACCAAAGCTACCGTCTTCAACGAATCTTAATGGGAGGCTCCAATTGAATAATAAGTTGTGAGTCTGTGGCAGCCTCTCCAACTCTTGTAACATAGTGACCCGCTGTCGTTGTGGGTACTTTTGTTATTGACCCGGACGAAGAGGCTGATAAATAATAAATCTCCCCCGGATCTAAACCGGAAGACCCAAGCAACCCAACAATTAAAACTCTAACCTCCTGACCAGCTAATTTTGAGGTCTGAGCAAATCCGACAACCGTAGCTTTGTCCTCTGTATCGCTGGCAATAGCTTTTCCCACTCGCCCATCGCTTAGCCGTGCATAAAGCGCCTGTCCTTGGACCACATCTTCAAATGCTTCAGCAATAAAGCCAGCGACTGCGTAAACAGTTTTGCTGGCCATTGTTGATTTAAGATCAATTAAAACATCCGTTAAACCGCGATTATTTGGGGAATAGGGTTCGTAATTTGAGACACTAGGTGTCGGTGTTGTTCCGGCGGTGTAGCCAGAAGTCCAATAACCGTCGACAACGTATTCAGCCACGGTTTATTCTCAAGCAATCCTAAAACCAATTGAGATGACCCCTCCATTACCCAATTGGCTAGTAGAAAAAGTCCAAGAGGATGGGGCCGACCCAAATGTAACTGTACTGTTTAAATGATCACATACAGCAGTTGTGTTCAATCCCGTACCAACACCAAGCGGCTTTAAGGCCGCCTCTGCTAACCCTCTAAAGGTCTGCGTACCGTCGGTATGCGTTCCAACCCAATATCTAGTATTTGCATTAAAACTTTGAGACACACTTACAGTATAGCCGCTAGCTCCGGACGTGGTGATCGTAGAAGAAGATGTTAATAGTGTTTCCGGCAAACCATTGGAATTAGAAGAATAAATTAATACCTTTAAGTTTTGGCTACCAGAACTTGTTTGCCACACACCAACTTGATCAATTGTTGTATCCCAACCAACATAAAATGGGGAAAGTTTTATGACATTTGCTTGAGACGAGATTCCAGTCATATCTTGTCCCGTGAACGATTGGTTAATATAAACACCGGATACAGGCGCAATAACTGAACAGGCGGCCAATTGTCCGCTTGTCTGGCTTGCAATAAAGTTGTTATCAGCCTCAGTAAAGGTCAGCTCACTGCCTTTAACGTTTCGCAGAGTGTAATCAGGCATGATAATTAGTGAAGTTGAATGGGCGGCTCGAGTTGAATACTAAAATCGGTTACAGTTGAACCTTCACCAACTCGCGTTACATATTGCCCAGCGGTAGAAGGTGCAGTCGTTGTAATTGCTCCAGCTGTTGCACTTAAGAAATAAATGTCACCTGGATTCACAACAAAAGGCATTGTTTTCAATCCAGCAACTAACACTTTAACAGTGTCCCCAGGATTTGCTGCCGAATCAGCAAAACCAACGACCAAAGCTTCATCGGCTGTTCCATCTGCCTGCGCCAGGCCAACCTGACCATCTGAGGTGCGCATATAAAGAGCGGCTCCATCAGTTACGGCTTCAAATGCGGAGGCATCAAATCCAACTCGACTGGGAGCAAAAACTGGGAATCCTTCTTTTAAATCAATCAACGCGTCAACAAGGCCACGATAATTAGGCTCATAGGGCTGCCGCGTCATGGTAAACGCGTTGGCTGTCATGAGGTCAACCAGAACAGCCAAAGCACCTTCTATATTAGGTTCGTAACCAGTTGCCATCAACTCCGCCCTGCGTCCCTACATTCTAAGTTGGTAAGTACTTTAGAATAGAAAAAAAGTTTTCAGCTAAAGTGACGCCAGAGTTGATTGCGGCGGTATTATCTGGCAGTTTTGGGGCATTTGCCGGCCTTTCCAGGGCTCTAAATAACTTCAATCGGCGGATTGAGCGTAGATTTGAAGTGCTTGAACGTGATTTTGATAATTTTCAAAATCGAGTAATCAAAGAATATGTTTTAAAGGAGGATTTTCTTCGTGAGGTTCAAGCTGTTCACACTAAATTAGATCGAATTCTGGACCATATTCTCAATCACCCCCATTGATTATATAGCGATCCACGCAGCAGTTGCAGAGTTGTACATAAATAATCCAGGGATTAATTGATCGTAGTGGAGTTGACCATCAATCGGATTAACGGGCTTACCGTTACTATTTGATACAACTGCTTTGGGCGTTCTCCAGGTACTTCCGTCGTACAGCTTAAAAATATGTGTACTCGACGTGTCCAGCCACGATTCACCCTTGCTAAATAAAGTAAAGCCAGCAGCTGGAGTGTTTGGTGCGGTAGAACCGATAAAAGTCGGACCAACTTTAATTAGACCAGTTGATGGCGTAGCTGTGTTGTCAGCAAAATAAAGCCCAGGATCTCCAGGATTATTATTTACTGCTAATTCAGCAACACCCAATCGAATGGGGAATGGTCTGTCATACAGAACTGATGACCTGCGGGATAAAATCTGAACAGCCATCTCTATGAATTGATATACAAACCGCCATCAACGACAGTGTCTTGGGCGGTAAGAGGCGAATACGTCTCACAGTCTATCAGACTGGTCTGAGATGCAGGTTCAACCGGTACACCATTCAAATATGTACCACCAATAATAAGACCAAACTCAAAATCAGGGACATAATTGACCAAAGGTTCATCAAGCATGCCAATTTTGGTATCTTGAATCAACGTTGGCTGAATATTAAACAACTTGCTCATCATCGTGAGCATACGGTTAGCAGTATTAACCTCTGTTCCACTGCGATTCAATTCCCCATCGACACCACGTCGGATGCTGTCAGTCATCATCATAGTGACTAACTCTGTGTTGTAATTTGCGACTTGTTCCGGCTGATTACGCGAACCGGTAATAGAAGTACCACCTACCCAGGGCATACCCTGCTGCATCATAGCCATTCTTTCGGCGGCCTGTTTAAGCCTCTCATTCTCTTTTTCAAAATTACGATAAAAAACATCAAGTCCTGTGCCAATTGGTTTATCGTTTGGCTCTAAAATCCAAGAGCTAACAAAATCATGCTCACGTAAATTACTAACAGTTACGTAACCGCCGGTGGCTTCGCTGAATGGGTATACAACGACAAATGTATTTTTGTCCGGTACGCTCGTAATTGTATATTGACCAGAAAGTGCGTTCCCGCTGGTAAAGTCGAGCTGAATTTTAGTGTTTGCAACTAATCCGTGATCCGGAGCGGTAACTGTAATATTTGGACCAGCTTGTGTATACGTTGCGGCAATAGCAATTGGCTCGTTGCCTTCATCGTGAACAATAGAAAACATCGCTGCATAAATGTGCTTACACCAGCGAATCTGATAATAATAAAGATTGGGGTATGAAAACTCACTGGTATCCTGATAATCCGGCAGACCATAAAAATTATTGATTACTGAATAACCTAAATCTGAAAAACTACCTGGAATATCCCGCTCATTACTCAGAGTATTGTCATCATTTTGGGTTTGACCAGGCTTCGTGGAGGTTATAGCAGTAACCGGGAATCGTTGGCTGGTCTTGTCTTTGTATAAATTAAATCCTTCACGCCGCATAAAATCCTGGCACGAACACTGCCACCGCAACTCGGTAGTCAGAAAGCGTCCGACAATGAATCCCCGTTGAGCTGGAACAGTTGTTACATACTTGTTGTCAACAAGAATACTTCCGTAGCTATCGTCTCTCTGGAAAATAATCTCATTGGTTGTTACATCTACGCCGGTAACGGTGTACCCAACATAATCATCGTACTTAAATCCAGGAATAAGACGACTGAGAATTAGATTGCCACTGGTAATTCCGCTGTCAATTGTGGTTATCGTCAGCTGCGTTGAGCTGGTAACTGTCACATCGTATTGACCAGACGAAACCAAGCCACTCGTGACAGCAATGAATATCCGGTTCCCAGTTGATAACCCGTGGGCCGACGTACAGTTTATGGTGACCGTAGATCCGGTACGTGAATATGTTGAGAAGATGCCAGGATCTTTCTCGACAACACGGTCAATTAAGCGTTCCCCAGCAAAAAATCTGACTGGTACAGGAATTGAGCGCAACCGTACCCGAGTCGTGGTCCAACGAGGGTCTGAAAAGCTGGTAGTTAAATAGTAAATTAAATTTCCACTAGTGGTGAGAGGACTGGCCGCTGTCACCGTAAAAGTATTTTGAGTTACCGCAACAACAGTCAAAGTCGCATCTATTCCAGCGCCAGTAAGGACATCTAAATAAACACTTTCACCAATCAAAAGCCCATGATCAGGCTCACTAACGACTAACGTCGTCCCCGATTGAGAGTAAGTCGCGGTGACGGGATCTCCTAAATAACGAACCGCAAGAATGGGCAATCCAAAGTTATAAAAATTAAAACCATTGGCATCCCGCATGCCAACAATTTGTTCGCCAATCTCTTTATCTGTTGTTGGGAACGTAAAGACACGTCCTGGAATGAATACGCCTGGAAACTGTTGGAAGGCGCAATACATCCGGAAATCACCACGCCTACGACGTTCGTTGGCAAAGGACCCTAGAACACTCTGAGTAATCGTGTAGAGCTCATAACCACGGCGCCAACGCGCCCATAAAGAATCGTAATCGTAAAAACGTACACGACTCTTGAGATCTTTATTTTGTGGTAGGAAATTAAATTTTTGTGTTTCTCTTGCGTAATCCTCTACAGCTCGAAACTGTTTTGGATCTTCAAAATTTCCAAATGTCTTGCCACTGAAAGTTTTTTTCGACGGAGGATCAAATCCGCCAACGTCGAATGGCATGGCTACATCAATAGTATCCGGCTTGTACGCCGACGTAGAACCCGTTGGTCAGCGCAGTGGCGCCACTAGCAGCAACATACAGAGCCTGACCACGCTGGAGGATCAGTCCTCGGGTTTTAGGGGAAGTGGTGCTATTGGTGCTTGTGAAGTTTGCTCCGGCTTGGACAACAGGATGATTGATCAGCGGTAAAACATTATTAATAGTCAGGCTATAAAATTGGTTTTCGTAGGTAGCGGGAATGCTGGCAACAAACAGCGGAAAAAACTGGTTGGTATTAGTGATCGTACCGGTATTAACCAGATAGAAGCAAAAATCCAGCGGTAGCCGGCAACTAACATTGCCCGTAATGGGGCCAGAAATGCTGGGAATGGTGCCAGTAAAGGTTGTGGGGGTGACAGCCGTAACAGTGACGGCTTGGTCAATAGGAGTGGAGCCAGAGCTATAGGACGTAAAGTCGAGCCAAACTTTTTGACCAACCTGTACATTGTGGCCGCCACTAATCGTGACTACAACATTAGTACTGTCTGCAGAATAAGTACCAGACGTAGTACTTGCTGCATCAATAAATTCAGTATTACGCTTGCTGTATTGGAACCAAATTTCATCAATATATGCGCCACTGATTGAGGTGTCGGTCAGAGATGAGTCGACGTCGAATACCTTTGTGGCGTTACCAACAGCAGTAGGAACAAGGCTGGTAGAAAATGCCTGACCAGATGCAACGGTAACCAAGGCGGATGTGGTTGCCGGCCTGTCAACCAAAAGCGGCTGCTTGTTGGAACTCGAAGATGACATTAGCCCTTTTACGCTATCTCTGACTAAATCTTATTGTAGCGCAGTTGCCTTCTTGGCCTCTTTCTGCTTCTTCTTGTTAGCCAACCAAAGCCGAAAATACTGGAGTTCTGCGTAGGTGTAAAGCTCAGGCTTTTTTAGCGCCTTCTTTACCAGCTTCTTCTTTTTGGTCATGTTTGCGCCCCCGCTTCTGCTCTTCCAGTCTAACGCGAGCTTTCTTCACGGCCTCCTTGCGACGCTCTTTGTCACCCTCTTTTTTCTCCTCGGGTGAAGATTCTTTATCTTCTTGTTTCTTTTTGAAGTGAGCCAGCAATTCTGGTGGCATCGAACCTTTCTTGGACATTTTAATTAAGCGCCGGTTACACGTGCAGGAGAAGAGCCGTAAGCCAGATATTGAGAACCTGGGGCCTTAGTGGTTTTTTCAGGTGAATACTTTATTGAGGCAGATTCTTCGGCCATGCTGGTTGTTGGCTGAAGATCACTCAATTTATCACCAGCCATGCGGAGGCCTACATTGCTACCTAATTTGGCGAGGGCAGTGTCACGAATCTGGCGGACGTAATCATTGCGAGGCATGGTAACACCAGCTTCAGCAGTTTGTGCCGTTGAATCGCCAGTACGTGGCCCAGTGGCGGTGCTTTCTGGAGATGCTCCCATGACAGATTAAATGACGACGTCTAGATTACGCAATTCTGCACCACCAATATAAGGTGCAGGTAGTGAAGGTGGATTACCAGTACTACCTATTAAGTTTAAATTAAATGCATCCCCAGCAAGACGAGAACGTCGTTCTCTTTGTAATCGGGCTCCAATACCCAAATATCCTCCCCCACCTCCAGGTAAAGTTGGATCTGCTGCCATAAAAGCCTGGAAGTCCCCCTGATTGGTAGCCAAGGGTGCCTCGTAAGGGCGTTTGTTTTGGGATATACCAAGCATATATCCCATTCGTGTGCCCGCTTTATCCATTTTGTTTTCTCCGTGATGCGAGTTCTACAGCTCGTCGCGCTTTTTTGGCTCGTTCAGTATTTGAAACGAACTGTTTACCCTCTCGAGATTCCCGTTGTTTCTTTTCGTCTGTACGACGTCGCTCCTCTGGCGTCAGCTTGGACCATGCAGATTCTGGCAGATAACGTTCTGTACCCTTTTTACCGGGTTCAATAGCTTTGTCGACGGCCATTATTCCTGGATCGATCCTCCATACAGCCACGCATCACAAGTTCGTGACCCTGCACACTTAAATTTAAAGAGCTGACAATATCCAAGATTTGCACGTTCTTGTACATCCCAGGGATCTGCCGCCTCCTTCTCGTTGATTCCTTGAATGATGCAATCAATAACCTTTGGGGACTGATCAAATGCAGCACAGTTGCAACAGCGTGCAGACATAACGGTGTCTACATCACTATTCCACATCTCAGCTTTTTTCTCCCAAAAACCGAGATCCGGAACATCAGGATTTAAAGGACCATAGGCAAAGTTTTTAATAGTCCAATTTCGGTTTTTGATGTTCTCCTCAATATCAGTTGTTGCGCGTGGGCATGCTTCCCCCACCTCTGTAACAGTTTTATTGAGCAGAATCTTTACTTTGTTTTCCATCATGCAGCCGCCACGCTAAATGTCACTACTGCAGCCGTGCCGCCAGACTCACTAACAAAACGAGGGCGGATATGTTTAACAGGGCGGTCGCCCACACTGAACACAGAAGTTCCGTTGGCGGTGATTGTCTGATCAGCAATAATCGGCGCATAGTTTGTCCCATCAATACTACCCTCTAAACGGACGACAACGTTGGTATTGATGGTGGCAACCGTCACAATTAAAGTGTACGCTGTGGTGCTACATAAATCATTTACACCAACTTCAACTGTGGTTCCAAGACCAGGGGCAGTCAAGGCTGCGCTGTTGCTGAAAATGGTATCTTGAAAAAAATAGCCCGCCGCCATGGTTCTCGATGTTTTCTTTTAGTTTAATTCAGCCCTTATTCTTTTTCTCGTACTCTTCCCGAGTCATCCATTTCTGTTCACCCCAGCGCTTTAATGATTTTTGACCCTCGGTGCGCTCGCCTTTATATCCGCCTCCACGTCGTTTATAGGCTTGCGCTAAAAGTTGCGCCTTGCGAGCTGACCACTGTCCCGGCTTGCCGCCTTTCGAACCAGCTTTTATTTGGGCCTTAAGACGCTCTCGTAGTTCTGGTTTTGTATACGCCATCAGAACTGATTTTGAATCGGTCTCTTATTAAGAATAACAGGCGGAATACTGTCACTGTAGCTACGAGTCACTTCCCTCATGTAAGCGGGGTTATTCATCTGATAACGAGGATCGTCAGTGCCGTTATATGCAACGACATAACCACACTGATTCTCGGATTCTTGACGAACTGGATTAAACGGATCGCTGAACCCAGCGGTTTGCAGGCTGTAGTCCTGATACATATTTTGATAAGTTACCGGAAACCCTGGAGAATAGCCGGGAACAGCGGCAAACCTCATCACGCCAGATAATTAGGTGTAGCTGAAAATGCCTGAGTCAGCATTGCTACAGGATCAATCATTGATTGAACTTCTGGTGACTCTGCTCCGAGTGATTGTTGCAGATAAGCGCTCAAAAAACCTTCCGGAGTAGGTGTTTTCTTGCGACCCCCAACGAGAATATATGTGTCTCCTGGGGCAACCTGTGGTTGTACCATGGGCATTCCCTCGGTTTGTTTGCCGCCCTTGGTATGGAGTAGACGAATCTCGTATGGAGTACCCTGTGGATCGGTGGTTTTAATCGTCCCATATCCTTTACCAGGCGTAAACGTTCCGGGGCCCTCCCAAGCAAGTGGTGTTCCTCCGGCAATTCCATAATCCTGACCCATGTGCTGGGTGGAAGCCCCCTTGGTTGGCGCAACGCGCTGTCCGAATGGTGAAGTAATGGTGTAGCTTGGGCTCCATTGATCACCTTTCTGCTGCCAAAGGGGTTTCCTTTCTTTTCCGACTTTTAATCTCGTTAACAAAGATCGGATCGTACCAGGATCAACGTATTTCCCATCTTTTAAAACTCGGACATCAAGGTGAGGTCCGGTCGTAGGAAATACATCTTGACCAGCTGGCGTTACATATCCAACATCAGTTAACGAGTTCGCCATTATTAAGACCCCAAGTAATTAGGTGTTTGCGAAAAAGCCGCAGTTAGCATCGCTGCAGGGTCGATACTTGATTGCACTTTTGGTGACTTACCGCTAGCAATGTTGCGCAGGATGTAGTCATCTAAATAGCTGCTCGGCTCAACCTGTGGCTCAGTATCACCAAAAATGATAAACGTCCTACCACGAGCAGCGGTTTCCTGTGCCGGGACTGGTTGACGGCCTTGAAGAGCTTCCGTAAAACTAAATTGCTCGGGGCCGATAATTTTTTGAACATACCGGTTGGTTTCGGCGTACTTCTTACTGGCCTCAACGGCTCCAGGTCCAGCATTGTAAGCGCGGAGACCCTTTTCATAAGCAGCCCTGAGTTGAGCCGGATCACTGACCTGGCCAGGCTGCTTGCCACCCAGGTAGGTCTTGATGTAACCAGCCATATTTTTGGCGGCGGCATCCAAAGCTGCAACGGGATCATCCGGATTTACGCCCCAACCCTTGGCGGTTGCAGGCATAATCTGGGCAATCCCACGGGCGCCAGCAGATGATACAGCTCTAGGATTAAATCCAGATTCAGCTTCAATTTGACGCTCAAATACTTGAGGTAAAAGCCCATATTTTTGAGCTTTCTGACGGGCAATCTCGCGATAGTCGGTAGGCATACGTATGGCTGAGTACGTGGCGTTAGCGGAAATCGGTTGAAAGCATAAGCCGAGTACCGACAGCAACGTCGGCAGGGCCAGGGAGCGCTTGAATGAATTCAGCGCCTTCTCGGTTAAACCGATACCGAGCTTGCTCGGGATTTCGGTAATTGGGAACATACAGATGTAGGGCTAATCGATCCGTCTCGTATAAATAAATCGCCGTCCAAGTTTTCAGCGTGTCTCTGAAATCAGAGGTCGCAATCGTACGATCAACGTCACCGGCTATACTCTCAATACGACTACGTGGGACGGTATTATTATTCACGCTGCCAGTCATGTCAGTGCGCTTTTCAGCCTCGTCGCACCGACCGATCTGTTCGACAATTTTCGAATACCAGAACGAATCTTGGATGTTGTTGACAGCTTCCTCTAGACGCGCTTGGTCACCAGCCGGAACAGACGTCAGGTTATAACCCAGGTGCCAACGGACTTTAGACTTGAGGAAGGTATCGAGTTGCATTACTGAAACGAAATGCGTTACAGGTACACCATCTCAGATGCACCCAATAACACACTAGCACGCGCAAATAATTACTCGACGCGAACTAAATTCTCTTTGAAAATTTCATCCCAATCAACACGTTTAATACCCTTCAATTGTTCCAAACGCTGAAAGCGTTCACCGGGCATAGACATTTGAAGATCTTTAATATCGCGGGCTGTCTTCAAGCCAACACCAGGAAGCGCATCTGCAATCTGGCGAGCGCTGGCGGTGTTGATGTTCATCCGCGTATCTAACGGGAACGTTTCTTTTTTGGTGGGAACTGCAGGATTGACCCCCTCTGCTGCGAGTTGAGCAGTCAATCGTTCTTCGGTCTTAATCTGCTCAGTGGTGGCATCGAGATGAGGTACCAGATCGGATTCGTCGATGTACAGGACCTCATCCTGGGAATCAATACACATGACGATTCCATCGCCATGCTTTGAGATCATTTCCACCAAACCGCCGGTTACACGGTATTGATACAGCATCGTTGTAATTTTAGTCTCTGCTTAGCCTAACAAACTAAATCCAAACCAACAACGGGCAACAAAAAAGGGGCCCCGAAGAGCCCCTCATTTGTATCGATTGACAGATCAGCTGTCGGTGCCGCCCACCTGGGAGGCGAAATCGATGAAGCCCTGGATGTCGTTCCAGGACACAGCAGCGGCAGGACGCAGGTAGTTCACGCGGCACAGCAGGTATGCAGCTTTACCAGCAGTCGAGTCGTCCGAGCTGATGTTCACACCGTCACCAGTGATGGTGGTGTTGGTGATGGCATTCAGGTTGTACACCTTGTAGGTGGTGTCGCTGGTCACCTTCAGGCACATTTGGTCAGCAAAGGTGACCAGTTTGGCGGCCGAGGTGTCGGTGGTAGCAGCGGCAACCTCGTTCAGGAACGGGAAGCCGGCAGGAGCCACGGCACTGGTGCCCTGAGCCACACCGGTAGCACCGATGGTCAGGAAGGCGCTAGCAGCCGAGAAGCCCTTGGTCTGAGAAGAGGGGATGCCAAAAGGCACGCCACTGTTGTCAGGACCCAGGAGCAGCACTTCGGTGTCGGTACCCTGCAGACCACAGGTCACAGGGGAGGCAGGGAAGCCAGCCAGGCCACCGGAGGGGATATCCTCAGCCAGGGCGATCGAAGCACCATAGATGTAAGCAGGACGAGCAGAGCTGGCCTGCACAACCAGGGAAGTGCGGTTGTCGCGCACCCGATCATCAGGGCGACGATCAGGAGAGGGGATGGTGATGCTGAAGCTCTTGAAGCTGGCTTTATCGGCAGCGAGGTTGTCGATTTTGATGTAGCCAACCATCTCAAAGGCTTCAACGCCAGGCCAGCCATACACACCTTCGGTGTTGTAGGAGGACAGGCGGTTGATCTGGTTACCGGGTTGCAGAATTGCACCGGCTTCTTCTTTGTAAGCAGCCATTGTTAAGTACCTCCTTTATCACTCAGTAATGGTAAAGGCACAGGTCACGAAGTCCTTGTTC
>Ga0129336_10002371_pt1 | contig 11651 bp, 12 predicted proteins | sample CPB6_02_DNA_FD_96878 | JGI IMG/M metagenome (GOLD analysis project Ga0129336, IMG submission 96878) | Freshwater to marine salinity gradient microbial communities from Chesapeake Bay, USA - CPBay_Sum_0.6_0.2_DNA | ecosystem: Environmental > Aquatic > Marine > Coastal | place: USA: Chesapeake...
GAACGTCTCGAGCGAGTCGCCGATCGTTTCGGTCGATGCATCACGACCGAGACGTCGATTCCGATGTCACCCGAGGACGGTCGCGCGGCAGTGGCACGTCTTCAGGAGAACCCGCCCGAGACGATCGCCGGTCGAGTGGTGCGTTCGGTGGAGTCGATCCCCGAAGCGGGACTCGTGCGCCTGTTCGTCGCCGGTGAGCACGAACCGATTCGTGTCCAGATCCGACCGAGTGGAACCGAACCCAAGGTCAAGTTGTACGGCGAGGCCTACGACGAGGACCCGGCTCCGTGTCTCGAAGCCGTGCGTCGTCTGCTCGTCGGATGAACCGACCGATCACTCGGCGCGACCCACCGGCTGACCGTCGATGATCTGATCGAGGTACTCCGAGAGTCCGTAACCCTTCTTGCCGGCGTGTTCGGCCGACGTCATGGTCCACTCGGTCATGCCCTCGCTGATTCGAGTGGTCAGCCAGTCGCCATCAGGGGTCTGTCGACGATTGCGCAACGGGATCAGACTCATCACCTCTCCGGTGAAGGTCCACTCCTTGCCGCTGCGTGACGAACGGAGAACCGCCTCGATCGACTGGTGATACGAATCGTCGCCGTGGAACTCGGTCGAGATCTCGGCGTGATCACACAGGTGCAACTTGCCGTTCTCCCAGACGAACCCGCCTCGTGAGCCGGGCCCGTCCTTCTTGGCAACACGCGAGAGCATGAAACCCAGGTCGCGATCGAAGTTCGCCGTCAACCAGCGGTAGTACCAGGGCGCCTGCCAATAGCGGGGTCCCCACGAATGGTCGCGCAGTCCGAAACCCTGGATGTCCCATTCCTTGTCGCCGACGCGGATCGTGCCTTTGGCTTCGACCAACTGTTCGTAGTGGCCCTTGGCGAATTCTTCCCCCGGTGCTTCGTGGGGTGTGTCGGGCTCGCCACCGAACATGCTCTCGCGACCCTGGCCGCTGAAGGTGATGTGGACCTCGCACTCCGAATACGGATTGTTGGTGAAGGCCGATTTGGGATCGACCATCTGGGTGGGTTCGGAGAGAACGACGACCTTGCCCACGAAATCGATCTTCAATTCTTCGAACGGTTTCACCATCGTCCACGTGAGGCCGGCTGCATCGAGACGATCGTTGTTCTCGATGGGTGGACGCTTGAACATGAAGCCGACCGAGCCGTCGGGCAGATAGATGCACACCGTCATCTCGGCGTAACCCTCGTTGGCGCGGTTTCCCATGCGAAACCAACCACCCACCTTGTGGCGAGGATCGAAGCAATTGATGTACATGCTCTCGTTGAAATTGGACTCGGGACCGAGTTCGTGCATGTATTCGTCGGCAGGTTCGAGGCGTACTCCCATGCCGCCGACCGTAGCCGCTCAGAAGAGCGTGAGTTGCTCCCAGGTCACCGCGACTTCGGTGACGGGTCGCCACGTGGGCCGGCCACGCCGCCCGGGTCGCTTGACTTCGAGGCGCTCGGGACGCAGAGATCGAGCCGCGCCGTGCGAGTCGTGGACGGTGATGCTGCCGTCACGTTCGACCCACGAGATGCGACCCTCTTGCCATCGTCCACGGTCGGCTCGGCGAAAGCGGACTTCTTCGCCGGCGCGTAGTCCGAGTCGTCGGAGAACTTCGGATTGTTCCGGCGTGGCGCGGGACGCCATCAGGATCCGCCCATGATCCGACTCTGGAGTCGGCGCATCCCGGCGAGCCATCGATCGCGGTCGGCCACTTTCTTGGACTCGAATTCGGCGACTTGTGGGTGGGGTAGAACGAGGAACCGCTCGTCTCGAATGGCGTGAACGACGACCTCGGCCACGTCGTCGGGTTCGAGCACCTCACCGGAGGCCCGAACGACGTCACCGGCCCCCCGTGCCCCGATGTCGCCGCCGTTCAACATGTCGGTGTTGACACCTTGCGGGCAGAGACAACTGACCTTCAGGCCGCGAGAGCCGTAAGTGATCGACAACCATTCGGCGAAGGCGACCGCTGCGTGCTTGGAGACCGAGTACGGGCCCGAGCCGATCTGAGCGAGCAGACCGGCGGCCGATGCCGTGGAGCAGAAGTACCCGGTTCCGCGCTCGAGCCATTCCGGAAGGAGATGTTTGGCCGCCCAACGGTGCGCGTGCACGTTGATGTCGAACGAGCGCGACCATTCGTCTTCCGATGTCGCCTCGACCACCGTGCCGAGTCCGACTCCGGCATTGGCGAAGAAGAGGTCGATGCCTCCCATCAGTCGTCGGGACTCCTCGACGAGAGAACGATTACCGCTCTCGGTCGAGACGTCGGCGACAACGGCGAAAGCACTGCCGGAACGACGTGCGTTCAACTCCTCTGCGAGGGCGACGAGCGGCTCGGCTTTCACGTCGGCGAGGACCACCGATGCTCCCTCGGCGTGAAAACGACGGGCGAGTGCAGCGCCGATCCCGCCGGCCGATCCAGTGACGACGGTTCTCGCTCGAGCCAGGTCCACGCCGGGATCGTAGGCGACCCATCGACGAGCCACGGGGTTCCGGGATCCTGCTCGTGGCCGACGAAAATCCGTGTGGCGTACGGCTCGTCAGCAGGAGTTTCACCGCTGACCGTTCGGATATCCACCCCACTACGATGCCCTTGCGCGACGATGTCGTGAGTTAACTTCTCCGTAGCGACTGGGCCACGGAGCGGTCGGAGAGCACGAGGAGATGACGATGACGGGGACTCAGGTCGCAGATCCAGTGAACGACAACACGGTGAGCGACGACGTCGTCGCCCAGGCTCTCGTGATCATCGACGACGCGCTGTCGCAGATGGTGCGACGAGTACTCGTGTCGGCCGGCGAGGTCAGCGACCTCCTGCTCGACGTGCGCAATCTCCTGACCCGCGGCTGAGCTGCTAAGGTCATTGTTTCGGTCGCTTCGGCGACGAACGTTTCTTCGTCCTCGGTTGAGCGGCGACCAGATCGGCGAAGGATTCCTGTAGCGCCTCGCGCAGAACGTCGGGTCGCGACACCGCCGCGGCGTCGATGTTGAGGCCCATGTCGAGGCTGCCGACGTGAGAGAGCAGGGTCAGATTGAACGCCACACCGGCCAAAGGGCCGAAGGGGAAGTTGTGGAGGATCTCCGAACCGGCGACGTAGACCGGCATCGGTGTTCCCTTGACGTTGGACGTCGCGAAGTCGACCGTCTGGGATTGCATCCGAGCAACGCGGGTGAGCACGGCGGTCGGTAGCGACGAGGCGAGTGAGGCAATGGTCGACAGAGTGCCCACTGCGGTGTCGGACGCGGCCGCCGCCGAGCGAGCGGCCACGTCGTGGAATCGGTCGGACGCCGACATGGCGCCGGTCGGTACGAGGAAGCGAGCCAGCGAGAACGAATTGGCGGCATCGGGACGATCGTCCCGCGAGCGGGTGCTGATCGCCATCGAGGCGCGTAGCTCGTCGATGGGTGAGCCGCATTCCCGGTGGTAACGACCGGCGGCGTCGCTGGCGGCCGACAGCAGTGCGGTGTTGAGCGTGCCTCCGAGGCGACGGGCGGCATCGCGAACCTCGACGAACGGCACGCGCAGAACTTCGGCTCGTCGGCGCGTGGAACGTTCGAGCCACAAGGGAGACCGCGCCGACTCGACGTCGGCGAGTTGTCCGAAGGCGGCGCGCAATGATTCGAGAGTCGACGCGCCCTGCGACGGGATACTGGCCGGATCGGCGACCAGATCGCGGATCTGCTTCACGAGAGCGAGCGGCATCCGAAGCGATCCCGACAGGACATCACGCCACATGTCGTTGTGCATGAGGGAGCGATCGAGTTCGTCCTGGGCCGGATCACGGGTGAGGGGAGCCGGTTCGGGAGCGTCGCGCTCGAAATCGAAGAATTGGAGTGACAGTTGAACGGTGCCTTCGCCGTCGGCGATGGTGTGATGCAACTTCTCGACGAGGGCGGCCCGCCCTCCTTCCAGTCCCTCGATCACCAGGAATTGCCAGAGGGGACGAGTCCGATCGAAGGGATCGGCGACGAGGAGCGTCACGAGGTCGAGGAGTTGCCGCATGGTGCCCGGTGCCGGAACGGCGAGGCGTCGCACGTGATGGTCGATGTCGAACTCGGCGTCGTCGACCCACATCGGAGGCGACAGGTTCGCTGGTGCCGACTGGACTCGTTGACGCAGGCGAGGGATGGCCACCGTGGCGCGTTCCATGCGTCGTCGTAGACGATCGAAGTCGGGTGGACGATCGAGGATCGACACGTTGGCGAACGTCGACGAGAGGTACGGGTCCTTCTCGAGTCGCCACATCAGACCTTCGGCGTCGGACATCCGCCGATCGAAAGTGATGTCCTGAGCCACGGGCCCAGGTTACGAGACCCGGCTGATGAGGCCCACTACGGTCGAGGTGATGGTGGCGAGGTTCTCGGTGCGACCGGCGTTCGTGACGGCCGTCGTCCTCTCGTCATTGGCCTCCTCCCTCGCGGCCTGCTCGTCGTCGACGCCGTGGTCCCGCGGAGTTCCCGTCGCCCAGCGTTCGACCATCGACCCTTTCACGGGTTCGGATCGCTGGGAGGTGGTGGTGTGTCGAATTCCCGACGACGTGACGGATCCGACCTACGCCACCGACGCCGAACGGCTCGTTCTCGGTGTCGACGCGATCATCGACCGACTGGCGGGAGTCACCGACTACTTCGCGCGATGGTCCCACCAGCGTTTACGGATCGAATGGGTCGCGGGTGCCGACGTCGCAATCGGCTCCGATGAGGATTCCTACGACTGTGTCGATCGAGCGCTCGACGTCAGCGACGACGATGTGAACGGTGTCCTCGTGATCGCCGATGCCCAACACGCTTCCGAAGCGCCCGGAGGCTGGGGTCGTCGCGGCGAGCGGTGCGAACGACCCTGTCCGGCATCACGCACGCGTCGCGCCGCGTACGTCGGAGCGTCCGACTTCGTCAGCTACTGGGGTGACGACTCGCCGCTCGACCTCATCGAGCACGAGATCGGTCACGCCTTCGGGTGGCCGCACAGTGCTTCGTCGGCCGGCATCGGCGACAACCACGTGTACGACAGCGATGTCGACGTGATGAGCGACAGTGCCGCACCCCGTACCGTCGATCCGACCCGGCGGCACGGGCCCGGTGTGCTCGCGTTCAACGCCTGGGTGGCGGGATGGCTCGATGACGAAGAAGTCGTCTTCTACTCGTTGCCGAAGGTGCGTGCGGGCGACTGGCAGGACGCGATTCGTTTGGCCGCCACCGATACGACGCCCGAGCGTCGGGCTGTGCGCCTCGTGGTGGTCGACATCGGTTCGGCACTTCTCACCGTGGAGTTCGTGGCCGATCGCGGCGACAACGACCATAGGGCCGAAGCCGGAGTGGTGATCCACGAAATCGTCTTCGACGAGGAAGCCCCCGAGGGGCGTTGGCACATGGTTCAGCAGATCGGTGCCGATGGATCACTGGTTCTCGGTTCCGAGCGGGAGTGGGAGTCGATCGACGGAGGGATGTCGATCCGAACCGGCGACGTGCGTGTCGCGGACGAGGTCACGTCCATCGACGTCCGGATTCGTCGCAACGTTCCGGAGGACGAGCAGACGTCAGCGCGGGACTGAGGTGTGCTTGAACTCGTTGAGGATCGGCCACTCGATGTCGTCGAGGATGCGTTCGATGGTGTGAACGGCGAGCGCTTCGTCACCTTCGGCGCGGTCGAGGAGTCGTACGAACACCGCTTTGTCGTCGACGACGAAGACCGGAACACCCCACACGTGATGGCTGGTGGCGTAGCTCGTGTGCTCGTGGCGAATGGTGGCGAGGGGACGGCCACTGTCGACTTCGGCGAACACGGGCGACGGATCGACTCCACAGCCCGTGAGCACGTTGCTCAGCGCTTCGCGGCTTCGGATGTTGCCGCCGAGTGCGTGCTTGAACTCGTACAGCGCATGATGCAGATCGACGAAAGCATGCGGCTGTTGATCGCGCACGGCCACTGCGACCTGCAGGGCCAGAATTCCCGAATCGGTCTCGGGTGCGTCCCACACGTCGGGCATGCCCTCTTCGACGTGTGACTGACCCAGACAAAAGGGTAGGAAGGTGACGTCCCAGTCGGCCCCGGCTCGCAATCCGGTGACGACGTGATCGTGGGCGATTCGACCGTACGGGCACCGGTAATCCCAGGTGAGGGCGAACTTGCGCGTCATGGTGACTCCTGCTTTCAACGAAGACGTTTGACGAGAGGGCGAGCGAGTAGTCCGAGTCCGAGTCCGACTGCCGCGCCTCCGATGACGTCGGAAGCGTGGTGGATGCGGACGAAAGCTCGACTCGTTCCGACGACGGCGGCCAGACCGAACCACAAGGGAGCCGATCGCTTGCCGTCGAGTGTGGTGAGCACCGTCGCCGCGAAAACCGCGGCACTCGCGTGACCGCTGGGAAAACTGCTCGTGGACGGAGTTCGAACCGTGAATCGCTCGTCTCCGCTGTCGGTGGGGCGTTCGCGACGGAACAGCCGTTTCACGCCTTGGTTGACGACGAGCGACTCGACGCCGAGAAGAATCGACAACACGATCGCCTGGTCGGCCCGGCGCTGACTCGTGAGACCACGCAGAGCCCCGACCGTGTGCCAGATCAGACTCCAGTCGCCGAGGTGACTGGCCGACGTGAACACGCGTCCAGCGGTGGGGGACTCACGCAGCGTCTCGAGTCGCTCGTCGACACGTCGATCGAAGCGGGCGACGGTGGATCCGAGAGAATCGACGCCGCGCGACATCACGGTTCGAGTGTGTCGGCGAACGTGTCGATGATGCGCGCCACGCGCGCCGGATCGACGAAAGGTCCGAAGTGATCGAGGTCGCTGTACTCGATGTGTTTGCCGTTCGGGATCTGGTCGGCGACCGCCTCGGCCCATCCCGACGGTTGGAACGGTTCGGGATGACCCGAGAGAACCCACACCGGAATCTCGAGGCCGGCCAGTTTCTTCCAGAGTTGAGGAACGGCCGGATTCCGGAAGTTCTCGGCTTCGGTGGCCGGATCGCACTTCAGGTGCACCAGTCCGTCGTCACCCTTGCGGAGCCCGCCGTGCACGTACGCCTCGAGTGCCTCGGGCGTGAAAGCCGACATGGGCAACTTCGAGGAGTAGTTGGCGATGGCATCGTCGAAACTCTTGAAGGTCGACTTCCGTCGGGCGGCGCCGTCGGCGAGGTTGTTGGGTCGATTGGCGGGCATGCGGAGATCGGCCGGAGGAACGATGGGCTCGTACAAGAGAAGCCCGCGGAAGAGCGACGGATCCTTGACGGCGGCCATCAACAAGGTGGCGCCACCCATCGAGTGACCGACCCCGATGATTCCCCCCGGCTCATGAAGAGCTTTGGCCACGGCCGTGGTGTCGGCGCCGTAACCGGCCCAGGCGATCTTCCAGTTCTTGGGCAGCGGCGTGTCGCCGTGACCGCGGTGGTCGTGTGCGTAGCAGTGGAAGCGTCGGGTGAGGTGCTGCGCGACCGGGGTCCAGCACAGTCCGTGGAAACCGTTGGCGTGGGACAGAAGAAGTCGCGGCCCGTGGCCGCCGAGGTCGTGGACCTCGACCTTCACTCCGTTCGTCGATGCAACTTTCACGCGTGGGGTTCTCGTTCGGGCCGAGCCGGCGTCGCCGTTCAGGGGGGACGACCGACGGTTGATGTGACGAAAAGGCTACGGGCGTTTCGTCACAGTTCTGCACGGCGACCTCCGCCGGAGGTCACTCACTGGGCTCTGCCTGGAGTTCCGTCCGACGGGTCGAGCCGAATCAGGCTCGTTCGGGACGGGGTTCGCGGGGCAATCCGAGCAGTCGTTCACCGATGATGTTGCGCTGGACCTGGCTGGTCCCGCCGGCGATTCGACCTCCGGGCGCGGCCAGCAATCCGAAGGAATCGGTGCCCTCGAGAGTCGCATCGGGTCCGGCGATGTCGGCGCGCAGCATCGCCACGTCGAACATCATCTCGGTGATTCCGAGATTCATGAGCGACGCGGCGGTGGAGGCGATCGGACCTTGTCGCTGGGCCATCGCCTTGTAGGCCATGCCCTTCGACAAGAGCGCGGTGAGATCCTGGCGTTCGATGGCCGAGAGGTCGCGTCCCTCCGCGAGTCGCGAAATCGACTCGAGTCGCCGTTCGAGCGAGATGACACTCGTCCCGATGTGACCGCGTTCGGAGGTGAGAACCGCCATGCCCACGCCCCAACCACCGTGCAACGGTCCGAGCAGCGCGTCGGCGGGAACTTCGACGTCGGTGAAGAACACCTCGTCGAACTCGGCCTCCCCGGTCATCTGCTTCAGCGGCCGGATGTCGATGCCGGGCAGGCTCATGTCGAGGAGGAAGAAACTGATGCCTTCGTGTTTGGGAGCCGAGACGTCGGTGCGGGCCATCAAGATGCCCCAGTTGCTGTACCGCCCACCCGAGCACCAGACCTTCTGGCCGTTCACGATCCAACGATCGCCGTCACGTTCGGCTCGGGTGCTGAGCGAACCGAGGTCGCTTCCCGCGCCCGGCTCGCTGAACAACTGACACCACACGTGTTCGGCGCGCAGGGTCTTGTCGAGATGCAGGTTCTTGTGATCGTCGGTACCGAATTTCTGGATCGCTCCTCCGGCGAGGACCAGTCCGACCATGTTGAAGACACCTGGCACTCCGGCAAGCGCACATTCGAACAGCCATTGAGCCTGATGAGCCGGGGTCAGTCCTCGCCCGCCGTGTTCGATCGGCCAGTGAATGCCAGCCCATCCCGACGCGTAGAGATGCCGCTGCCACTCGAGACCACGGTCGACCAGATCGGGTGGGCAGATCGCGCCGTAGTCGCGCGGGGCGAGATGCGCGTTGGATGCGAGCCAGGCCTTGGCTTCGTGCGCGAATTCCTCGACGGTGACGACGTCGTCGGCGTTGCGACTCATGATGTTCCTTCCGTCGGTCCGAACTCGTGGCTACTTGAAATGGGGCAGGAAAAGCGCCGTCTCTTCGCCGAGATTGTTGGGTGTCGCGTAACCGCCTTGGTCCATGATGGTCGACCAGTTCGACTGCACGTCCTCGGGGGAAAGGTCGGACTTGAAGTAGCCCTTGGTCTCGCCGATGAACACGTGAGCCACGCGTCCGCCGCCGACCGAGAACGTCTGCCCGGACACGGGGCAGTCCTCGTGCGTGAGATACGCGACGAGTGGCGACACGAGACCCGGATCGAGTTTGTCGGCCAGGGCGCCCATGATGTCCTCGGTCATTCGAGTGAGTGCGAGCGGAGCGATGGCGTTGGCCTTGATGTTGAAGCGAGCTCCTTCGACGGCGAGAACTCGTGTGAATCCGACCAGGCCCATCTTGGCTGCGCCGTAGTTGGTCTGACCGAAGTTGCCGAAGATGCCAGCGGCCGACGACGTGGACACGATGCGTCCGTATCCCTGCTCGCGCATCTTGACGAACGCGGGCTTGGTGACGTGGAAGGCGCCCTTCAAGTGCACGTCGAGAACCGGATTGAGCAGGTCGGGCTCCATGTTGTGGAACGCCTTGTCGCGGAGGATTCCGGCGTTGTTGATCACGATGTCGACGCGGCCGAAGGTTTCGACGGCGGTCTGCACGATCGCCACACCACCTTCGGGGGTGGCGACCGAGTTGGTGTCGGCCACGGCTTCACCACCGAGCGCTTTGATCTCGTCGACCACTTTCTGAGCGGCGGTCGTGCTGGCGCCGGTTCCGTCGACCGAACCACCGAGATCGTTCACGACGACGAGCGCACCTCGACTGGCCATGAGCAGTGCGTGTTGGCGGCCGAGGCCACCTCCGGCACCGGTGATGATCGCGACTTTGCCGTCGTAGCCGAGGTTCGACATGTTCACTCCTGCGTGGTGGGGGATCGGGCGTCGATGACGCCACCGCCGTTTCGACGGCGCTCGAGAAACTACTCCAGGGTGGCGATGGCGCGAGCAGTCAGAGACTTGTAGTCGAGCTTGCCGTTTCCGGCCCGGCCCACGGAGTCGATGCTGATGACGTGCTTGGGAGATTTGTAGGCGGCCAAGGTACGTCGAACGAAGGCCACGAGTTCGGCGGAGTCGATCGACCGACCCGGAAGTGGCTCGACCAGCGCCGTGACCGCTTGTCCGAAGCGTTCGTCGGGAACGCCGACCACGGCGGCGTCGGCGACGTCGGGGTGCGTCTTCAAGACCTCTTCGACTTCTTCGGGGTACACCTTCTCGCCACCGGTGTTGATGCACTGACTGCCGCGGCCGAGCAAGTGCACGGTGCCGTCGGCATCGACTCGGGCCCAGTCACCCGGGATCGACCAGCGAACTCCGGCGAACACCTGGAACGTCGACGCTGATTTGGCTTCGTCCTTGTAGTAGCCGATCGGTGTGTGGCCCTTGATCGCCACTCGACCCAATTCGTCGGTTCCCGGTCGCACCTCGCGACCGTCCTCGGTCAGAACCTTGGTGTTGGGGCCGAGGCGAAAGCGTGCGGTCGCTTCGGTCGTTCCGTCGGCCGACGTCGTGTTCTGAGCCATGCCGATGGCCTCCGACGATCCGAGTGAATCGATCATCACGAGATTCGGGGCATGACGCAGAAGACCGGCTTTGGTCTCGGCCGAGAACATGACGCCGCTCGAGACGATCACCCGCAGACTCGAGAGATCCCACCGATCGGGTTCGGCATCGAGCGCGCGAAGGATCGGTTTCCCGAACGCGTCGCCGACGAAGGACATCGAGTTGACGCGGCGGTCGCTGATCGTGTCGAGCAATTCGATCGGATCGAAATTGCGTCCGGCGAGAGTGACGATGCAACCACCGACCATGAGATTGCTCATGGCGTTGAAGAGTCCGGTTCCGTGCATGAGAGGCGCCGCAGGCAGGTTGCGCGGGCCAGGCTTCACCGATCGCGCGTCGAGGACGTCGGAGTCGGGAGAGGGAGGCAGTGGCCGTCGGTTGCCCGAGTCGAGCGCCAGGATCAGATCCTCCTGACGCCACATGACGCCCTTGGGCATTCCGGTGGTTCCGCCGGTGTAGATGAGGAGCAGGTCGTCACCGCTACGAGGCCACGAGGCGACAGCGGACGCGTTGCTCCGGGTGGCGATCGAGTAGTCGGTCGCCCAGTCCGGGCAGGGTCCCGAACCGTCGTCGACCCACAACCACGTGCGCACGCGGGGAACGCGCGGTCGGGCTTGGCTCACCTTGTCGACGAAACATCCGTGGAAGACCACGGCCACCGCGTCGGAGTTATCCCAGATGTAGACGAGTTCGTCGACGGTGTAGCGGTAATTGGTGTTGACCGGGACGAGACCGATCTTGAAAGCGGCGAAGAGGCTCTCGAGATACTCCGGACCGTTGTAGAGGTACTGCGCGAATTTGTCCTGCCGCTTCGCGTCGGCGGCGAGCAGAGTGGCGGCCACTCCGGTGGCGCGCCGATCGAATTCCGCCCACGTGAACACTCGTCCCTGATGCTCCTGAGCCGGGGCGTCGGGAAGCCGTCGTGCGATGTGCTCCCAACTGTCGGCGTAATTCCAAGTGGGCGAAGTGTTCGTCACGGCGACGATGGTAGGCGTAGGGTTCGCCTCGTATGGATTTCCAGGTGCCCGGGCTCGACGATCCCCGACGACTGGCGGTGCGCGAGTGGTTAGCCGCCCATCCGAACCCGACTGGACGGCAGTTGGCCGAAGCCGGATACGTGACTCCGCATTGGCCCGCGCCGTACGGA
>Ga0129336_10002374_pt1 | contig 11642 bp, 13 predicted proteins | sample CPB6_02_DNA_FD_96878 | JGI IMG/M metagenome (GOLD analysis project Ga0129336, IMG submission 96878) | Freshwater to marine salinity gradient microbial communities from Chesapeake Bay, USA - CPBay_Sum_0.6_0.2_DNA | ecosystem: Environmental > Aquatic > Marine > Coastal | place: USA: Chesapeake...
AACTTTATCAACTACATGTATAAAGAGGACATGATTTCGGATGGAGTCGAAAACTGTGTGCAATACATTGACAACTTCGACCCAGCAAAATCCACCAATCCATTTGCCTACTTCACCCAGATCGTTTACTACGCATTCCTACGCAGGATTGCCAAGGAGAAGCGTCAAATGGATATTCGCGACAAACTAATCGAGAAGACTGGATACGACCAAGTATTCCACTCTGACAATAATGATGACCATTCTGAAATGAATTCCATCAAAAGTCGAATTGAAACTAACATGCGATATTAGTATGAGTGATAGAGTTGATATGTTTTCAATTCCCATCTACAAAGGAAGTCTGTCTGGAGATGTGGTTGATATTGAAAATACTTGGGATTTGTTAAATGATATTTGGGGTGAATGTGAAGAAGGTGTGTGGTCTGGTGAAACTGGTCGGACCACGGCAGAAAAGAATCTAATGCTACACACCTATCGTGAGATGGAGTGGATTATTGAAGGTATGCTTCCTTCCGTTGTTGACTACTGGGATAATCATCTTCGCTATGCTCCAAGTCAAATTCAAGTTTCTTCATCTTGGGCAAATCTACATTTTGATAATGATGTAACAATGGAGCACTCTCATTCGGATGGGGTGCGGCAAGCACATGTAGCATCAGTCTTTTATCTAAAAAAGCAAGAGGGTGGGGATATTTTGTTTTGTAATCCCCTTGACTATATTCATCGCTTAACTCCCCTTGCAAATCCTGTAGGAGATGCTATACTGTCAAAGGAAGTCAAGTGTCTCACAGGAGACTTTCTTTTATTCCCTGGGTGGTTGCGTCATAAGACCAGTCCATCTAACGGAAAACGAGTTGCTATTAGTGTTAATTTTTATGGAAATCACTTGGATTGATGATGCATTCCGTGTCGAAGAGACTCGTTGGAAAACCTGGAGAAGTTATACTAAAGAAGGCAAAGAATTAATTACTGCATTGACTGAAGACCAATGCATCTCTGGCACTAGATTCTATCTGAAAGGTCTTCAGGAAGGGTGGCCAGAGACTCACAAATATGATGGCACTGTTGGAGGTAAACTGTGAAGATTCTTCTTATCACTGACCAGCACTTTGGTGTTAGGAATGACAATCAATACTTCATTAACCGCTATCAGTTGTTTTACAACAACGTTGTCCTACCATACATTGATGAGCATGGCATCACCGAAGTTATCGCTCTAGGAGATACCTTTGACCGCAGAAAGGGAATCAACTTCTCTTCCCTGCAACATGCTAAGGATATGTGGTTTAGTCCTTTGGCATCTCGTGGTGTCACTATGACCATGCTCTGCGGTAACCACGACATCTATTACAAGAATACTCTGAAGATTAACGCACCCAACCTTCTTCTCTCTGAGTATCATAACATTGAAGTCATCTCTTCTCCAACTGAGAAAGTATATGACAGGGTTAAATTTCTAATGCTTCCTTGGATTTGTGAAGAAAACAAAACCGAAGTCTTCTCTAAGATTGAATCCACAAAGGCACGAGCATGTATGGGTCACTTGGAATTGAATGGGTTTGAAGCAATCCCTGGTCACAAGATGGAGCATGGTGAAGACCCAAATCTATTTTCTAAGTTTGACTTGGTATGCTCTGGACACTTCCACATGAAGAGTCGCAAAGGTAACATTCAATATCTCGGTAATCCCTACCAATTGTATTGGAATGATTACGGTCAGAAGAGGGGATTTCACGTCCTAAATACTGATAACCTCAGCCTGGAGTTTATTCCCAATCCATATAACACGTTTAGTAAAGTCTATTATAACGACAGCATCCAAATCGACGATTCCCAACTAGAGCAACTTGATGGTACCTATGTAAAATTAATTGTTGAAGAAAAGGTCAACCAAGTCAAGTTTGATAAGGTTGTTAGAATCCTACAGTCAGCAAATCTTGCCGACTTAAAGATTGTGGAGGATGTATCATACGATTTAGAGGGTGTCGAAACGGACGGGATTGAGGTAGAAGACACACTGAGTATCCTAGAAAAGTGTGTCTCTGAATTTGACAATAAAGATTCTATCTTTGGAATTTTAAAGTCACTATACGTTGAAGCACTGGAGGTTTAAATGTGTTTGTCTTAGTCGATCAAGCAACGGGCGGCGTATACGCTGTAAGAGACGATGAAACTGTAGAGCGAGTTGTCCAACTCTTTGTTGACAAAGACGACGCAGACCGCTATTATGATATGCTACTAGCAAGTGATTATCCAAGAATCCTTGAAGTGACGGAGGTCGAAGAAGATGCCGTCAAAGATAACTGTAAACAATATGGTTATATGTTTACAGTTATTACACCCGATGATTTTGTTATTCCCCCACCAGGCAACCCATGATTGTATTTGAAAAGATTCGTTGGAAGAATTTTCTTTCTACTGGTAATGCATTTACTGAATTGTCTCTTAATGAATCTAGGTCTCATCTAATTGTGGGGCAGAATGGCGCAGGTAAGTCAACTATTTTGGATGCTCTGTGCTTTGCTCTCTTCAATAAACCATTTCGCAAGATTAATAAACCGCAACTCATTAATACCATAAACGAAAGAGATTGTGTAGTTGAAGTAGAGTTTCGGATTGGCAATGTAGAATACAAAGTAGTAAGGGGCATTAAGCCAAATGTCTTTGAGATTCACAGAAACCAAACCCTCATCGACCAAGATGCCGCCAACCGAGACTACCAAAAATACTTGGAGCAATCGATTCTCAAATTTAACTTCAAGTCTTTTACTCAGGTTGTTATTCTGGGAAGTAGCACTTTTGTTCCTTTTATGCAGTTGCCTGCTGCTCATCGAAGAGAAGTTATCGAAGACCTTCTCGATATTCAAATCTTCTCGCGAATGAATACTATCCTCAAGGATAGAATCAAAGATGCAAAAGAGTCTGTAGTTGCCTGTGAGCATGATTATAATCTTGCTGAGCAACGTGTAAATATTCAACGCAAATCAATCTCCAATCTGGAGAAACTGAATAGCGATTTCATTAAAGGTCTTCAAACTAAGTTTGACGAGAATGAAACTCGCTACTCTGAAAATGTTAAGCAGGTTGATGAGTTTGAAAAACTACTGGAAGACCTTAATATCAAGGTAGCATCCATCGATAGCATTGAGTCCAAGATGGACAAGATGAAAGATATGCGCTCAAAGATTGAGCAGAATCTCACCAAGGCAGTGAATGACATTCGATTCTATAGAGAGAATGATGTGTGTCCTACCTGCTCTCAGACTCTTCATGCCGACTTCAAGGATGGTAAACTCTCAGATTCGATTGGTAAAGAGACTAAGTTTAGAGATGGACTTGCCAAGATTACCGATAGCATCAACGAAGTTTACTCCGAGTTTAAGAAGTGTAAGGAATATCAGAATCAAATCTCCAGCACACATCATCAGGTGATGAATCTCCATAAGGAGAATAGTAAAATCCTGAAGGACAACAAGCAAATTATGGAGCAGGTGAATAGAGAGTCGCCTGACATCGATAGTGAAAGGCAGACCCTGGTTAAGTTTGAAACTGACCTTCGCCAAACTCAAGAGCATTGTGCAAACGTTAATATCGACTACAAGAATCTTGTTACTGTCTCTAGTTTGCTTAAGGATGGTGGTATTAAAACCAAGATTATCTCTAAGTTTATCCCAGTAATCAACAAGCAAATTAATAAATATCTACAGTCCATGGACTTCTTTGTTGGGTTTACCCTTGATGAAGAATTCAACGAGATTATCAAGTCTCGTTATCGTGATGACTTTTCCTATGCTTCCTTCTCTGAAGGTGAAAAGCAAAAGATTGACCTGGCACTTCTCTTCACTTGGAGAGACATTGCTAAGATGAAGAATTCTGCTTCTACCAATCTTCTTATTCTCGATGAGGTATTCGACTCATCCCTAGACTCATCTGCTACTGATGAGTTGATGAAGATTCTCAAGGGGCTTGACAAGACCACCAACCTCTTTGTAATATCCCACAAGGGGGAAGTCCTACTGGACAAGTTTGATACCACCCTTCGGTTTGAAAAGCACAACGATTTCTCCAAGGTCTCTACCGATGAAAGTCCCTAATTGGCAACACCACTCTAAGAAGGAGCAGAAGCGCCACCTCAAACCTCAAGCGATGAGGCAGGCGCGTGCCAGACGCAACCAGTTGAAGAAGCGTCTACTCGGACCCTCTGGACCCTCCAGGGGGTCTTATAGTATGTGGACACACGACAAGACCTCCCATGCTTACCTCTGAAGTCAAAGGGCAACTGGCGAAACTGCTTGCCACTGAAAACCTCATCGTTGAGCACCGTAACGTAGAGACTGCTTGCTTCGACGTGGACAAGCGTATCCTGACCCTGCCCATCTGGAATGCTAGCGACCGTGTATATAATCTGCTTGTGGGTCATGAAGTGGGACACGCTCTCTTCACCCCTGTCGTTGATTTCAATGCTGAGGCACCCAAGTCTTATGTGAATGTCACTGAGGATGCTCGTGTTGAGAAACTCATGAAGCGTAAGTTTCCTGGTCTTGCCAAAGACTTCTACCATGGGTATAAGCAGATGAATGAGTCTGACTTCTTCGGTATCAATGGTATCGAAGTTGAGAAACTCAAACTGATTGACCGCATCAACCTCCACTACAAACTCGGTAGCGAGCGTATGATGCCCTTCCAGAATGACGATGAGATTGCCCTGCGTGACGCTGTAGGCGCTGCTGAGACCTTCCAAGAGGCAGTAGACGCTGCGCTTGCTATTTTCAAATACGAGAAGGAGCAACAGCAAAAGCAGCAAGAGGAGCAACCCACCAACCAGAAGGGTAATACTACCGACCAACAAACTAACCCTAACCAGGGCAGCAGCACCTCTGGTGATAGTTACGATGACGATTCTGATTCTGAGTCCGATTCTCCCTCTGCAGAATCTTCTCAGGAAAACAGCAACGACCAGTCTGGTATGGGTGGAGACCAAGACTGGGAGTCCATGACTGACCAGCGACTCCAAGAGAGTCTTGAGGGTATTGTTGACAACAACAAGTATTCTGCTCCCTCTTACGTTGAGATTCCCAAGGTTGACCTTGACTATGTTATTGTCCCCCCATCTGTTGTTTGGGGAAAAGCAACTAACTTCTGGAATGACCCTGGGGTAAAGCAGAATGCTGACTTCACTCGTGCTGACCATGAGTATCGTCTATTCAAGAATGAGTGCTCCCGTGAGGTTTCTTTCCTCGCTAAGGAGTTTGAGATGAAGAAAGCAGCATCTTCCTTTGCTCGTGAGTCCATCTCTCGCACTGGTGTGCTGGATACCACCAAACTGCATACCTATCTCTACAACGAAGATATCTTCAAGAAAGTTACTACTCGCCCTGACGGCAAGAATCACGGTCTCATCTTTATGCTTGACTGGTCTGGGTCGATGTGTGAGAATATCCACGCTACCTATAAGCAACTGCTTTCTCTGTGCCTCTTCTGCCGTAAGACTGGTATTCCGTTTGATGTGTATGCATTCGTCAGTGACCCCAACTATGCCCTGCCTGACACCTTCAAATACAATCACCTGAAGGAGAATGACTTCTGTGTGCCAGAGCACTTCCACCTGCTGAATCTGCTGAGCAGCAAACTCAATAACATCACGTTTGATTCCTTTGCTAAGTATCTGTGGCGTGTTACCATCATGCTTGCCTCTCGTTATACCGACATGCGTAAGGATTGGCAGATGTGTGCACAGATTCCCGACTGCATTCCTCCTAGTTTGTATCTCGGTGGCACCCCTCTGAATGAAGCAGTTGTTTGCCTCAAGACTCTGATTCCTGCATTCAAGCAGAAGAATAATGTTGAGAAAGTCCACATCTCTCTTCTGACTGATGGTGAGGCATGTTGGTCTCAACGCTGGGTGACACCTGCAAATCCTCATGTTGATGGAATGTGGCGTCGTGCTCTCGGTGGTAACCTTGTGATTCGTAATCGCACCAACGGTAGGACTCACAATTGTTTTGATAGTGGCAAACTTACTCAAGCACTTCTTGAATTCATGAAAGCAGAGTTTCCTACCTGCAACTTCCTTGGATTCCGTATTGCATCCACTCGTGATGTGAATTACTATCTGGATTCCTCCGACCTAAATAAGCAGACTAACGACAAACTCAAGAAAGAGTGGACTAAGAATAAGTCCTGCTGTGCTTCCATTCTTGGTTTCCAAGAAATCTACTTCATCCAAAGTAAGTCTCTGGAAATCAGCAGTGAGTTTGAAGTTGCTGATGACGCAACTAAAGCACAAATTAAGAATGCCTTCCAGAAGTCTCTGAAGTCCAAGGCAAACAACAAGAAGATTCTGTCCTCCTTTATTACGCAAATTGCATGAAGTGTGAAGTCACCCTCTACAAAGCAGGCACCGTCTTCAAGGAAGAGGTGATTGCTAAGGATTATCAAGATGCACGAAAGGTTGCGATTGCTCGCAACCCTGGTGCTACAATTATTGGAGTTACGGCAGTATTTCGATGAATATTTTTGTCACTGATGAAGACCCCTGCCTGTCAGCATACTGTTTGCCAGACAAGCATATCGTTACAATGCCACTAGAATGCTGTCAAATGCTTGCCGTAGTCTTCAGTAAATGGTATCATAACATTGGACCAATCTTTAAAGAAGATGGGTCTGCATATAATGTGGAGAAAGGTGCCTTTCGCAATCACCCTTGCACAAAGTGGGTTGCTGCTTCAGACCATAATATCCAATGGTTGATACAGCATGGAATCGCTTTGTGTGAGGAATATACATATAGATACGATAAGGTGCACTCCTGTGAGAAGAGTCTTCGACTTGCAGGCATACTTTATCCACATGGGTGTCCCGAAGACCATACCGACTTCGCCCGTGCTATGCCTGACGAATATAAGTTAGATACTAGCATCTCAACCTTTGATGCATACAAGATGTATATCGCATCTAAACCTTGGGTGAAAGACAACTATCTTAGGAAACCAGAGCGTAAACCAGATTGGATTGAATGAATTGAAACATGTACTCTTTACCCTCTACGGATGTGATGTAGACCTTCTCAATGACCGCATGTTCATTGAGAATCTTTTGTATGAGACCTCACAGAAATGTGGGTCTACATTTCTAAACACAGTCTCCCATCAATTTGAACCTCAGGGAGTTACTGCTGTTACCTTACTGGCAGAAAGTCATATTAGTATTCACACTTGGCCAGAGACACAAATGGCAGTGTGTGACATCTTTACTTGTGGTGACCATACCAATCCTATGGATGGTTTCTTTTTTATGAAAGAGTCCCTGAAATCCACAGAGGCAAGGCACCGCGAGTATCTCCGACCCTTCGCTCCTATTGTGCCAGTTGATGAAGCGGTCTCTACCATCGTCAGCGAGGGGTCGTCTGCCCTATAATACTTAGGTAATCGACAGACACCCCGATGCCTAAGACCTCTGACCTGACCACCAAAGCACTGGTTTCCTATCTCACCGAGACCTATGGTGAGCAGGTTAAGACTGAGCAAGTGCTTGCTGCTGCTGACCACTTTGGTGTTTCTTATCCCACTGTGACCAAACGTCTTGATTCCTTTAAGTCTGGACGTGGTAAGTGGAATCTGACTGTGCAAGAGGCACGTCAACAACTGGAAGCACAGGTCCAGTCGCTTGTCCCATTCGCTGAGAAGAATTTGGTCCCTCAAAAAGATAGTCACTTTGTCCCTTTTGGCAACTTTGCTGACCTTAAGAAAGTAATCTCTAGCAAGATTTACTATCCTATCTTCATCACTGGTCTCTCTGGTAACGGTAAGACCTTCGGTGTTGAGCAAGCATGTGCTCAGTCTGGTCGTGAGTTGATTCGTGTTAATATCACTGTAGAGACAGATGAGGATGACCTGATTGGTGGTTTCCGACTGGTTGATGGTAATACCGTTTGGCATAACGGTCCTGTGATTGAAGCACTTGAGCGTGGTGCAGTCCTCCTTCTTGATGAGATTGACCTTGCATCTAACAAGATTATGTGTCTTCAGTCCATCCTTGAGGGTAAGGGTGTCTTCCTTAAGAAGATTGGTCGCTATGTCCTCCCTTCTCCTGGTTTCACTGTGGTTGCTACAGCAAACACGAAGGGTAAGGGTAGTGAAGACGGTCGTTTTATCGGCACCAACGTGCTCAACGAAGCATTCCTTGAGCGTTTCCCTGTGACCTTTGAGCAGGAGTATCCCACTCCTAAGATTGAGGCAAAGATGCTCAACAACTACTGCGTTGAGTTGGACTGCTGCGATGACAAGTATATTCAAAACCTTGTCTCTTGGGCAGACATCATTCGCAAGACGTTTGCTGATGGTGGGGTTGATGAGGTTATCTCTACTCGTCGCCTGGTGCACATTATTCGTGCTTACAGCATCTTCTCTGACCGTGTGAAGGCAATCAAGATGTGCCTCAATCGTTTCGATGACGAAACCAAGCAGTCCTTCCTTGAGTTGTATGATAAAATCGACAACGAGGTTGACGTGACTGTTGACAATCCCCTCAATTTCTGATACTCTACATACATAATCTATCCTAACTATGGCATTCAAATACAACGAAGAACCAATTCTTGATGAGTTGCGCCAATACATTCTGGATACCTATCGTCAACACTACTCAACTGGGGATGATGGTATTCAGACTCTTGATTTGATTGAAGCATGTGGCGACGGAGAGGCATTCTGCCGCAGTAACATTCTCAAGTATGCATCTCGCTACGATAAGAAAGGCACTGCCCGCCGCGACATCCTAAAGGTGCTACACTATGCAGTGTTGTTGCTGCACTTCAACGACAAAAACGCAAACCTTGAAAACTACAACCACTGATTATGCAAGACGAAGCACAACTCAATGTAAAACTCAGCAAGGGCACCATTGACCTGCTGCGTAACTTTAGCACCATCAACAAGTCCATCCTTATCAATCCTGGTAAGTTTGTGCAAACCATCTCTCTGAATAAGAATATCATTGCTATGAGTGATATTCGTGAGAGTGTTCCCGAGCGTATGGCAATCTATGACCTGCCTCTCTTCCTTGGAGCACTATCTCTGTTTAAACAACCGATGCTCTTCTTCCCTGATGATAAGAAAGTCATCATCTACGATGAAGAAACTAGGGGTAAGACTACTTTCTACTATAGCGACCCTGACATCATCGCAACTCCTCCTCAGTTTAATCCAAATATCCCAGAGAAAGAGTTGCACTTTGACCTTCCTCAGCAAGATATGCAGCAACTGATGCAGGCATCTAAGGTGTATGGTGTTGAAGACCTGTGCATTTATGGTTATGAGGGTGAGTATAGTATCTGTGTAAAGGACAAGAAGAATGAGACCTCTAACGTCTTCTCTCTTCCACTGAAGAAAGTGCTGTTTGATAACTCTCCTGGCACTGAGGTTGACCCAGAAACACGTCGCAACTTCTGTTACTGTTTCAAGGTTGAGAATCTCAAACTTCTGGACGGCAGTTATCACGTTTGTATCAGTCGCAAAAATATTGCCAACTTTACTTCTCTGAGTGCATCGTCTCTTAACTACTACATTGCACTAGAACCCAACTGATTCACGGGGACTTAGGTCCCCTATTTTGTTAACCTCTGCCGCGATACCATACTATGTCTGATAATTTTCTCTGGGTTGAAAAGTATCGTCCTCAAACCATTGAGGACTGTATTCTCCCAGATGCCACTAAGGAAGTCTTTCGTGGTTTCCTTCAGCAGGGTGAGATTCCCAACCTGTTGCTTGCTGGCACCGCTGGCGTAGGCAAGACTACAGTTGCTAAGGCACTGTGTGCTGAGATGGGCGCTGATTGCTATGTAATTAACGGGTCAGACGAGGGTCGTTTTCTGGACACCGTGAGGAATAATGCCAAGACCTTCGCTAGCACCGTCTCTCTGACCTCTGAGGCACGTCACAAGGTCATTATCGTGGATGAGGCAGACAACACCACCCCTGACGTGCAACTGCTCCTGCGAGCATCTATTGAGGAGTTTCAGAAGAATTGTCGATTCATCTTCACTTGTAACTACAAGAATAAGATTATCTCTCCCCTGCACTCTCGATGCTCAGTAATTGAGTTTTCTGCCAAGGGGCAAGAGAAGAAGCAGATTGCCGCATCATTCTTTGGTCGTGTCACTCAGATTCTCGATTCCGAGAATGTTGAATACGACAAGAGGGTGGTTGCTGAAGTTATCCAGAAGTATTTCCCAGACTTCCGTCGCACCCTGAATGAGTTGCAGCGGTATTCATCGTCTGGTAAAATCGATACTGGTATTCTTGCATCTGGAAATGATGTAAATATCTCTAACCTTGCAACTCATCTGCGAGGTAAAGAGTTTACCAACATGAAGAAGTGGGTCGCTCAGAATATGGACAATGACCCCATCACTATTATGAGGAAAATCTATGACAGTCTCTATTCTTATCTTGACCCCAAGTCAATTCCTGAAGCAGTGCTTATCATCTCTGAGTATCAGTACAAGTCTGCTTTCGTTGTTGACCAAGAGATCAACATGGTGGCATTTCTAACTGAGATGATGATGAGGTGTGAGTTTAAATGAGACAGGAATACTCAACTAAAGAGTTATTTCCAGTCAGGTGCTTCGCTTTCACAGCGTCAGAGCACCTGACTGCTTCTGCTTTAGAAGCATGTAGGGAAATCAAATACAAGAAGTATAACGAACCGTATGGTGTTGGAACCTCAGATGAAATACAACACCTTCATCAATTCAGATTCCTTCATGAATGGTTTCAACAATGTGTGGATACTCTTCATGTAGATTATGCGTGGAATTGTGACCGTTTGGTAGTAAATAAGTCTTGGGCAAACCGCTCTGACGCTGGCACAGGTCACCATCACTACGCTCATAGGCATCCCATGTCTTTCCTCAGTGGCATCTTCTACCTTACTGAGGGTGCTCCTACGGTCTTCCTAGACCCCAATGACAGGAGAGAGTGGGGTCAATTTACTCTGGATGGTGGACCTGAGGATGAGTGTCGATATTACTATCATGGTGGTCCTGGTGGATTGATATTATTCCCTAGTTATGTGGTGCACTCCTCCGTCCCCAATGATACAGAGTTTGATAGATATACTATCGCATTCAATACTTTCCCATCTGGTAATGTAAACTCTGGTGCATGGGATAGGTCCATGGCAGAAGTTACAGTTAGGGGATGGTCTCCATCTGAGTTAGGTCCATTACGTTTAGATGATTATGCAAGGCAGTGAAATTCAACTCTTTCCAGTTTTAGTTAGAAAGTATCAGATACCAAACTATGAAGAATTAAATGCCAATCTAATTCAGGCATTTCCGACGTTTCCTGCCATGCAAGCAAACCTCCCAGAGGGGGTAATTACAAGTAGACCAGATCTACACAAGGCAGAAATCGACCCAGTAAAAACAATCGTCCAGCATTTCAATGATGCTCTTGAGGATTATAGACTTGCATATCAGTTATGTTGTGATAGACTAGAGATAACTCTATGCTGGTTTAATCATGCCCCTGCAGGAAGTGGTTTTGGACATCCTTTACATCGCCACCCAATGTCCTACGTTAGTGCGGTATACTACCTCACTGAGGGCGCTCCTACCATCTTTGATGACCCTTGCACCC
>Ga0129336_10002375_pt1 | contig 11641 bp, 10 predicted proteins | sample CPB6_02_DNA_FD_96878 | JGI IMG/M metagenome (GOLD analysis project Ga0129336, IMG submission 96878) | Freshwater to marine salinity gradient microbial communities from Chesapeake Bay, USA - CPBay_Sum_0.6_0.2_DNA | ecosystem: Environmental > Aquatic > Marine > Coastal | place: USA: Chesapeake...
GGAGAGAGGCGTCTTTCTCGGCGTGCCCGAGATGAAGAGCAAACTGCTTAAATGACTTTAATTTTTGTCGTTGGGGCAACGGCGACCGGAAAAAGCGACCTAGCAATTGAATTAGCTGAGAGACTACATGGAGAAATCATCAATGCCGATTCGATGCAACTTTACAAGGGAATGAATATCGGGACGGCAAAACTCTCAATCGAGGAACGTCGAGGGATTGTGCATCACTTGATCGACATTTTGGATGTAACCGAAGAATCATCGGTAGCTCAATATCAAACTCTGGCTCGAGCGAAAATTGATGAACTTGAGGCAAAGGGAGTTCCAATAATAGTGGTAGGTGGAACTGGACTTTACGTCAAAGCAATTTTAGATGAATTGAATTTTCCGGAAAGAAATGAGGATGTTCGGGCACGACTACAACGCGAGGCTGAATATATTGGGACACAAGCGATGCATGCCAAGTTAGCAAAATTGGACCCAGCGGCAGCAGCCGCGATTCCAGCTCAAAACTCTCGTCGGGTTATCCGAGCTCTAGAGGTAATTGAACTAACCGGGAAACCCTTCACGGCGAATCTGCCTCGTGAAGGAAGTTCGCGCTACCCAAATGCGAAACAGTTTGGATTAGTTATGGATCGCGAAAAATTAACGCAAAAAATCTCGAATCGCGTAGAAATGATGTGGGAGAGAGGATTCGTTGCGGAAGTTAAAGAACTACTTTCGAGGGGATTGCGAGAGGGAAAGACTGCTAGGGCAGGGCTTGGCTACTCTCAAATAATAAGATTTCTTGATGGCGAAATTTCTGAAGCCGAAGCTAAAGAAGATACGAAGAGAGCCACTCGACAGTACGCGAGAAGGCAAGAGACTTGGTTTTCTAGAGATTTTAGAATTACTTGGCTAAAAGGGAGCATCGAAGAGAGACTTGAAAAGATTACCTCAACTATTATTAGCAATAGATGAAGAATCCATCAGCAACTTACGGTCACGGGACTGAGAATGATTTTGTATTGATTTTTGACCCAGAAGACTCCAAGCAAATAACTGCCAAGGAAATTTCTCGAATCTGTGACCGCGAAAACGGAGTCGGCGCCGATGGCTTAATTAGGATATTGAAACGCGACGGTTACTGGTTTATGGATTATAGAAATCGCGATGGGTCGATTGCAGAGATGTGCGGAAATGGCATAAGAGTTATGGCTAGATATCTTGTCGATCGTGGACATCAGCAGCCAGGAATCTTTCCGATTAATACCAGAAGTGGAAAAAAGTTTTTAAGCGTTCCAGAAATTGGAGACATAACGGTCAATATGGGCCAAATAGCGATTGAACCTGGAGAAGTAACTTGCGATGACTTAAGTGAAAAAAATTCTGGAATCAAAGTGAACGTAGGTAATCCGCACGTGGTCTTTTTCGTGGATTCATTAGACCTAGCTGGAGACCTGAAAAAAGAGCCCCAACTCTCACCAATTTTTCCAGAGGGTATTAATGTGGAATTTGTTAAAGAGCGAAACGATGGCGAGTTAGATATGCGAGTTCACGAACGCGGCGTTGGCGAAACGAGATCGTGCGGAACCGGAACCTGCGCTGTAGCTATGGCTGCCACTATTAGACACGGAGGCAAATTGCCGAGCAAGTGGATTATCCATCCTCCTGGCGGACGATTAGTCGTAGAAATCGATGCTCACTCAAATGCGATATTGACTGGGCCAGCTCTTCTTGTGCGAGATATTGATTTAACCGGATTTCTAGATAAGTAGAAAATAAGAAGAATAAATGAGAGATAGATTTGATGAACTTCTCAATGAGACTCATGAAGTAGTTTCTGATTTTGAAGCATTTTCCCCGGACTCCTTTAATTCAACGCAATTAGATTTAAGCGACCGCGCCGCTCTTAAACGAGTTATTGGTTTATCTACTGAATTAACTGATATTTCAGAGGCTGAGTACAGAAAGCTCCGCCTAGAGCGAGTGGTTTTGGTAGGTGTCTGGACAGTTGGAACAGTTCAAGATGCTAAAAACTCAATGGCCGAATTGGCAGCTCTCGCCGAAACTGCCGGATCTGAAGTGCTAGATGCGGTCATCCAGAGGCGCGAGAAACCTGATCCTGCAACGTACATTGGTTCCGGAAAGGTGAACGAGTTGAAGGGCATAGTTAAAGCAAATGGTGCCGATACCGTGATCTGCGATGGCGAATTAAGCCCAAGCCAACTTCGAAATCTAGAGGATAAGGTGAAGGTCAAAGTTGTGGATAGAACCGCGCTAATTCTGGATATTTTCGCGCAGCATGCGAAAAGTAAAGAAGGTAAAGCGCAGGTTGAATTGGCCCAGATGAGCTACATGCTCCCGCGGCTGCGCGGTTGGGGCGAATCGCTATCTAGGCAGGCAGCGCGAGCTGGAGGTATTGGCGGTCGCGGTCCTGGTGAAACGAAAATTGAGATCGATCGACGCCGTATTCGCGACAAGATGGCCAAGTTAAAGCGAGAAATTGGCGAGATGAAAATTGCTCGTGACACAAAACGCCAGGAACGGAAACGGAATTCGATTCCCTCTGTAGCAATTGCTGGCTATACAAATGCTGGGAAATCTTCGCTTTTGAATCGTCTAACCAACGCTGGCGTTCTTGTCCAGAACGCGCTATTTGCCACACTTGATCCTACGGTGAGAAAAGCTGAAACTGCTGATGGCCGAATATATACATTGGCCGACACGGTCGGCTTCGTCCGGCATCTACCTCATGAATTGATTGATGCATTTAAGTCGACGCTCGAAGAAGTCTCGTCCTCAGATTTGATTGTTCATGTGGTGGACGGTTCTAGCCCCGATCCACTTGGTCAGATTGCTGCGGTCCGCCAGGTTATTCGTGAAATCGGCGGATCAGAGATTCCAGAAATCATCGCCTTAAATAAAGCCGATATTGCAGACCCAGAAACAATCCGCACCGTATTGAGAGTAGAGCCGGCAGCGGTCAAGATCTCAGTACATAGTGGTTTAGGGATTGACGAGCTCATTCGATTGATTGAAAAAAGTTTGCCAAGGCCGAAAATTGAGATTTCTGCCCTAATTCCGTTTAGCCGAGGCGATCTACTAAATCGAGTTCACGAAAGCGGAGAAGTTCTATCGATTGAACATACCGAATCTGGGACGAAGATTCGAGCGCGTGTTGATGGGGCATTGGCAGCAAAATTAGATAGCTACGTAACTGCTTTTAATTGATTTTCCTCTAGCGAACAGATCTAAGTACTGCGGTTACTTTTCCAAGAATTTCGCAGTTGTCGCCATTTATTGGCTTGAAGGAATCGTTTGCCGGCAAGAGCCAGATATGACCATCTTTTCGTGAAAAGGTTTTTACTGTGGCTTCTCCATCTATCATCGCGGCAACAATTTCACCCTTATTGCAATCTTTCTGGGCTCGAATCACAACGAAATCACCATCGCAAATTGCGGCATCTATCATTGAATCGCCAACTACTTTAAGCATGAATAGTTCGCCTTCGCCGACAATTGAGGCGGGCAAGGGGAGTAGCTCTTCAACATTCTGTTCGGCCAAAATCGGGCCACCGGCTGCAATTCGGCCGACTAATGGAACGTTGTAAGTTATTTCTGGGGAGATATTTTCAAATTTATCTTCTGGAGTAAGCACTTCGAGAGCGCGACCACGTGAGGGATCTCTTCGGATCCAACCTTTTGCCTCCAGTGCTTCAAGTTGATACTTGACGCTTGAGGGGGAGGCGAGACCAGCCGCTTCTCCGATCTCTCGCATAGATGGCGGATAGCCATTCTCATCCATTGCGATCTTTATCGCTTGAAGGATTTTTAGCTGGCGAGGGGTCAAGCCATTTTCGTCGACAGGGCCATCGGGCAACTCGGTTATGCGAGGGAGGGGTTTCTTTGCCACGATAGAAGTTTAGAACAGATTTACGAAAAATTCAAACAAATGTTCTAAATTGGCTTGCTGATGTCGGTGGTAGGGGGTACTCTTCGCATTAGAACAGACGTTCGAAGAGTATCCCCACTCTCAACGATCGTTCTTTACGAGGAGAGAACGATGACGACGATCGCCATCAATCCGTCTATAAAGGTGAGCGGCCCCCGCCTAACTCGCCGAGGCAGGTTCTTAGCCCGCCTTGCGGTTATCGCATCGCTCTCAATCCTCCTTTTGGCGGGGTTCTCACTCGCCACAAATTCGCAAGCTTCCAGCGAGAGCTCTGATTCGCCCTACGTAAAGATCACCGTCAAACCTGGTGAAACTCTCTGGTCAATCGCTGCGAAGTTGAGCGATGGCGATAGGCGAGCTCTTATCGATGAAATCATCGAAGTTAACAATTTGAAGAATCCAGAAGTAAACGCTGGCCAGAAGTTGTATCTACCGACACGCCCTTAAGGAATCTCTCACCTGATTGAAAACTCTAAACCCTTGCTTTACTCTTACCCCTAGATATTGGGGTTGGAAGTTGATATACTTCCATAAGTAGTGGTTCGAGGGAGAATCGCTAATACACCCAAAATCTTGAGATTTTCAGTATTGAGAGGAACGACACGCCGTGAACTGCCCCTTCTGCCGAAATGAGGAGTCTCGAGTAATCGACTCCCGCCCGGTTGATGAGGGCACCTCAATTAGACGTCGACGTGAATGCACCAACTGCGGCTCGCGCTTCTCAACCCAGGAGACCTCAGTTCTATCGATCATCAAGCGAAGCGGAGCAGCTGAGCCGTTTAGCCGCGAGAAAGTTATCAACGGCGTCCGCAAGGCATGCCAGAACCGACCGGTCTCTGATGATGATTTAGCCCTTCTGGCCCAGCGAGTGGAGGAGGTTCTGCGCGCTACCGGTCAGGCTGAGATCGAGGCTCAAGAAGTCGGTATGGCAATTCTCTCACCACTTCGCGAATTAGATGAAGTGGCTTACCTGCGATATGCCTCTGTATACCGTAACTTTTCCTCCCTTGAAGATTTTGAAGGTGAGATCGCACTTCTCCGCGCTATACCTTCAGAGAAAGCTTCAGCAACGAAACCGCAAGTTTCTTCCCCGCAACTCAAATGAAGTGTCCGATAAGTAGTTGAGAAGAACTTAATACAGCAGCACCAGCAGTAAATAAAAAACTTAAGATTCCTAGAAGAAAATGGAGAAAAAGAATGTCGGACACGGTGATCAATCGCCAAACGGCCAAGAACAAAGTTGGAAAAGGGCTCCAGATTGAAAGAGTCTTCAGCACTCCTGGCGTACACCCTTACGATCAAGTTATCTGGGAGCGTCGTGATGTTGTCCAGAGCAACTGGAAGACCGGTGAAATTGTTTTTGAACAGAAGGGCGTTGAATTTCCTGACTTCTGGTCGGTAAACGCCTCGACCATCGTAACCACAAAATACTTCCGCGGCGCAGTCGGCCATGACAATCGTGAATGGTCACTAAAGCAAGTTATCGATCGTGTTGTACTTACTTACACAAAAGCCGGCAAGGAGCATGGCTACTTTGCTTCACCACAAGATGCCGAGATTTTCGAGCACGAACTCACTTATATGCTCCTTCACCAGATCTTCTCTTTCAACTCTCCAGTCTGGTTCAACGTAGGTACCACAGCTCCACAACAGGTCTCCGCTTGTTTCATTCTCTCCGTGGATGACACCATGGATTCAATTCTTAATTGGTATCGCGAAGAAGGAATGATTTTTAAAGGCGGATCTGGGGCTGGATTAAATCTCTCTCGAATTCGTTCCTCTAAAGAGCTTCTCCGTTCTGGCGGAACTGCTTCGGGTCCCGTTTCATTTATGAGGGGAGCTGATGCATCAGCTGGAACAATAAAATCTGGCGGCGCCACACGTCGCGCTGCCAAAATGGTAGTTCTAGATGTTGACCACCCAGATATTGAAGAATTCATCGAAACCAAAGTCCGCGAAGAGGACAAAATTCGCGTTCTCAGAGATGCGGGATTCGATATGGATCTCGGTGGCAAAGATGTAATCTCAGTCCAGTACCAGAATGCAAATAACTCAGTTCGCGTAAATGATGACTTCATGCGCGCTTATGAGAATGGTGCAAAGTTCGGTCTGCGTGCTCGCTCGACTGGTGAAATTATCGAAGAAGTAGATGCGAAACAGTTATTCCGCAAGATGGCGGAAGCTGCTTGGGCATGTGCTGATCCTGGAATTCAATATGACACGACAATAAACGATTGGCACACCAATCCTGAAACTGGTCGTATTAATGCATCTAATCCATGCTCTGAATATATGTCACTCGATAACTCATCTTGCAACCTCGCATCTCTAAACTTGATGAAGTTTTTAAAGAGCGACGGCTCTTTCGATGCTAAGAATTTTGTTAAGTCGGTTGAACTAATCATCACTGCGATGGATATTTCAATCTGCTTCGCTGATTTCCCAACAGAGGCGATTGGCGTAACGACTCGCGCATATCGTCAACTTGGAATTGGTTATGCAAATCTCGGAGCTTTATTAATGGCATCCGGTTTGGCATACGATTCAGATGGTGGTCGCGCACTTGCTGGCGCAATCACCTCGCTAATGACTGGAACTTCCTACCGCCGATCCGCAGAAATCGCTGGAATTGTTGGGCCATATGAAGGTTATGCCAGAAACGCTGCCCCTCATACTCGGGTCATGAAGAAGCATCAAGCCGCATCACTATCTGCAAAGTCAGTTTCGACTTTGGATCGCGATGTTTGGACCGAGGCGAACAAACAATGGGATAGCTGTCTTGCAATTGGTGAGAAGAATGGATGGCGTAACGCCCAAGCATCAGTTCTCGCGCCAACAGGCACCATCGGGTTGATGATGGATTGCGATACCACTGGTATCGAGCCAGATTTCTCACTAGTTAAGTTCAAGAAACTAGTTGGCGGTGGTTCAATGCAGATTGTTAATCTGACCGTTCCTCAAGCTCTGCGAAAACTTGGTTACACCGAAGAGACAATTGAAGCGATAGTTGAGTACATAACCGCAAACGGCCATGTAATCGATGCCCCAGGTCTAAAGCTAGAACATTACGATGTTTTTGACTGCGCACTTGGCGCAAGGTCGATCGCTCCAATGGGCCACGTTCGAATGATGGCCGCGTGCCAGCCATTCCTATCTGGCGCAATCTCAAAAACGGTAAATCTCCCCGCGGATGCAACCATCGAAGAAGTTGAAGAGGTTTATTACGAAGGCTGGAAGCTAGGACTCAAGGCGATCGCAATTTATCGCGATAATTGCAAAGTCGGCCAACCTCTCTCCGATGCAAAGGCTACGCAGAAGAGCGATACAACTGAAACGTCAGCGCCAGCTCCAGCAACACGTAAGAGGCTTCCAAAGTCAAGGCCATCTAGAACCACTTCATTCGCTGTAGGCGGCGCAGAAGGCTATATGACTGCAGGAACCTATGAAGATGGCCAACTTGGTGAAATCTTCCTAAAACTTGGCAAGCAAGGTTCGACTCTTGCTGGCGTAATGGATGCATTCTCAATCGCAGTATCAGTAGGTCTTCAATACGGAGTACCGCTTGAGACTTATGTCCAGAAGTTCACAAATTCCCGATTTGAGCCAGCCGGTATGACTGATGATCCAGATATCAGAATGGCTCAGTCAATGATGGATTACATCTTCCGCAGATTAGCTCTCGATTATCTGCCTTACGATGTCCGTTCATCTTATGGAATTTTTACCTCCGCAGAGCGCGCAAACTCGTTGGAAAGCGGCGATTATGCAAAAGCCCAACCAATAGAAGCTCTTGAAAGTGAACCGGCTCCGAAGAGCGAGAAAAAACCGGTTGAGGTAAAGATTGAATCAGCGCCAATTAATGTCGGATCTTCGACAGAACTTCTAGAGAAGATCTCCGGTGTTAAATCTGACGCTCCACTTTGCGTTACTTGCGGCGTGAAGATGCGCGCCTCAGGTGCTTGCTATGTATGCGAAGGATGCGGTTCAACATCCGGCTGTAGTTAATCCATGAACTGCTGACTCATTCACATAAGGTTCGATTGTGAACCTGGAACGAGTCCGCGAGGCATTAGATGCAGCAGTCACTGCCATAAACGGTTCGCCACGACCTGGCCAACTCAAGATGGCAGAGGCTGTTGCAAATGCGTTAACTGACAGAAACCACTTACTTGTTCAAGCCGGAACTGGAACTGGAAAATCACTTGCTTATTTAGTACCTGCATTGCTCCATGGGAAAAGAATTCTTGTTGCAACTGCGACGCTTGCGCTCCAGAGACAGTTAGTAGAGCGAGATTTGCCAAGAGTTAAAGCCGCGCTCGAGAAGGTGCTAAATCGAGAAATATCTTTTGCCGTATATAAAGGTGTTGGAAATTACTTATGTCTCCAGAAAATGAGTGTTGCCGAAGAGCAGCCGGATGGCGAAATTCTCTTAGAAATCTCTTCGTTAGAACGAGATGCAAAACGGTTACGCGAATGGGCCGCAAAGCCTGGAATAAGCGGTGATCGTGATGATGCGCCTGACGTTGATCGCCGCGTCTGGTTAGCCAATTCAACTTCAGGACGTGAATGTCTAGGAGCTGAAAAATGTGCATTTGGTGCGGAATGTTTTGCAGTCAGAGCAAAAGCGAAGGCTCAAGCCTCAGATATAGTCGTAACTAATCACACACTACTCGCAATTGAGATTGTCGATTCACACCCAATTCTTCCGGAGCGAGATGCAGTTATTTTAGATGAGGCCCATGAATTTATGGATCGCACAACACAAGCGGTAACGGAAGAATTGACCGCAGGAAGAGTCACTCGTGCGGCGACCATGCTGCGCCGCCATATGCCAGGCAAGTTGGCAGAAACTTTCTATAAAGCGGGAGAAAATTTTGGCGACTCTCTTGCTGATTTTCTTCGTGAATTCGCAGTCACAGGAGATGAAGAGAGGAGGCTAACTGAACTTCCCGATGCCCTATTCGCTCCAGTTAGAAAACTTAAAGAGGCCGCAGAGTCTGTGGTGAGCGCAATTAATGCCGATGAGACCATTATTGACCCAGATGCATTAGCTGAACGGGCTAGAGTTAAAGGCGCCATCAATGAAATCAAGACAACTTCGAGCAAGCTACTCAAATCTGGCGAAGGCAACGTGCTATGGATTGAGCCAAATTTCGCAACTCTCTATCTTGCGCCACTTGAAGTTTCAAAAGTTCTAAGAGAAAACTTATTTTCGAAGTCACCAGTAATTGCCACCAGCGCAACCCTTACTGTTGGAAATAGCTTTAATGCAATCTCGAAGAATCTTGGCATTTATGCGGACCCAGAGTTAGATGAAGGCAGCGATAGCGATCTGTCATTTGTTCAAACGCTGGACGTTGGCTCACCATTTGATTTCGCCAATCAAGGAATGCTCTACCTTCCAAGAAATCTTCCTGAACCAGGAAGAGACGGTCCAAGCAAAGAGGCTCTAATTGAGCTTGGCGAACTTATCGACGCCGCCGGCGGTAGAACTCTGGCTCTCTTCTCATCATGGCGCGGAGTAGAGATGGCTGATGAGCATCTCAGGAGAGTGTTGGCGGAATTACCAATTCAAATAATTACACAACGTAGAGGTGATAGCGCAGGAGCCTTAGTAGAACGTTTTGCAGAAGAACCAACATCGATACTCCTTGGAACTTTAAGTCTTTGGCAAGGAGTTGATGTTCCTGGACCATCTTGCACTTTGGTAGCTATTGATCGAATTCCATTTCCACGGCCTGACGACCCCGTGCTTTCTGCAAGAGCTAAAGAGATAGATGCCGCAGGTGGCTCTGGCTTTATGGAGGTTTCTTTACCAAGAGCCGCTCTTTTATTAGCACAAGGCACTGGAAGACTCATCCGCTCCATTGATGACCGAGGAGTTGTAGCGATTTTAGATTCTCGGATTGTAACGAGAAGATACGGATCATTACTTTTAAATTCCATGCCGCCACTTTGGCGCACGAGCGACGGGCAAATCGTAAAGGATTCCTTGCGTAGGCTACATAATCAGTTTCAATAAATATTATCGATTAAAAGTGCTTTTAGTTTGGGCCAACTTCTTGAAAAACTTGGATGCAATTGCGTAGTTCCTACTTCGGAGAGTTTGAACCACTTTAAATCTAGCGTCTCATGATTCTTTTGAAAATCTCCTAATTCACCGTTAACTCTTGCAACAATCGTTTCATACCGCCAATCAACGTGGTCATCTAGATGGCTAAACATGGCTAATACGGATTTCGAATCAATACCGATCTCTTCAAAACTTTCTCGTAGCGCCGCATCCAGGGCGCTTTCATGCGAATCTCTCGCGCCTCCCGGTATGCCCCAAGTGTCCCCGTTATGAACCCACGGCGCTCTGTGCTGCAGCAAAACTTCATCTTCTCGATATAGCAATAGTCCAGCGGCGCCGTGTTTGCCCCAGTGGCGGTCTCCGCATCTACATTCCACCCAACCATCGCCATCGCGCAACGCCATGCCGAGAAGTTTTGCACAAGTAATGGATATTTCTACTCGAGTAATCAATTTTGAGAATAATTTCTGGTAGTGAAAATCAGAATTTCTTTAATTTTAGTCTACTTTCTTGCTTTCTCACCTTCCGCTGAAGGTAAGCAATGTAAGGGCGGTACGTGTATCGGAGTCACAACTGATGACAAAAGTGTAGTAATCACGGTCCAAAAAGGTAAACCAGGTTCGAAAACTACTTCTAAACCAAAACCAATTCCCTCAAAAACTCCAAAACCAAGACCCACGAAAGCGCCGGTTAAGCCAAAAACATGGATCCCATATCTTCCGAAGGTTGTTAAACCAAAACCGACTCCAAAAATTACAGCTAAGCCTCGTGTTAAAAAAGTAAAGGCGAGTTCACTTTCAGATCAAGTCCGTCAACTTCTCCCAAGCGGTGCCATTGGAATTCAGCCAGCTAGCGGAATCCTCCGAGGTGAACCGGTAAATTTTATGACTTCGGTACCAAATAGATTTCAAACAGTTTTGATTGTTCTTGATGTTCCTATTCGTATTGACTTACGAGCTAATTACATTTGGGATTTTGGTGATGGATCAACTTTAACAACAATTAATCAGGGTGCTCCATTTCCAATCGGGACAATCAGGCACATATATAAAACCGAAGGTAATCCAACGGTTCGACTTCTGGTCACATGGAGCGGTACCTGGAGCTCCGGAGGTATTTCCGGGCCAATAACTGGAGTCATTCGACAGAACTTTCAAGAGACTCTAAAGGTTCACTCTGCTGATACAGAATTCATCAATTGACTTCTCCACAGAATTGAAGTGTTGCTGCCATCGGAGAGTTTAAAGCCGGATGCTTCGCAGATGACAACTATCACAAGTCCCATCGATCTATTATCTGCAATCCCATTTCTAATCGGTTATCAGCCTAAAGATTCAATCGTTCTTCTGGCTCTTGAAAATGATTCAATCTCTTTTGCAATTCGAATTGATTTCCCAGATTCCATGACTACCAGCGAAGCCAATTCCTTCGTTACTCGGCTAAATGAGCATCAAGAAGTCTTGCTTGTCTCATATATTCCCGATCGATGCCTTGATTCGGAAGCTACCTTACGGCCACTCACCGAAGCTATTCTGGCGTCTGGAAAAAATCTTAGAGAATCCATCATCGTGGTCGCTGGCCGATGGCGCTCAATGATCTGCAGCGATGAATTGTGTTGTCCGATTCAAGGTTCA
>Ga0129336_10002376_pt1 | contig 11640 bp, 10 predicted proteins | sample CPB6_02_DNA_FD_96878 | JGI IMG/M metagenome (GOLD analysis project Ga0129336, IMG submission 96878) | Freshwater to marine salinity gradient microbial communities from Chesapeake Bay, USA - CPBay_Sum_0.6_0.2_DNA | ecosystem: Environmental > Aquatic > Marine > Coastal | place: USA: Chesapeake...
CCAGAGATAGTCGAGTTTGAAGGGCTCCTTGAGATAGAGGACAGCAAAGGGTACAAAAATCGTTAAGGTAATCACCTCTTGCATGATCTTGAGCTGGGAAACGCTCAGGCCTGCCTGTGCGTTTCCGATCCGGTTGGCCGGGACCTGGAGCAGGTATTCGAACAGGGCAATTGCCCAACTGATCAGAGCCGCCACATACCAAGGCGAAGTCGACAGGTTCTTCAGGTGCCCGTACCAGGCAAATGTCATGAAGACATTGCTGCACAGCAAGAGCAAAACCGTCCACCCAAAAGCCCAAGGCGCTGTCATTGAGCTCATACCCATGCCCAGGCGCTGCGCAGTCGCTCAGTCGCTACCCGTACCAGCTTTGGATCCGTGCAAAGGCAGATCGGCCTACACGGCCACCTCACGAGCGGTGTCCTGGTATTGCTCAATCTGGTCGAAGTTCATGTACTTGTAGATCTTGTCGCCATTGGTTTTAAGGACGCCCATGTCGGCCAAGTATTCCTCCCGATTTGGTATGCGACCGAGTTTGGAGCAGATGGCCGCCAGCTCAGCCGAGCCGAGGTAAACATTGGTATTTTTTCCCAAGCGATTGGGAAAGTTGCGTGTGCTGGTAGACATCACGGTAGCGCCCTCTTTCACCTGTGCTTGGTTGCCCATGCATAAGGAACAACCCGGCATCTCCATGCGCGCGCCAGCCTGACCAAATACACCGTAGTGACCCTCCTCAGACAACTGCTGCTGGTCCATTTTGGTGGGTGGCGCCAGCCATAATTTGACCGGAATGTCGCGCTTGCCTTCGAGCAATTTGGAGGCGGCCCGGAAGTGGCCAATATTGGTCATGCACGATCCGATGAACACCTCATCGATGCTTGCGCCCGCCACGTCAGAAAGTGTTTTTGCATCATCGGGGTCGTTCGGGCAGCAGACGATGGGTTCTGTGATCTCGTTGAGATCGATTTCGACCACAGCCGCATACTCGGCATCCTTGTCAGCCTTGAGCAGTTCTGGCTTGGCCAGCCAGGCTTGCATGGCTTTGATGCGGCGGGCGATGGTACGAGCATCCTGGTACCCGTTGGCAATCAGGTTTTTCAGCAGCACGATATTGCTGTTGAGGTACTCGATAACAGGCTCCTTGTTCAATGCTACGGTACAACCCGCAGCTGAGCGCTCCGCAGAGGCATCAGCCAGTTCGAATGCCTGCTCGATCTTCAGATCCGGCAATCCTTCGATTTCCAGAATGCGGCCTGAAAAGACATTTTTCTTGCCCTTCTTCTCCACAGTCAGCAGCCCCTGCTTGATCGCATAGAGGGGAATGGCATGCACCAGATCGCGTAAGGTGACGCCCGGCTGCATGGTCCCTTTGAAACGGACCAGCACCGACTCGGGCATGTCCAGAGGCATGACGCCGGTGGCGGCTGCAAAGGCCACCAATCCGGAGCCAGCGGGAAAAGAAATGCCGATAGGGAATCGGGTGTGGCTGTCGCCGCCAGTGCCTACGGTGTCGGGCAGCAGCATGCGGTTCAACCAGGAATGGATGATGCCATCCCCCGGTCGCAAGGAGATGCCGCCCCGATTGCTCATGAACTGCGGCAGCTCATGGTGCATCTTCACATCCACGGGCTTTGGATAAGCCGCGGTATGACAGAACGATTGCATCACCAGGTCGGCACTGAATCCCAGGCAGGCCAGATCCTTGAGTTCATCACGGGTCATGGTTCCCGTGGTGTCCTGCGAGCCCACCGAGCTCATACGTGGCTCGCAATAGGTGCCCGGCAAAACCCCCTGGCCCTCGGGCAGGCCACAGGCCCGACCCACCATTTTTTGTGCCAAGGTGAAACCCTTGACCTTGGCGACCGGGTGATTGGGCAAACGAAACAGGTTCGAGGCAGGCAAGCCCAGCGCTTCGCGCGCCTTGGCAGTCAGCCCACGTCCGACGATCAGCGGGATGCGGCCCCCCGCGCGCACTTCATCAAACAGGACTTCACTGCGAACTGTGAACTCTGCGATCACCTTGCCATCCTTGAGGGCTTTACCCTCATAAGGACGCAACTCGATCACATCACCCATATTCATCTGGCTGACATCCAGTTCGATCGGCAAAGCGCCTGCATCTTCCATGGTGTTGTAAAAAATCGGCGCAATCTTGCTACCGAGACAAACTCCGCCAAAGCGTTTGTTCGGAACAAAGGGAATGTCTTGGCCGGTGAACCACAACACGCTGTTGGTGGCTGACTTGCGCGATGATCCTGTGCCAACCACATCCCCCACATAAGCCACCAGATTACCCTTGGCTGCCAGCTCGGTGATGAACTTGATGGGGCCACGCTTGCCATCCTCTTCAGGCTGAAATGGAGCGCCTTCGCGCTTGTTCTTCAACATGGCCAAGGCGTGCAGCGGAATATCGGGGCGGCTCCAGGCATCAGGCGCAGGGGAGAGATCGTCAGTGTTGGTTTCTCCGGGCACCTTGAATACGGTGATCTGCATGCTCTCGGGCAGTTCAGGGCGACTGGTGAACCATTCAGCATCCGCCCAGCTCTTGAGGACTGACTTGGCATTTGAATTGCCCTTCTCGGCCTTTTCCTGGACGTCGTGAAACTGATCAAACATCAAAAGAGTGGTTTTCAATCCGTTCGCGGCTACCGCGCCCACTTCAGCATCGTCCAACAAATCAATCAATGGCGCCAGGTTGTAGCCCCCCAGCATGGTTCCCAACAGTTCGGTGGCTTTCACGCGGGAGATCAGCGCGCAAACTTCAGTTCCATGCGCTACTGCAGCCAGATAGCTGGCCTTGACTTTGGCGGCATCATCCACCCCTGCCGGCACTCGATAAGTGATCAGCTCAACCAGGTCGGTCGCTTCACCAGCAGGTGGATTTTTCAGCAGCTCGATCAGTTCGGCGGTTTGCTTGGCAGTCAGAGGCAAGGGGGGGATGCCGAGCGCAGCGCGTTCAGCAACATGGGCACGATAGGCTTGCAACATAGGGGGCTCCTTCTTGAATACAGTTGAATATCCGCTTATTTCTGGACCAGGCTGCCATCAGCAGTGGGGAGGTCATCCAGGACCGATACCACAGGCCGAGTCTTCATTTGCTCGACGTACTGCAGCTGATCGGGGGTCATGCACGCATCCACCAGTCGTCGACCCAATTTGTCGCTGACCAGCATAGACTTGTTGGCAAGTTGTAACCAGGTGGCATGCGCGTGGTGGTCTTCCAGCCGAATGGCACCCGTGGTGGTCTGTACTGGGGCCATATGGTATTGGTGCTTGCCAAAGCGCAATTGAAAATAACCCGCCTGATGGGGCGATGCTTCGATGGTCACTGAGGCTCCCATCTCGCATGGCAGATAACCCACGAATACACGCTTGGCCAAATCCAGCTCCGCCTCACCCAGTGGCTGCAGGGGTGCCATTGGCGGCTGAACCTCCACCGAAGCCACTGGCGCACGTGGGCTGGGTTTGCGTACCGGTTTGGAAGCTTTCTTGACGGGCGCCTTGTTTTCCGCCAGCACCGGCCAGCAGAAGGCAAGAAGAAGAACGAGAACCGAGGCCTGCAAAGTTTTCATGGCTAGTTACCTGAAGAGCAGATCGATCAGAAAAACGACTTCATGGCTTCAGGCATCACCCGGCCAGTCTGATGAGCACGCTCCAGCACCTGCCAAAAATAGCGGTAGCTGGCTCGATCGTGCAGTTGTCCCTCAAAACTGACTGGCGCCCACTGTGCGGCTATAGCAGCCTGGGTCAAGCTGGCAGCGCGTTCAATATCCTGAGCACTCGGTGCAAGTGCCTCCAGGATCGGGCGGATCTGATTGGGATGAATGCTCCACATTCGTGTGAAACCAAATTCACGCGAGGCCTTGCGGGCCGCATGCTTTAAGGCCTCGACATCGCTGAATTCAGTGACCACACAATGCGATGGCACCTTGCCATTGGCATGACAGGCCGCAGCGATTTCCAACTTGGCGCGGATCACATGGGGATGGCTGAACTGTCCCGGCTCGGCTGCGTCTGGGCGAGAACCCATGGCGCTATCCGGAATCGCTCCACCGTGGGAGGAAACAAAATCCATCAGGCCAAAGCTGATGGACTGCACACGCGGGTGAGCTGCAATGTCAAAAGCCCGGTGAATGGCGGCTGGCGATTCGAGCAACACATGCAGGGGCAAAGGATTTGATTGGCCAGCCGGTCCTGACGCAGCATCCACTACCTGTACCGCGCGCTGGACATCAGCCACCGATTCGACTTTGGGAATCATCAGGTGACAAAGCTCGTGCCCGGCGCCACCGACAATCGTAGCCACATCGGCCTCAAATGAAGGGTGATCTACCGGATGCACGCGTACTGCCACGCGAGGCGCGATCTCCAATGAAAGTTGGCGGGCCTTCTGTTGAGCCTCATGAATAAGCGCCACCACCAATTCAGCATGATCACGCTCTCCACCCACAGGGGCACCATCCTCGCAATCGAGCGTGACATCAAACACGCACGTGCCGAACTCACCCATCATCTCAGCCTGCAATTGCAAGCTTTTTCGCATCCGCGTTTCCACGCCGCTGTAGTGATCACAGACCGGTAGCGAAATTGCTCCGGCTTGAGCCCCAAGTAGGATGTCGCGCGGATGACTCATCAGAGCAGGTGCTTAACCCCGTCCTGTTCGCCCTGAAGTTCAGCCAGGGTTTTGTCGATGCACTTGCGGCTGAAATCATCGATGGCCAGCCCTTCCACCACCTTGTATTCGCCGGCGTTGCAAACCACCGGCATGCCAAACATGATGTCGGCAGGAATGCCGTACTGTCCATCCGAAGGGATACCCATGGTGACCCATTTACCATTGGTTCCAAGCACCCAGTCGCGCATGTGATCAATGGCAGCATTAGCAGCCGAGGCAGCAGAGGACAGGCCACGCGCTTCGATGATGGCTGCGCCGCGCTTACCCACTGTGGGCAAGAAGACCGTTTCGTTCCAGACCTGGTCCTTTATCATGTCCTTGATGCTGGCGCCTTTGACAGTTGCAAAGCGGTAATCAGCATACATGGTGGGAGAGTGGTTGCCCCAGACACACAACTTCTCAATATCTGCAACCGCCTGCCCGATCTTGGCCGCAATCTGCGACAAAGCCCGGTTATGGTCCAGGCGCAACATGGCGGTAAAGTTCCTGCGCGGCAGATCCGGCGCAGATTTCATGGCGATATAAGCGTTGGTGTTGGCCGGATTGCCAACCACCAGCACCTTGACATTTCGGCTGGCCACTGCGTTGAGGGCCTTGCCCTGGGCAATGAATATCTGACCGTTGATGGACAAAAGTTCAGCGCGTTCCATGCCTGGCCCACGTGGGCGCGATCCCACCAACAAGGCGTAATCGGCATCTTTGAATGCCGTCATGGGATCACTATGCGCCGTCATTCCAGCCAGCAAAGGAAAGGCGCAGTCGTCGAGCTCCATCATGACGCCTTTGAGTGCCTTTTGAGCTTTCTCATCGGGTATTTCCAGCAATTGCAGGATAACCGGCTGGTCTTTACCCAGCATTTCACCAGCCGCGATACGAAACAACAGGGCATAACCGATTTGGCCAGCGGCTCCGGTGACGGCAACTCGGACAGGCTTTTTACTCATTTGAGGCTCCAGGGCGAGATTGATGCTAAGGGTCGACCAGGGCCAGCGAAGAGCTTGGCTAGGTCAAACTGAACTGGCGAGTGTAGCGCGAAAACAGCTTGAAATCAATTAATCTTCTATCTTATATAAGATATGATTGGTCAACGTCCGCTGCCCCCTCCATGCCAAGGTATGACTTCCGATCAGCTACCCGCCGAAAATACCAAAACCGAGACCGGCCGGCTGGAAAACCCACGCCCCATCGGAGCCACTCCAGCTTTCAGCCCGCTGTATCGCCAGATCAAGGACCTTATTCTGCAAAGCCTGCAAAGTGGGGAATGGCGGCCAGGCGAAGTGATTCCCAGCGAGATGGATTTGGCGGTGCGCTACCGAGTCAGCCAGGGAACAGTGCGCAAGGCCATCGATGAACTTGCTGCCGAAAATCTCCTGCTGCGCCGACAAGGCAAGGGGACATTTGTTGCCACCCACGCCGAGCAGCGCGTTCAGTATCGTTTTTTGCACCTCAGGCCTGACCAGGGCGAACTGGCCGGAGAGTTGCCCGCCACCCGTGACATCATCGACTGCAAAAGGTTGCGTGCCCCTGCTTCGATAGCCCGTTTGCTGGACTTGCGTGGCGGTGACAGCGTGTTGCAGGTAAGCCGGGTCCTTTCCTTCGCCGCTCGCCCCACCATCCTGGAGGATCTTTGGTTGCCAGCCTCTCCCTTCAAGGGCCTCACTGCGGAGCGGCTTCGTGAGTATCGGGGTCCGATGTACGCCTTGTTTGAAACCGAGTTTGGCGTTCGCATGGTGAGAGCCGAGGAAAAAATTCGTGCTGTCCTGCCCGATCCTGATCAGGCCGGTTTGCTAAAAATCGACTTGGCTACGCCTTTGCTCAGTGTGGAACGGGTTGCTTACACCTACAACGATCTACCCATGGAATTGCGACGTGGACTTTATTTGACCGATAGTCACCACTACCGAAACGACTTGAACTGAACTGAGGTTCTTAACGAGATGCAAAACACCAGAGCGACTTCCGCCATCCCCTCCGGGGGTATTCATGGCCCTAGAATCGGCCTTTCGAAGATCAATTGTCACTGAAATCCAGTGAGGAAATGCCCGCCATGACATCGCAGCCCACTCCAACCAGGTCTCGCACCGAATTCCGCAATATCAACGCCTTGAGCGACTTGCCCAGCTATCGCTTGCCACTGGCCGGATGGGTTTCCATCCTGCATCGCATCAGTGGCGCACTGATCTTCTTTCTCTTGCCCCTGGTGGTTTGGACATTTGACCTTTCTGTGTCCTCCGAATACTCGCACGCTCGACTGAGCGCTGTGTTCAGCCAAGGCGCTCTGGGCCTGCCCGGCGCTATTTTCAAACTGCTTGCCCTGGCTCTGATCTGGGCTTTCCTTCACCATCTGATCGCCGGACTACGTCACCTGGTGATGGATGCCGCCCACGCAGTGACCAAGGAATTTGGCAGGAACTCGGCACTCCTGACCCTGGTGCTCAGCCTGCTGACTACCGTTCTGCTCGGTGCCAAACTATTCAATTTGTATTGACGCGAGCCCATTCTTTATCGCCCCACTTTTAGGACCAGGAAAACTCAAATGTCTGTCAACTACGGATCCAAACGCATTGTCGTTGGTGCCCACTACGGGTTACGCGACTGGATCGTCCAACGTGCCACTGCCGTTCTGATGGCCCTTTACACATTGGCAGTCCTCGTCCAGGTATTGCTCATCAAAGGGCCAATTGACTACCCAAGCTGGGCCGGAATTTTCGCGCCACAGTGGATGAAGTTTCTCACCTTCTCCATGATTGTGGCGTTGGCCTGGCACGCCTGGGTGGGTGTCCGTGACATCTGGATGGATTACATCAAACCGGTCTGGCTTCGTCTTTCCTTGTTGGTGTTCACCATTGTCTGGCTGGTCGGTTGCGCCGGCTGGGCTATTGAAGTTCTCTGGAGACTCTGATGTCTTATTCCTCGCAATCTGTGTCTCAACGTAAGTTTGATGTCGTGATCGTCGGGGCCGGCGGTGCCGGCATGCGCGCCTCCTTGCAACTCGCCCGAGCCGGCCTCAATGTGGCGGTCCTTTCCAAGGTTTTCCCTACCCGTTCCCATACCGTCGCCGCTCAGGGCGGCATTGGCGCCTCCCTGGGCAATATGTCCGAAGACAACTGGCACTATCATTTTTATGACACGGTCAAGGGTTCAGACTGGTTGGGCGACCAGGATGCAATCGAGTTCATGTGCCGTGAAGCACCCAAAGTGGTCTATGAGCTGGAACACATGGGCATGCCCTTTGACCGCAATCCTGACGGAACCATCTACCAAAGACCCTTTGGGGGACACACTGCGAATTATGGTGAAAAGCCAGTTCAACGTGCTTGCGCTGCAGCTGATCGCACCGGTCATGCCCTGCTCCATACCCTTTACCAACAAAACGTGGCCGCGCGTACCCAGTTTTTTGTGGAATGGATGGCACTGGACCTGATCCGTGACGCGGATGGTGATGTCGTTGGCCTGACTGCCTTGGAAATGGAAACGGGCGATCTGCATATTCTGCAGGCCAAAACCGTTCTATTGGCCACCGGAGGTGCTGGTCGAATTTTTGCCGCCTCCACCAATGCCTTTATCAACACGGGTGACGGGCTTGGAATGGCTGCGCGAGCCGGCATTCCCCTGCAAGATATGGAGTTCTGGCAATTCCATCCTACAGGCGTCGCAGGCGCTGGCGTACTGCTGACCGAGGGCTGTCGTGGTGAGGGCGCAATTCTGCTCAACAACCAGGGCGAACGCTTCATGGAGCGTTATGCACCGACCCTCAAGGATCTGGCGCCCCGCGACTTTGTTTCCCGTTGCATGGACCAGGAAATCAAGGAGGGTCGCGGCTGCGGACCCAACAAGGATTACGTGTTACTCAAGCTAGACCACCTGGGCGCTGACACCATCCATAAACGGCTACCTTCAGTGTTCGAAATCGGCATCAATTTTGCCAATGTCGACATCACTCGCGAGGCGATTCCGGTCGTCCCCACCATTCACTATCAGATGGGCGGTATCCCCACCAATATCAATGGCCAGGTCGTGGTACCGGATGGCCAGGGCGGTCAAGGCGTCGTCAATGGCTTGTATGCGGTCGGTGAGTGCTCCTGTGTCAGCGTGCATGGCGCCAATCGCCTGGGCACCAACTCTTTGCTGGATCTGATAGTTTTTGGCAAGGCAGCCGGCAACCACATTGTTGCCTACAACCAGGCCAACAAAGCCCACAAAACACTCCCGGCGAACGCCAGCGACCTCAGCCGGGCCCGTCTAAGCCGACTCGATACCAGTACCTCCGGCGAATACTCTCAGGATGTCGCGGGTGATATTCGCACCACCATGCAGCAGCACGCCGGTGTGTTTCGAACGCAAGCCAGCATGCAGGAGGGGGTCAGCAAGATCAACGCGATCCGCGAGCGGGTAGGCCATATTTCGCTGAAAGATAAATCCAAGGTTTTCAATACTGCGCGCATTGAAGCTCTGGAGGTGGAAAACCTGATCGAAGCGGCTCAATCCACCATGACTTCAGCAGCCGCACGTAAGGAGTGCCGTGGAGCGCACACCGTCGAGGACTATGAGCGTGGCGCAGATGATGCCGAATTCCCTCTTGGGCGCAATGACAAGGAATGGATGAAGCACTCTCTTTGGCATAGCGCCAATAACAGTCTGAGCTATAAGCCGGTCAATCTTCAGCCATTGACGGTTGAGTCGGTCCCGCCCAAAGTTCGTACCTTCTAAGATTTCGCCGAGGCTAACTTCTCCACCCCTTATTCCCCGCCGGACCAGAACCCTAAGAGTGAACCCATCATGCAAAAACGCACGTTCAAGATCTACCGATACGATCCCGATACCGATGCCAAGCCTTATATGCAGACCCTGGAGGTTGAACTCGATGGCCATGAACGCATGTTGCTCGATGCCCTGATCAAGCTCAAGGCCCTAGACCCTTCACTATCCTTCCGTCGCTCCTGCCGCGAGGGCGTGTGCGGCTCGGATGCGATGAACATCAATGGCAAAAACGGCTTGGCCTGCTTGACCAACCTGCGCACATTGCCCGAGACCATCGTGCTGAAGCCCTTGCCTGGACTGCCAGTGATACGCGACCTGATCGTGGATATGACCTTGTTTTTCAAGCAATACCACTCGATCAAGCCCTATCTCATCAACGACACCGTGCCCCCAGAAAAAGAGCGCCTGCAGACACCCGAGGAGCGCGAAGAGCTGAACGGCTTGTACGAGTGCATCCTGTGTGCCAGCTGCTCCACCAGCTGTCCCAGCTTTTGGTGGAATCCAGACAAATTTGTCGGCCCTGCTGGGTTGCTGCAAGCCTATCGCTTCATCGCCGACAGCCGCGACCAGGCCACTGGCGAGCGCCTGGATAATCTGGAGGATCCCTACCGCCTGTTCCGTTGCCATACCATCATGAATTGCGTTGATGTCTGCCCAAAGGGGCTTAACCCAACCCGGGCAATTGGCAAGATCAAGGACATGATGCTGGCCAGGGCGATCTGAAGCCTGACCAGAGACCTGAAGTGAACGACACTTTGATTGATTCTGAAGGTCTGAGCAGGCTGAAGTGGCGGTGCCGTCGGGGCTTGCTGGAAAATGATTTGTTCATCGAGCGTTTCTTCCAAAAATATGAAGACACGCTGACTGTGCGTCAGGCTGGTGGGCTGACTGCCTTGATGGAGCTCAGTGACAACGACTTGCTGGATTTACAGCTAGGTCGCAAGCCGCTGGAGCAGGTGGATTCCACTCTGGACCGCGTGGAGGTACGTGAGGTCCTGGATATGTTGAAAATGAAAGGACAACCATGAAACTTGCCGACAACAAGGCCACCCTGTCGTTCAGCAACGGCACCCCCAGTATTGACTTGCCTGTTTACCAGGGCAGTATCGGCCCGGATGTGATTGACATCCGCAAGCTCTACGGTCAGTCTGGCATGTTCACCTATGACCCGGGCTTTCTCTCAACGGCTTCATGCCAGTCTTCCATCACCTACATTGATGGCGACAAGGGTGAGTTGCTCTACCGCGGCTACCCCATCGAGCAACTTGCCACCCAGTGCAATTTCCTGGAAACCTGTCACCTGCTGCTTTACGGTGATCTGCCCAACGTAGAACAAAAAGCTGATTTCACCAAGCGCGTGATCAGTCACACCATGGTCAACGAGCAGCTGCAGTTTTTCCTGCGTGGCTTTCGACGCGATGCCCACCCGATGGCGGTACTGACCGGGTTGGTGGGTGCCATGTCGGCCTTCTACCACGACAGCACTGACATCAACAATCCAGAACACAGGGAAATCTCCGCCATCCGGCTGATCGCCAAGATGCCGACGCTGGTGGCCATGGCCTACAAATACAAGATTGGCCAGCCCTATATGTACCCTCGTAACGAGCTCAGTTACGCTGGCAATTTCCTGCGCATGATGTTTGGCACGCCCTGTGAGGACTACAAGGTCAATCCAGTGCTCGAGCGTGCCCTGGACCGCATTTTCATTCTGCATGCTGACCACGAACAAAACGCCTCCACCTCCACCGTGCGCCTTTGCGGTTCCTCGGGTACCAACCCTTTTGCCGCCATTGCCGCTGGGGTAGCCTGCCTGTGGGGACCTGCCCATGGCGGCGCCAATGAGGCTTGCCTCAATATGCTTGAGGAACTCCAGGCCAATGGAGGTGTGGCGAAAGTCGGCGAATTCATGAACCAGGTCAAGGACAAAAACTCTGGCGTGCGCCTGATGGGCTTTGGCCATCGGGTCTATAAAAATTACGATCCGCGCGCCAAATTGATGCAGGAGACCTGCAAGGAAGTCCTGACCGAATTGGGCCTCGAAAACGACCCGCTGTTCAAATTGTCCATGGCTCTTGAAAAGATTGCGCTCGAGGATGATTATTTTGTCCAGCGCAAGCTTTATCCCAATGTGGATTTTTATTCGGGCATTGTGCAACGTGCCATCGGCATCCCGGTCAACCTGTTCACCGGAATTTTTGCCCTCG
>Ga0129336_10002378_pt1 | contig 11634 bp, 18 predicted proteins | sample CPB6_02_DNA_FD_96878 | JGI IMG/M metagenome (GOLD analysis project Ga0129336, IMG submission 96878) | Freshwater to marine salinity gradient microbial communities from Chesapeake Bay, USA - CPBay_Sum_0.6_0.2_DNA | ecosystem: Environmental > Aquatic > Marine > Coastal | place: USA: Chesapeake...
CCGTAGATATCAAATAACCAAACTTGAGGTCCAATGATACAAGTATCAAGTTCTATCTTTGAATGTTTTTCGTGGGCAACATGATCATACTGAACTAAAAAATTATGTTCGTATTTCTCCTCATTAATACTAAATTGAATATTTTCCTGCTGGAGTGAACTGATTAGATTATAAACCACTTTATGTGGTCCATTCATTTTTCCACCCCAGTAAGACTCCTCATAGTATAAGTTAATCATATAACAATCCAACCATCACAGTACATGTCTTTGGGATTCTTACTTGCACAATCACCACCAAACCAATTAGATGGAGCAATTACCTTCTTACTGTTTGCTAACCAAGCACCCCACCAACTATAAGAAGAATTTGCAATGATATGATAAGAACACAGAGACATTAAGCACAAATCAAACTCAGCAGTATTATTTTCAGAAACGCAAAATCTATCAGAAGAAAATAGTTCTTGCTCTGAACACCACTTTGGATCATCACTGAATATGATAACTTGATTATCTCCAAGGTAAGAAAGTGCTTTTTCATAATAATCCAATCCTTGAATTGGATGATTTGGATTTGTTACATAATCCCCTCTACGAATATGCAATGAAATTACTTCACTATCACCAAAATATTCGGAAAAAAATTGCTTAACTTCACTTAGAAGATTTTGGTTGAATGTAAAGTCACTTCTAATTTCATCTTCAATATGTTTGAAATACTTTTCAGTTTGATAGTATCCAAATAAATCTACGTTATCTGGACAATTATTAAACTGCTCTTCATCAAACTCATGCATTCTCTCCGCATACTTTAGATTTTGTGTAATGCCTATTGTGTTGTGAGAAAGATCAAATACATCATGAATATTACCATCAGAGTTTCTAACAACAGAATCTATCTGACCGAATACTTCTTTAGGTGGAATGCAAAATTCATATCCACGATGTCGAGCAATTCCTTTTAGTGAGGCATACTGAAACATTTGATTGGCAAGTCTGCCAAGATTTCCGATACTATCAAATGACAACATATTTTTTATACCATTCGTAAGTTCTATTAATTCCCTCTAGGAGACCAACTTTGGGTTGCCATCCAAGTTCTTTGATCTTATCAACATTTAAAACTTTTCTAGGAGTTCCATCTGGTTTGTTAGTGTCCCAAAGAATTTTTCCACTGTAACCAACTAAATTTGAAATTTTTTCGGTAAGTTCTTTAATTGTAATATCAGATCCCGTACCGACGTTAATTATATCTGAAGATGAATAGCATTTCATTAAATGGAGACAAGCACTTGCAAGATCATCAACATAAAGAAATTCTCGCATTGGAGATCCACTTCCCCAGCATTCTACAAAATCAGTACCACTTTCCTTAGCTTCGTGAAATCTTCTGATTAAAGCAGGAAGAACATGAGAAGTCTCTAAATTAAAATTATCATTTGGACCATACAAATTAGTAGGCATAACTGAAATTGCATCAAATCCATATTGCTTTTTATATGCTTGACACATTTTAATACCAGCAATCTTAGCAATTGCATAAGCATCATTGGTTGGTTCCAGTGGTCCAGTAAGTAATTGATCTTCAGAAATTGGTAATGATGCAAACTTAGGATAAATGCAAGAAGAACCAAGGAAAAGAAGTTTAGTTACTCCATGACGATATGCAGCATCAATTACATTTGTTTGAATCTGTAAGTTATCTCTGATAAAATCTGCTGGATTGTCATTATTTGCCTTAACTCCACCAACTTTAGCAGCTGCAAGAAATACATACTCTGGTTTATTGACTCTGAAAAATTCATTTACTCTTTCTTGATTTCTAAGATCCCAGTGTTTACTTGGAGATGAAATGATATTTTCATATCCATTTTGTTTTAATATCCTTATTAGAGAAGATCCAACTAAACCAGTGTTACCTGCAACATAAATTTTACTATCTTTATTCATAAGTACACATTTCCTCAACTAACTGATCAAAAGATGTTTTTGGTTCCCACCCAAGTTCACTTTTTGCCTTGGTAGGATCTCCAAGTAATGACTCAACTTCAGAAGGTCTAAAGTATTTCGAATTTACAGCAACGATGGTTTTCTTCGTAGTTTTGTCTATTCCAATTTCATCCAAACCACTTCCATACCATTCAATATCAAAACCAAAATACTTTGCAGATTTCTCAACGAACTGTCGCACTGAATACTGTTTACCAGTTGCAATAACATAGTCCTCTGCCTTTTCTTGTTGCAGCATCAACCACATTGCTTCAACATAATCTCTTGCATGTCCCCAATCACGAAGAGCATTAAGATTGCCAAGATACATTACATTTTGTTTTCCTTCGGAAATTGCCTTTAACCCACGTACAATTTTGCGAGTAACAAATGTTTCACCACGTCTAGGAGATTCGTGATTGAACAAGATACCCGTGCAAGCATACATTCCATATGCTTCACGATAGTTCTTAGTTATCCAATATCCATAAAGTTTGGCACAACCATAAGGGGAACGAGGATAGAATGGAGTTGTTTCTTTTTGAGGAGTTTCTTGGACAAGACCATAAAGCTCTGATGTAGATGCTTGATAAATTCGAATACGATTTTCCATGCCCAAAAGACGCACTGCCTCAAGAATACGAAGAGTTCCCATAGCATCGACATCAGCAGTGTATTCAGGCATCTCAAAGGATACTTTGACATGACTTTGAGCACCAAGATTGTAAATTTCATCAGGTTTTACTTTTTGAATGACATGAACAATATTAGTTGAATCAGTAAGATCTCCATAATGAAGATGTAGTTTTTCGTAAATATGATCAATCCTATGAGTATTGATCAGTGATGATCTACGAACAACTCCATGAACTTCATATCCTTTAGAGAGAAGAAGTTCTGCAAGATAAGACCCATCTTGTCCAGTAATACCAGTGATTAATGCAACTTTCATTTCACCTTCCATACAGTAATATTATCTTTCCACCATGAATAATAGTTATTATAACCCATCGCAGTAGAATTGAAAAGGGTTGTTTTTTCTCCTTCAAACTCAAATCCCCAAGAACTCATAATAAGTTTCACATCACCCAATGGAAGAGGGCTTACATGTTGTGGTGGAGCATCGTTTGGTGGATATGAATCACTCCAACTAAGAATAAGATATTTCCCGGTAATTTTTTTCAGATTATCCAAGAAAATGTGAAGATACTTTGGATCAACATGTTCTGCAACTTCAGTACAGTTCACAATATCAAACTTCATATCAATATCAAAAGGATCTCTAATGTCTAGTATATTGATACAGTCTTTAATTGAAGAACTGGCATGTTCTTTTTGATATGTAAAATATTCTATTCCAGCAACATCAATACTATTATAAGTTGATATAAAGTCAATAAGATGTCCAGTAGAACATCCAACATCACAAAAACTTCCAATATTAGATAAATCAAAAACTTTTTTTACACATTGATAATATTCATAATATGGAGAATCACTTGTTCTGATTTCTAAAGAGGGTGGATACATTAAATCAATATCAATTTTACCATCTTCAGTAAATGAAAGTTTTGGTTCTCGATTCAAAAGATAAGAATCTATATTAGAATGACTTTTTGCAATTATTGAGGTAATTTTTTCATTCCAACTCAAATTATTTTTATAAAATTCTTCAATCATTTCTAACAAGCATTAATGTTTTTCCTTTGCCATTGTATTGAAGATAATCTACACCTTCATATAATACTGGTTCATCAATTTGATAGTTTGTCCAATCACCAAAAAATGGACGATCAATATCAATTACTCCCGCAATAGCATCAATTGCAGAACCAACATCTAAGAAAACCGCATCTCTATACTTTTTAAGTCGATGAATGAGACCAGACTTAACATGCCCCATTCCCATTAAAAAGATTTTAGAACTAGATTTCTCTAGTTGCTCAGCAACCATTTTTTCAGTTGCATCAAGATCATCACAAGCAAATTGCTGAGGTAGTTTGATATAATCTTCAAACTTTTCTAAACCAAGATATTCTTGATATTGCTCAGATTCCATAAGATTTTTAATAATTTCAATCTTACGATCTGCACCAATCAACCCAATCTTTCCAGCAAAAGTTTTAAAAAACCATTTGTTTGAAACAAGTCCATATCCATATTCTGCTGGAAAATCAATTTCACGATTGATAACTTCAACAAAAGCACTGCGATTTTCTGGATATATTTCACATGTGTACATGTCACATAACTGAGCACCCTCTACAAATTTTTCATGTCCAATTGCATCATAAGATTTGCTCAATGCTCTTTTACCCGGAGTCGCGCTTCCAACTGATTGCTTCTTTAGAAAATAATAATCTCCATCTCCATACTTGTAAAAAGTAACAGAAGAATTGGAATCAACCAACTTAATCATCAATGATTTGAAACTTTCAAGTTCTTCTTGAAAGTTTGGAAAAGTATTTGGATTAGAAAAGCAGGGATTCTGATCGTTATTTACTGTTCCCTCAATTTCATATTGTTTCAAATACATTGATCATCCTCATTAATTTTAGTCCTTGGTGCAAATGCAATACCATCATATCCAATTGCATCATCATAAATTTGGATGCGATCATTATCTTTAAAATATTGCTTGACCCAATAAATTACATAATCAATATCTTCTTCAGTCATTCCAGGATGGCAAGGAAGACTAATCAATCTCTTCCATTCAGCATCGGCCACAGGATATTCTCTTTGATTCATTTCCTTCACAACATTATATTTGTGAAGTGGTTTGAAATGGACACTAGTGTGAATTTTTTTATCAGCAAGATAATCAATTAAATTGTCACGATGCTTTGCATCAACTCTTGCACAATAATATTGAACTGTCTCACTCCACTCTGGTGTTTGAATGTATCCAGCAAGTTCTTTGTTATATCGTTCCTGAACATGCCGACGCCATTGAAGATTGGCAGGAAGTTTCTTCATCTGTTCAAGACAAATTGCTGCCATGAGATCAATCATATAGCACTTATATCCAAGCACATCAACCTCATAATCCCATGAATATCCAGGTCTACCTGTCAACCCATCATCTTTCTTAACTCTAGAGTATGTACTTGTGATACCCAACCAAGTCATTGGGACAAGTTTTTCATAAAGGTCTTTATCATTTGTGGTGATCATACCACCATCACCACAAGGCATTGTTTTAACTGCCTGGAAAGACCATACTGCAACATCACCTTTCATTCCTGCTCCAGGAACGTAGCAACTATGAGCACAATCCTCAAGAATAAAACCATCAAAAAATTCACGTATTTCATCAATAGGTGCAGGAACACCCGCATGATTGACTGCAATAATTGCTTTTGTATTTGGTTTTAGACTCCGACGAACATCTTCTGGACAAATATTAAGATCATGCGGTCTAACGTCTACAATGTTGGAGGTACAGTTATTCCACAGAGGAACAACTGCAGTAGTCATAAAAGAAATTGTAGGATTGATGATATCACAATCTTTAATTCCCATAGCTTTGAATACAAGATCTTGACCATGAGTAGCACTTGTCACTGCGACGGCATATTTTGCGCCAACCATCTCAGCAAACTTTTTTTCAAATTCTGCTACTTTAGGACCTTTACCCCACCAACCAGTTTTAATTGATTCTGCAATAGATGCGATTTCTTCTTCTCCACCAACGGGACGAAGAACAGGCAATACAGTATCACGGATTTTCATTTCTACCTCATTCACAAGAATAATTATGGTCTATTTATTAGGAGATATGGAAGTTAGAAATATCAGATGTATTTCCATTAATTTCCCAAGCATTACGAATTAGTCCTAACCAATCTAACCAATCATAGTCAATTTTATTTTCTTGAATAAAATCATAAAGATTATATTCGGATCCAATATGATTGGACGAAAGATGATCAACTCTATTCACACTATACTTGGCATACTCAACCATCGTATCAGATTTCATAGAAAAGAACATATCATTGAATAATGGACCTTTATAAGATTCCAAAACTCTACCATCTAAAAAAACAAAGTCTGGATTTGAAAGAAGTGCTTTTTGTTGTAGTTGTTCTGTTCTTTCAAAAACATATGGACAAGTAAAAAATCTACGAGCAGTTATATAAGAAATATTTTCATATTGAGAAGTATCCAACTCATCTACTGCGGCATTGAGCATAAACAACTCACCTAAACCTTTATTCTTTGTTCCAATATTTCCATCAGAACCAGTAGATAAAACATCAGTTTGGGAAAGTAATTCTCTTAGGGCACCATTTTTAATTTGCAGTTCAGAATCAATTGTATTTTCACAAACTACAAGATCAAATGATTTTGGAAGAACTCTTTTAAGTTGCTGAAGACAGATATAATATTCATTTTCTCTTGCATCACATACACTTTCACTTAGTTGTGTCGGTCGTATAGAACAAAATGCTAGTGCTAAATTTTTCATTCAAACATATGTCGATAAAGATATTATACAAAAAAAGAGGAGTTTATGCAACTCCTCTTATGTACTCAGGCTCGCCACTTGTTTTGAGTACGAGAAAACAAGAAACTCGGCGGGAGTAAGATCCCATCCGCACCACTTGCTCTTGAGAGAAGCAAGAAACTCATAGGGGTCATTTTGACTCCACCACTTAGTTTTAGGAAACTAAGAAAATTTGGGTTAACTTTGATATCTCGGAAATACCAAAGAATGCACATAAGAATAATACATCCCAAAGTTTAAGTTTAATAGCAAAAGGTACTGTGAGTAATCCCCCAACAACTTTTATCATTAAACCATATTTAAACTCTCCCCATAACATAGTTTGATAACCTATTATGAGAAGAATATTTCCAATCCACCGAAGTAAATCATATTTAGACATAAGGGGTTTTGCTCCCGACCAGTGCTGTTAAAGTCCATCCGTGACTATTTAAGGCATTCTTCATATGAATGAACACCATCCAGTAGCTATGTATTTAGTTTCTGTATTTGAAACTATTCCATAATGGCTATGAGTCCAAGCTGCTGGCCAAATTACTAACTTTCCAGATCTAGCATTTGATTTAAAGTTTTGCTGTGGCCATACAGTTTGACCACCATCTTTAACATCATTTAGATAAATCATCCAAGATAATAATCTTTTACTATCAATATCTTTTCCATGCTCCATATGTTCTCCAGAATATGACATTCCTGGATTATATTTTTGGAGATTATAGTCATCATCTATATCCCATGGAGCATATAATTTTTTTAGAAAAGAGTGCTTTTTGATATACTCATTTATTGAATCTTTTAGTGTATTGATTAAAAAGGGATGTGTACTTGATGAAAAATAACAATGCTTTACATAATAAATTTTATCTCTTTTTACTAAGTGACAATTTTCAATATAATTTATTATTTCATTGCATTGATCTTTTGTCAAACATTTTTTAACAAAAATATATTTGTCTCTATTAATCATCTTTAACATAACAAGGAACACGATCTGGATCTAACCATTTCGCATACTCAATGTCTTCCATTGCAGTAGTACATTGTAGACCATTATCAAAAAGATAAATGTCATTCCAGCGTTTAGTGTATTCGTTTTGTTTTTGCATACGGTAATCAGGTTTACCATTGATTTCAAGAATACCAACTTCTACGAATCGATATCCTTCACGTTCCAAAAGAACTTTGGGAAGTCGTGTTGTCATGCAACCTCAACTGATTCAAGATCAGCAAGAACATATTCCATAAGCATCTCATAGTCATCTAGAGGATCACCAGAGAATACAACACCTTCGTTTTCATAGTACCGACGAACTTTTTTGTAGAGTTTCGGATTCTTTACATCAAGGTAGAAATCGCCATTTGCGGCACCACGAAGGGTTTGAACGTCTTTCTTGAATTTTGCTGTGAGAGTCATTGTTTTGAATGTTGACCTTAGTATTATAAGGGTTTGACTTAGAGAAGTCAAGACGGACAGAAAACTATCTGTCCCATGCAGGTTGTGGGGATCGAACCCACCTTAGCCGAATTATGAGTTCGGTGCTTTCGACCAGAGAGCTAAACCTGCAGATGGGAATACTGGGAGTTGAACCCAGACTAAGCCCTTATAAGGAGCCCGCTCTAACCATTAAGCTATACTCCCGTATAGACAGGTCTACTATAGAGGACCTGAAACTCTTTGTCAACAACCTTCTTCATGATCTGTGTGTATTCGCACTATATCCTCACCAATACCACAATCTTCAAAGACTTGTATCACTTCTTTATATGGCACCATAACTGCATTGCCATGGTCACTTGTTATGATAAATGATTCTCCTTTTTCAACTCTATTCATTAAGTTATCAAAGTCAGATTGAAACTCTTCAATCGTAAATGTTTGCAACTGTTCCATTTTAAGAAAATGATTGAATAATTTTTTTTATTCTAAGTGAATATGATTTTACTTCTTCTACTTTATTTTTTTCTTTATCACTCATCTTAATATTAATATTGAAGTTTTCAGTTTGAAGCATATTTTGAATGACCCACGTATTATAAAAAGAGGTAAAGTGAGTTGATAATATATTCAAGTCCAAATTATTAAAAAAATATTCTTGAAGTTCTAAAGAATTTCTTTTACTTGGATGATTATCTTTTATCTTATAATAGTCTTCAGAAAACCATTTCATGTAATCAAAAATTCTTTCAGAAATGCTATGAATATTCATAGGTAAATTATGAAAATAATGAAATGAAAACTCTGTTAAAAGATGTTCAACAAAAACTGCATTGTATTCTGCAATGTGATTTTGATCGAGTTGATAATCCCATTCTAAATTTTCATGAAATCCGCATATAAAATGTGCTATATCATGACAAGCCCAAGTTGGAGGAGGTTTATCATTAATTCTAGTTTCTTTAGAACCATTCGAAAATGTTAGTATTGAAAATACTTTTCCACTTTCCCATATCCAATCTACATTTGATAATATTTTCATAAAACTTATTTTATGAGTCGGGGTGACAGGATTCGAACCTGCGACCCTCTGCTCCCAAAGCAGATGCGCTACCAAACTGCGCTACACCCCGTTACTTATTTTTGTGTATGATCATTATACCTAAAATTGGAACCATTGTCAAGAGATAGCACAGAGTAAATAAGAAAAAATTGTTATTGAGCAATACTCCAACAAGATGTCTCATCGTACCCTATCTATAATAGCAATAACTCCATGGGCATAAAAGAAAAGCAGAACAGAACCAATTGCTGCTGATATAATTGTAGCAGTTTTATTATGCTTGTCAATAGCTTGATCAATCATCTCTTGAACTTCCAACCGACTAATAAACTCATCCTGGGGTTCCATCATTTCTCATCTCCAAGAAATTTTGCAAGTGGATCTTTTTTAGTTTTTAAAATCTCACATGCTCTGTAATAAAACATATTATTGGTGTTACCAGAAGCTTCAAAAGTTGCCTTGATCTTCACCCAATTCTCATAGGTGTGTTGATCCATAGGTTTATCCTTGTGATACTACTATATACTAGTCACAGGATTTTAAAAATCAACTTGTGTGTTCATACTGTAACACTGTTGAAGAAATTGTTAAATTTGTAACTTATCTTAAACGGAAAGGGTGGGATTCGAACCCACGGATGCTTTCACATCGCCAGTTTTCAAGACTGGAGCCTTCAACCACTCGACCACCTTTCCAAATTGTCAACGAATTTCAAAGTCCAATTTACGAACTTTACGTTGTCTTCTTGCCTCTTGCCAAGCAATATCTTGGGAAGTCAGAACATTGGATTTCTGATTTTCTTTTAATGAGTTTAACATAATAATATGAGATAAGTCAACTGCAGATATCTTATCTCCACGAATTGTTGCCATGTTTGGACAACCACAAGTTACTGTTTTAGTTTGATGACCTGTTATTTCTCTATTACAATCTTTGCATCTTATATAAATCATTTTTCATTCCTTTAAATACGACCTTAACATCCAAACAAATTTACCATGAGTTTCAATCAAATCTTGAGCAATATTTGATGTAGTATATTGCTTTGTTTTTTCAGATTCTTCTACTACCAAAGTGAGAAGATCGATAATTTTTTTATTGTCAGCAAGTAACTGAGAAACCATTAGTTTATCAGTTGGATTAGTAGTTGCATCTTCAATATCCGAAGTTTCAATTACTCTACTAAGTTGAGCAATTGCTTTCATCCTTAGATATCTCATATGCTCAGTCAATCTATCAAGTTCACCTTGCATAGTAGTGTATTGCTCACCAAATGCATCATGAAGTTGAAAAAAGTCTGAACCAACTACATTCCAATGATATACCCAAGTTTTTTGCATTAAACAAAAAAGACTTGTTTGTGCTTTATGTAATGATTGGTATAACTCGTTCATTGTTTTTTGAAGTATTTATGATGGGAAATGTCGGATTTGAACCAACGACCGTCTGCGTGTAAAGCAGCTGCGCTACCACTGCGCCAATCTCCCATACTCCCCAACTTGGACTCGAACCAAGAACCCATTGATTAACAGTCAATTGCAACTACCGATTGTGCTATTGGGGAATATGTGTAGGTGAACCAACCTACAATTTAGGAACGTCTTCCACGGTGTTTATAAGGATGGAAACCCGTCGATTTCCAAGAGCGGAATAGGGGATTTGAACCCCTGACATTCAGCTTGGAAGGCTGACGTTCTACCACTGAACTAATTCCGCAATAAGACAATCATAGAGTAATTGAGTATGATTGTCAAGTGCGAGAGAAGGGACTCGAACCCTTACACTTTTCAGCATTGCTTTCTAAGAGCAACGTGGCTACCAATTACACCACTCTCGCTAATGATTGTTTTGATGAGAATGTTTCTGTCTGAGAATGACAGTAGGGACGTAGCCTCTATCTTACCACGGCATTTTGGTTTATCTTTCCAGTGCAAGTGGTAACGGGTTAGGAGGGACTCGAACCCCCGACCAACTCATTAGAAGTGAGTGGCTCTATCCATCTGAGCTACTAACCCATTTGTTTATTTGTTTAGTATATCACTCCTTTTTACAGGTGTCAAGCCATGGAGCACAGAGTCTCATTTCTCCTCCAAGTTTCTTACACTCTTCAGTGTAACACTTAGAAGTATCTAGAGGCCTCTCGATCAACCGTGGCAAAGGTACTCTAGGTGGATCTGAGTCCCTTGTCAAGCGTTCATAGTCACGAATTGCTTTGTCCACATCACGATCAACTCTTCTGTCCACAACTCCCGGATCTTGAAGCAGAACATCATTGATTACAGTGCCTGGGAACAGAGTCCTCTGAACCTCGTCTAGAAGGTCCCAGAGACGATTCTGGGACACTCCTGTGCATTGTGAGAGGGTTGCTACAATACCACTGAGTATAAGGCTTATAATGATTATTTGCTTCTTATCTGGTTTCTTTTTTCCGAAGTTAAAATTAAACATAAAAAAAGAGGAGTAGCAACCACTCCCCTCTATTTATTATTCAATTGTATATTCTATTTTTTCAAACTTCTACCGTGATCAGTTTGGAAGCATACTCATGAGCATACGAAGTGCGGGCACCATGATGCCCCCAACCAATCCAACTATACGCATAGTCCATGTAACGATTGATAGACTTACCAGG
>Ga0129336_10002379_pt1 | contig 11633 bp, 9 predicted proteins | sample CPB6_02_DNA_FD_96878 | JGI IMG/M metagenome (GOLD analysis project Ga0129336, IMG submission 96878) | Freshwater to marine salinity gradient microbial communities from Chesapeake Bay, USA - CPBay_Sum_0.6_0.2_DNA | ecosystem: Environmental > Aquatic > Marine > Coastal | place: USA: Chesapeake Bay...
GTTGTTGCATTGATATCTTTTCCAACAAAACGTGTAACCAACATTGGACCATTAGCTATTTTGTAGATTCTGTTCTCGGTTCTGATTTCGAGATGAGAAATGGATTCAATAAGATTCTCTAGCAGCCATGCATAATCAACCAAAAGCATTGTTCCAGCTAGTTTGATCTTTGGTTCGTCAACAATAAACTTATCTGCTTGAACAGGAACAACTGGAAGATCTTCTTTTGCAAAACACAGTAAAATGCTGGCGGGGTCTGCCTTTGTTAGCTCCATCATTTTGCTTGTAATTTCTTTGTTCGACATTATTTCGTTTCCACCAAATTCGATATCTTCTGGTACGTCATCACTCACAAGCATACGGGAACCGTCTTTACCTTCAATGAACTTTGCCATTTATAAACTCCACTGCTCTTTTATCTATTCTGTCAATCAAATCGATCATTCCATCATCATCAGTATTAACGTTATGTTGTATTGATACTGACAACGATGTTTTTTCTATACGCATTATTGTATGCACGGTTTTTTCATGTTGCATGTTCAATATCTCAAACATCATTGTGTTTGCATCTTCAAGATTTTTGAAGTCGATATAGAAATTGCAAGAATGCCCTTCGAACTCCAAGCTTCGAAGGGCAGTCTTTTTTGGTTCATCTAAGCTAGATGAATGAAAAAGCTTTGTTATTGCAGAAAACATTTCATAGCGATTTAGCTTAACGAGCTAAATCACTTCTTCTTGCCTGCTGCTGCTTTCTTGGCAGCAAGCACTTCCTTGGTAGAACCCTTCTTGCGACCACGCTTCGAAAGGGTGCTGAAGATCTGCTGACGAATTTCCTTGGCAGCAGGAAGGGTATCGGTAAAATCACCAAGAGTGTTGAAGTTGGTTTGCTTGTCTTGCTCTCCTACGAATGCCTCCTTGGCAGCAGCAATCGCTTCGTCACGGAAAAGCTCTGCTTGAGCTGGCTTCTTGGCAGCAATGGTAATCATTCCATGCACATCCATGCGACCTTCTTGGGTATCAAGTACCGCATCAAACACATCGTATTCAGCAGGATTAATCTTGCCACGGTTCACAGCGGGGGAGAACACGCCAGAGGACTTGAGAGCATCAATAAACTTCTTGTTGCCTTGAGTGCGTGCCTTTTCTACTTGATCAAAGTTCTCAACATCCTTGATGGCTTTAGCAGCAGCGATATGTGCATCCACGAACATTTCGGAATACTTGCCAGCAGTATCACCAACAAGTTTGGTAAGCTTTTCAAGATTACCAATCAGTTCCTTCTTGTCGGCAGAATCCATATCAGGATCTTTGATAAACTCCAGAACGGCCATGTTCTGATCGTTAGTTAGATGCTTCATTGCCTTCTTAAGACGATTAAGAACGCTCATTTCAGTGGTTGTTTCGGTAGGATCTTGAGAAAGCATACGAGAAATATCAGCCTTGCTGGTGGTGCCGGGAATAATGTCGTATTCACCTTCCTCACCCGCAGCAGTTGCCGTTGCAGGAGCATCGGGCTCCACTTTCTCCATGCTCTTAAGCACATCCTTGTCAGAAAGATATTGCGTGAGAAGATAAGCAACAGGATCGGGGTGAGAGCGAAGCTTGCCACCAACGGTTTCACCGTAAGCTTGACCGAAAACAATACCACGCTCTTTGTTCATGACTTCAACGAACTCGTCAGGATCGTTAACGAGAGGCTTAAGCAGTGCCAAAGCTTCTGCCTTTTGTTCGGGTTCAAGATAAATGGGAGCAGTGCTACGCTCTTGATCGGCCTTGTTAAGAAGGCTCACCATGCGACGAACGAAATCGAACTTGGTAGCATCTGGAGTGATCGTAAGAGTAGGCTTGCCCTTGGGAAGATCGTTCCACATATCGATATACTTGCTGGAGCGGTATACCGTCTTTGCGTCATAACCCTTCTTCGTGCTCTTCTTGGCTTCCTCAACCATGCGAGCAGCGAACTCGTTGCGAACCATCGTGCGAATCGTGTTACGGAGCTGACCCATTTTGTTTGTTCCTTTTTCTTTCTACTTGTTGTGTTTAAATAGCTTGACTGTTGAGATTTTTATCCTTGGAACCACTCTTGAGTACCAAGCTTGTTGTCTGTGTACACAAATCGATTGGTAGAATATACCATGTTGTTTTTAACAAGTTTGTCGTTTTCTGGCATGAGATACATCCAAGCTTCAACAATCTCAGAGCCGTTATACACCGACACAAGCCGTCGAGTATACATGCTGCCGTTACCTTCCAGCAGGTCTAGACGCTTCATCGTTGCAGAATCAACCTCATACAACTCACCCATGATCGCATACGCATCATCAATGGTAATAGACACCGCTGGAAAAGAACCAAGCAAAGGATGCATCCGAAAGTTACGATATACCGTTTCGGTAATACCGAAAAACTTGGAACCTTCCAAAAGCTTGTGATTACCAAAACCACGCTTGAGAGAACCATACACGAAAACCATGTACTTCTGGGGAAACATGGCCTCGATTTGATCGTCGCTCATGCTGCACATTTCATCCATAGCCTCTTGCTTGCGCTGGTCACACCACGCAACATAATCAGGATCGGATGCAAGCTCTTGCATGAAAATGTCTTCGTCGTTCATGGTAACATAATACCATACAACCACGATATTCTAAAGGTTATTTTATTTTTTTGTAAACCCTTGAAAACTAAGGGTTTTTAAGAGGTGGGAAAGAATCAGTCTGCTAGCAAGTTTTTGCCAGCCCGACCAAGTTTTTCTACCTTGGCAGCTTCAACCTCGGTGGCACTACCAAGATCGATGCTGGCTACAGTTTTGTGGTTGTCATCACCATTCTTCATAATGAACGTTGCATCCATTAGAGCAGTGACGTAATCAGCATATTCTGGATTGTTTAGAATACGGCTTCCAAACTCGCTCTTGTAGAACTTTTCGTCCACAATAATCTCCCCAGTTTTAACGTCGTTTACTTGAAAGTATTTCCATTGTGATGTACCCTCTAGTTTGATCTTCTTACCTTCAAAGATAACAGGATCTTTGCATTTCTCACAATACTCACGAAGTTCATCGAAAACGTTTTCGTCCTCTCTCACTCCCTTACCAAAGTGAATCTCAAACGATACTTCTCTCCAAGGTCTTGCAACCTTGTTCTTAATGGTCTTACAAGTTACATTGATACCAATAACAGCTTCCTTGCCGTTGATGCTTTGTTTGATTTGTTGACCACCTGTAAGCTTGATACGAGTAGATGCATGATATGGAATTGCCATACCACCGGGGGTGGTCGTCGGGTCGCCATACATTGTATTGTGTGACAAAATTCCATTACTTAGATAAGAATGTTCTCCCTCTACTTCAATATCGGCATTCTCAATATCTTCCAAAGAGCTTTTAATTTGAAATGGCTCCCAGCCTCCGATAGTTTTTATTTGAAGAGGATAATTCTTGACTGTTTTATAAATATCTTTGGCTTCTGCATACCACTCGCTTGGACATGGAAAATTAACACTTCGAACAAAAACTTTATGGTCTGGTGAGCAATCAAGTGAGAAACCAGAAGCTGTGGTGATGTTTATTCTGGGAGCACTTGGCTTTCTTACAACCCGCAAGACCGGTTTCCAAACAACTTCGGAAAAATTATTATGATCAGCTATTAGTGTCTTCACCTCCCAACCAGATATATCAACCGGGTTTCCAATGATCATACTGTTAAAATAGATTCCTGTTTCTTTAAAAAATGAACGCATGGTGCCAACACGTTCTTGGTTTGTACCAACCGGACGATAAGAGATCATTGTTTCTGGGCTGACACATCCAATCTTAGTTCTCTGCTGATTTAGCAGCACAAGACAAACATTCTTGTCCCCAATCACATCAGTAACCTTACGGAAACCTTTGGACAATACACGAGCCGCCAAACCAATCGTGTTCTGGTCATAATCACCTTCAATCTCTGCCTTGGGAGCACTGGCAGCAACAGAGTCCCAAATAACCGTTACCGGTACATCAGCCTTGAGATTGCGAGCCTTTTCAATAGTTGATTCAATAACCTTGAAAATGTCTTCAATACAGGTTTCTTGAATAAACACGAAACGCTTGCGAATATCAATACCAAGTCCTTCAAGGTTTTCTACGGAAGTAGCGTTCTCGGTATCAATATAAACAACGATACCATTCATGCGTTGAGTGCTTTTAGCAATCTCATAAGCGATGTGAGATTTACCAGAGCTCGGTGGGCCTTGGATTTCTACAATACGCCCTTCTGCTACACCACCGTTGCGACGGTTAGAGATAATGTAGTCAAGTTGTTTGGAACCTGTAGAAATCCAACGTTTAACTGTTGTTGGAGCTTCGTCGGTACCAAGGTTAAAAGCGATTTTGTTACCAGCTTCTTTGTTGATTTGCTTGATTAGTTCAGCAGAAAAGTCTGTGTCCTCGTTTGCTGCTGGTTCGTCTAATAGAGGCTTTTTGTTTGATTTGATTGCCATATAGTTTTGCTCTCCTTCTTCAAACAACATAACACAGCAACACTCAAAAGTCAAACAAAGTAAACGAAAAAGTTAAACAGAAGAAAAAGAGAAAACCCCGGAGGAGAGATCTTGCCGGGGTTTTCCGTTTTGGGTGAAGAGGAGAAAGAGGATTAAGTTAAGATATCAGAAAGGAGCCAAGTCTGCGAAGGCATCTTCAAGTTTATCGGCAACAGGATTTGTTTGCTTTCTTCCTGTTTTAGCTTCTGTTACATCTGTTCCAGCTTCTCGGGTAGAAGCACTAGGAGTGCCACCAGTAAGGTTGGCAACAAACTGTTCTAGCACCTCAACAAGTTCTTCTGGAGCCTTGCATTGACGCTTAAACATTTCTTCAAGGTTTGGCACTGCATCCAGCCACTTCTTCGTTTGAGCCTTATCCTTTGATAGAGGAGATGGCTTCTTACGAGCTTGAAGGTTGATTTGCTTCACAGGAGATCCCTTGTAGAGCCGTGGCTTACCACCTTCGATTACTTGCGTAACTGAGCAAGTGAAGTCATAGCCAACATCAGGAGAAAGCATGTCCTCGTCAATGTTATCCTTGTGAGTTAGGATACCATAAACTTGGTCACGAGTTTCCTTGGAAAACTCCCAGATTTGTGGACCCTTGTCTTCCTCACCACGAACAAGAATAACAGCATAAAAGCGTTCCTTGGCACGAAGATGCTTGGCAATAGACCAACCATCGGGGTGCTTCTTGCTGTTACGAAGCTCTTCGAACTGTTCCTTGATAGGATCAGGAAGACCAAATGAATATGGAGCAACCATACGCATTTGAGTTAGAGGATCACCGTAATAAGACACGGTTTGAAATGGCTCATTAGAAGAGTTTTGAATCGGAAGAAAACGAAGATCGTGTTCGCCCAGAGTAGGCTTCCAGTATACTTGCTTTTGGGTTGTACCCTTTGTGCCAGTTGAGGTTTTGTCGTTCTTTGAGAGAGCTGCCTTGATTGCATCGAGATTATAACTTGCCATTTTATTTGCTCTTTTCTTTCTTGACCACAGTTTTTGTTTGGTTGTGTTGAACTAACACCTAGTTTTGGTGGTCTATCTACTAAGTATTAGCAAAAAATCCAATCATGTTTATTGAATCGAAATAACCTTTTCTTTGCCTTTACCTTGCACACAAGCAGCTTTTACAGCTTGTGAAAGAATAACAGAAATCCAAGGTTCTCCTTGTGTGGGAAGATCTTCTCTAACCGATTTATTCCCAACCACAGACATAGCATACCATTCATCAATATCAATCTCAACGTTATTTTTCGAAAGTGTAAAAAGGCTTAGTTGAGATACTGGAACGTGTTGAAACCGATCAGCAACGTTGTAATAAACTCCAAGCTTGTCACGATGCCAATCACTTGCATTGTCTACGTAATATTCTTTGCTTTCCGTGCCAACCTTGCCAATGTCATGAAACAAAGAACAGAGAATAATGCTTGAAGTAGCAACAGAGTCCGTAAGGTTGTATACTTGACGTAGCTTGGCAGCATTCTGCAATACACGTAGAGAGTGCTCAACAAGTCCACCGGGATGACAGCAAGTATAATCCCGCTTTGTTGAAGCAGGTGCAAGCATGATTCGTTCTGCATTGTTGTCCACATAACTTAGAATAGAACCCCCTTTTGCACCTAGCTTTGCAGCTTGTGTCTTGAATAGCTCAAAGTTCTTGATAATGATTTGTTCTTGATTCATAGCGTTGAAAACCCTTTGTCTGTGGACATATAAAACGTAGTGGTTTCTAGCTTCTTAATGTCTACACTACCCAGCTTACACAATCCATTAATCAAACTAAAACTATTTTCGTGAATATCCAAGATCAATGCATCGTGAAGAATGAATATCGGAATAATATATTCCTGCTTATCAAGCTCTTCAACATACTGGAGGATATTCAAGAAACCTAGCATAGCTACATCCATTGCTGTACTCTGCACATAATGGTTTACAAGAGTGTGTGAGGTTTCTGTTTTTACTCTTCTTCCATAAAAATTGGCAATATACCGATTACCTGTTTCCTTCCATTGTTCATAAAGTTTTGTTCTCATAGCTTCCAAACCAAACCAATCTGAGATCTGTCCAACAGTTGATTCTAAATCTCTAATGTTAGGCAAACGCTGGCGTAGGGTTTCAATGCCTGCACCATATAGCTCCGATAACACGATCTTTTTTACCACATCACGATTAACTTCTGGATTATCTTGGAATAGAGAAGTTCTTACAGATTCATATATGTCCTTCTCTATCTCTTCTTTTGGTTGTGTTCCACTAGTAGCTAGTAACACTCTTGGTTCCAGTGATTTGTAGTCTAGAGATACAACTGTTCCATTATCTTTCCAACGGCTTTCTAACACGCTTCGATAAATCTTTGGAAGGTGTAACAGCATAGGCCCAGAAACAGTTTTAAACCGTCCTGTGATATTGCTTACACGATCATATTCAACTACGTTAGCATAACCATCTTGGTTAGGCTTAAACGATTGAATATGTCCAGTTTGATCGAGTTGTGAATATTGTTGATAGCGTTCAACATTAATCTTTGCTGGTTGAAGATAATCAAACACTTTTTGTGTTGGAATATACACATCTTGAAGATAAGAAAGATCAAGGCTGCTTAGTTCGGTATGAAACCTTTCTTGATCCTTCGCAATCTCGTTATAAAGCTTTTCTGGCATGGTTAAATGCCATGGAACGGCATTGCCTTGCAATCGTGGAGACAAGCCTTTAAAAGCCCGTATAAAGCGTTCTGGGGCTTGTTGCGGTTGCTTGACAAGGTATAGTTGAGAAATGAGTTGATCGATATAATCCATGACCATATGTTGCCATATGATATGAATAATCTATAGATTTTATCTGCGTGGTGTATGTGAGCGGTGGTGTCGTTGTTGTGTAGGAGTTGCGGGAGCTTGTGGTTGGCCTTGAGGGATAGCTGCGATTGTTTGCGCAGCTGTGTCGAGTTGGCTTATAAGGTTTCTGTAACGACCAAATGCATCAACTGCTGTGAACTTAATGGTTGTTTCAAAGCTTCCTGCTTCGATTTTATGTTGCAAACCAGTGATGTAATACATGTTGTCAATAGAAGTGTTGGTATTATAATCGACAAATATTTCTTGACCGTATCGTAGGATTGGACAACCTAAACTTGTCATGTTTAGTTCAACAGGATAAACGCTTAATGGAACACCGCCCGGTTGTTGACCGTTGGGCTGAACTGGCGAAGCGTTAAGCGAACGTTGAATGTTGATTGTGTTTAATGCAGGGTCGCTTTGAGAGCCAAGAGTTGCAGTTTTGATTGTTGTGGCCATGGCTCCATAGATGATATGAGGCATACCTTTCATGATATATTCTTTGAGTTGTTGTGGCCCACCAGAGAACCTATATTGACCTGAAGCTTCAGATTGTTGTCCTTCGGCAGAGTTTATAGGAGCAATCAAACCAAGTCGTCGCACATCTTCCACAACAGCATTATGTAGCTGTCTCCAGTTTTGTCGCAACTCATTTCGTACATTTGTTCTTTGTTCTTCAGTGCGTGCGTTTGCGTTTTGAACCGCTAAATCTTCATTCGCTGTTCTTTGTGCAGGATCGCCGGGATAAGCACTTAAAGTACCAAGAACGTTTTCTGTTGCAAGATTTAGCAACTCACGATATGGATTGTTTGGTGAACATGCTTTATCAAACACATGGATCTTGAGAACGGTTTGACTGTTGCCGGTTGTTGCATCAGCTTCAGTTGAAGGTGTTGCTTCTATCTCAAATGTAACTTGCGGAGGCACAAAATCGGGATGCTCACCGATGTTTTGTGTACGCATTCTTGTTTCCATGTCTCTTTCAAAGCTTCGTTCGTTTTTTGCTTCAACTTGTTGCTCTTCGTTAATTTTATATAAATCTGCTATGCCGTAAGCTGGATTTATTACATCGTCCACGATTCTTGAAGCCACGAAGCTCAAAAACTCATTAACACTTAAGTTTACAGTTCTGCTTACACTTTCCATACGCATTCTTCCGTATTCACGGGTGAAATAATCTGTTTGCACAGGAAACTGCGAAATGTTGCAATAACTCATCCAACTTGCCTTGTTGTTAAAGTTGTAAAAGTACATTTGCACTTCTTTAAACTTTGGTGTGTTATCTGAGTTTTTTAGTGCAGCCAAAGGTTTGGCAACAAAAGCTGTTAACAACGTTCCAAGAGAAACAACTTTGGCACCGCTAAATGGTGGTAAACGTTGATCTGGTGGCAAAGCACTTGCACTATTATTCCCTGTTGATGGAAGTTGTTGTCTTGGAGTTGCTTCTCTGTTTTGGGTAGGTTGTGGTCGCTCACGAGCTAGATTGTCTTTGATATTATTCCAAACAGGCATAGTTCTCAAAAACGAATCATTGTAAAAACGATCTTTGTTTGTTTTGTCCGGGCCATTGTTGAGACTGTTTAGTATGGTTCGTATTTCCAAGTTAAGTGTTTGAGATACAGCAGTTAGTCTACTACGTTCGCCGGGAGCAGTGCTGTTTTCATTAACAGAACCTACAAGATTTTGAATAGCAGTCTTAAGTTGTTCTGCTGCTGGGCGCAAAGCGTCTGTTTTAGCTCGTTCATCCAAGGTTGCACTTAAACGACTTAGTTCTCGGATAACATCTCTTGACAATATCAAGTTGTTAGTGGCGTCACCGGCAGCACTCAAACCTTGAATGCCACGGATTTCTCTTCTGTGCGTAGAGCTGTCAGAAGATTGCGCTTGGTTCGGAAAAACTATTCCACTCAATCTGTTAATGGTTTCAGACAAACGTTCGATTTGTCTTATTTGAGTTTGAATACGGCTAGCGGCAGTTTCTCCAACAATCGAAAGTTCAGTACTTTCAGCGGTGCCTCTACCAATCAAGTTCAAAGTAATGTATACTTGGCCAACTTCATCAAAGTTAAAGTTGCTTGTGACGACAGTAAAGTGCTCAACAGAACGTGTTAGATTTAAAAGATCAGCATATGGATTTTGATCTCTTGCAAGATCTGGATGCAACCATCCATATTCTACTTCAAGAAACGTTTCACCGAATCTATCTGGTTTAACAAAGTCAGCAAACTCTGACATACGTGAGCGATCATGCAAAACTATTTCTAATGTTGCTGTACGTGTTCCTTGCAAACCATATGCACTCTTAACGTCAACGCTAAATGATTTAATCGAAGCTAATGGACGAAAAGGATCAATGATTGGTGCCAAATAGTTGTTGACTTGTTTATAACCTTCAATGTTTTGCAACGACTGAGGCATTCGAAACAACTCAAGTCCTGTCACTGTATAAGTGTTAAAATCAACAACAGACGTTCTGTTGCCATTAACAGAGCCTGTTGGGATTTGATTTGATTTTGCAAAGGCGTGCAAAGCTACATTGCTTTGTGTTTGTTCCCCTATGTCTCTTGCACCTTCAACAAACTTTTGCAACGTAATAGCACTTAGTTTGTTATCTACAAGTGTTTGCCTTGTGGAAAAAAACTTAACGTTCAAAACAGGTGTTGCTCTTGTTAACTCTAAAGTTGGAATGCCATTAAAAAACACGGATAATAGTTCAGCATTCTTTTCTCCCGGCATAAGCAACGGGTGATCCATGCGTACAACAGCAATACGTCGTTTTATATCAGAAACAAATTCTTGACTAACATTTTCTGTATCAAGGATAGGAACAGCAAAATCTAAATCTTTTAAGCAAATCTGGTTTTGCTCTAAAACAGAGTTGTCTTGTGCCGCTTCACAATAATGAATCTTGATGCAACGACTAATGTTAGCGATTTGTCGTTGCTGATCGGCTGTTGGAGTTTTTGTTACCAAATCATTTAAGCTTTTTCTTATTGCCTCTTTGTCATTTGTTAATATGGTTTTGGCAACAGTACTATCACCTTCCATCAGTATTTCAAATATAGGAACAAGTGCAGGATCAGCCCTTACATTTAAATCTCCTATAGCTGCTTGAACATCTGCGGCGTTTGTTGGTGTTCGACCATTTCTTGTTGAAGTAGTATCTGGCGTTGTACGGCTTCGACCACCGGGAGGTGGTGGTGGGCGGCGGTCAGCTTGGCCTATCGCTTGCTGCAAAGAAAGAGCTGTTGCTATGTCTCTGCTGTTGATAAAGCCATAATATCTACGAAAAAACGTTTTTAGTTGAGTTAGTCGGGCATTCTTTTGAGCACGAAGAGCAGCCGGATTAAGAACCAAGTTTTCTGTATCAAGGTATAGCATGTTTTTCACATATGAGAGGGGAGGCCCATTTCTCTCATCCTAAGAACTGAAGTGTTTGCTGTAGGTCTGGAATCACGATTCTTGTGTTTGGAGGCACCTGTAAACTCCAGCCAATGTTACTTGCGGCTGCAATGAGCCAATAGTATTTGCCATCACCGTAATATTGACCGGCCAACACATCAAGACGTATAACCTCTTTCAAAAATATCACGTTGACCGCAATTTGACCGTTCGCTATAGCTGAACGAATGTTAGCAACTGTTTCGCTTGTGCCATACTGAAAGTTAAAGTTTAGTTTTGGTGTTAAAACGTATCTACTTGTTGCCATAACTCACTCAATCCTTGCGATCATAATACAAAGGTATACTCTTATCAACTGAAAAATAATCGTTTGCGTCTATTGTGCCAACGTCACCCTGCGGGCCGGGGGTGGGTGATGGTGAGGTTGGCAGTGCGTTTGTTGATTGATCTGATCCAGCTCTACCGTTGTTAACAAAGTAGTTTGAAGTATTTCCAACGGGCCAGATTGGTGCCATCATGATGCCGTTTGCATCAAGACCCGGAGTAATGTCGTGAATCACAGCCATTTGTAGCTGTACAGTGACAAACATAGGTGCTCTTAAGAGATTGCTAGCATCGATGCCCCAGTTACCCTTAGCTTCGCTATAATCCACCTTAAAGCTTGTTATAACCCCAGCAAGACCTTTACCTCCAGAAGAGTTAAAAGCTTTCATTATAGGGTTTTGTGTTGGACTATAAAAATCCGATGGGGTTAGTAGCGGCGCAGCTTGCGATGGAGTAGGTGGGGGTGCAGCTGCTGCGTCTTCGCTGGCTGCTTGTTGGTAGTACAGTTGAATAGTTGAACGCTTGTCCCATATTTCGCTTCTA
>Ga0129336_10002380_pt1 | contig 11629 bp, 30 predicted proteins | sample CPB6_02_DNA_FD_96878 | JGI IMG/M metagenome (GOLD analysis project Ga0129336, IMG submission 96878) | Freshwater to marine salinity gradient microbial communities from Chesapeake Bay, USA - CPBay_Sum_0.6_0.2_DNA | ecosystem: Environmental > Aquatic > Marine > Coastal | place: USA: Chesapeake...
AAGTGGAACGCAAAGAATCCAAAGGCTAGAGTAACTCTGGTTAAGTAATTAATTGTCTAAAGGGGTGGGTCTTAGGACTTGCCCCTTTAGCCTATAAATGCTAAAATATACTATATGGAAAAAACAAATGGAATTTGATAAAACCTGTAAGATAGAAGGCTGCGGTAACAAGGCAGAAAAACTGGGTTTTGATAAAAATAAGAATATAATTGAAATGTGTGGCGACTGCTACTACAATCAACATAAGTTATAAGGTTTATTATGGAATCAAAAAAGAGAACTTTACTCAAAACACTTAGCTGGGAAATATTTCATCTTGTAGGGGTTGCAGGTATTATTGCAATTGTTACATATCTAATGACTGGTGAAGTTGAATATGAATATGCAACACTTGGAGCCCTTGGTTATATTCTATGGGAAGCTTTAGGCTATTTCTTACATGAAAGAGTTTGGGCTAGATTTGGAAAGAATATAAACTAGTGGAAATTCTTGCAGATAGAATTTTTATAATTAGAAATTTTTTATCTGACCAAACAGCAGACTTTCTAGTAGACAGTTTTAAAGATAAATTAATTAAAAACCCTAGATGGGAACCTGGTGCTGGAGATTACGGGGCTGGGTCTAGTGATGATTTTTGGAAAGAGGGCGTCTACGGTGGCCCAGCGTTTACAGAGTCATACAGAAAAGCAGAATTATCTGTAAATAATAAAATTTTAAACGAAAATAGCATGGTAAATGATTTATTGACAAGCATATGTATATTACAAGAAAAAGCTGCAGCAAATATATACAATAAAAATTTATACATGAAGCATACTTTTTATTGTCACATGGCGCCAGGTTCTGAAAATGCTTTACACCATGATAATTGGTTAGAAGATCAGGTAGATGATCATTCAAGTTTGCTTTATTTGTCAGACGATTATGACGGAGGGCTTATAGAGTTTCCTAATGAAAATGTTTCAATTAAACCAGAAAAGGGAATGTTTATTTCTTTTGTTGGTGACGAATCTTTGCCACACAGGGTTACAAAAGTTGAAAGAGGAAATAGAATTAACCTAATATCTTTTTACGGGGTAAGAAAATGAAAAAATATTTACAAACACGTTACGACAAAATACACATCATAGAAGAGTTTATATCAAAAGAAACAGCGCAGTATTTAATAGATTCTTTTAAGCCTATTTTTAATCAAACTCCAAACAAATCTTTTAAATCTGGGCCATCCTTTAATCAAAATAGGCATGGAATTTTAACTCCACAAAATTGTATATTTGAATATAATCAAGGTGTGCCTAACATGGCTGTAGATCTTTACAATGCTATTGCTTTTACAATGCAAAAAACTATGTCTGATTTTTACAACATGCCTTTAGATTACAAAACATTAAATTATGGTCTAATGCTTGAGGGTGCAAAAAATACTCTGCACATGGATAATGTTTATTTAGACTCTAATTTAAACTTAAAGCCTAAACCTTTTGATAGTAATGATAGGTCTGGGCTTTTGTATTTAAATGATTGCTATGAAGGTGGAGAGCTTTACTTTCCAAAACAGGATTTTAAAATAAAACCTTGGGCTGGTACCTTTATATTTTTTGAAGGCAATCAGGACATACCCCACGAAGTACTAGAAGTTACTGGCGGGGAGCGGTACAATATAGTCTCATTTTTATGGCATAAAGACAACTACGGAAACCCAGTCGATAGAAGCCTTCCAGAGCAGGAATGGCAGATGACTGAGGACAACCTAGGCATAAACCATTAAATGCTATAATTAACTCATAGATGGACTTCTAGACCCATCTAAATACAACCTATAGGAGTAATAAAATGTCAGACGGAAAGAATTTAACAGGCTTCAATGAAGCAAAGCCAGCAGGATCTTCACCTTGGGCTACAGAGTCCTACACAGAGGCTCCAAAGTCAGCATTCCCTTCAACAGACAAGTCATCTCAAGATGGCGCTGGACTTGGCAACGGCGGTAAGTAATAATGTGCATTGAATGTGGATGCGAAATGGTTGGAAGCGAAACTGGAATTAAAGATATTAAAATTTCAGATGTTTCTAATCAAGGAGATGCTAAGTAGTGAAAGCTAATCTTCAAATTAACAATTACATTTCAAAAGCTTCTTTAAAAGAAGGAGATTTTGTTATAACTTCAGATGATGAAGATGTTATTGTTGGAAGAGTAGAGCATGTAATGACTGACGGAATGTTTGGTATCGAAGGATCTGAATATTCTATTGAGGCATCTCAAGAAGAGCCAGCAATCTTATTAAGAAAATTTGAACAAGAAGAAGAAAGCGGTTTGTGGGAAGAAACACCATGGCTTATTGGTAAGCCAGCTAAAATGTGTAACCCAATACAAGCGCTTCCTTTAGAAGAAGAGTCAATGTCAAAGGGGTATTGGACTGGAGCTTTTGATCCGAAGGGATTAATTTAATAATGTCAGAAAATGGTACTGGTATGACAACGCCACCAAATTCTCAACCATCAGGTGCTGTAACATCACAAGAAGTTGGTAGAAAGAAACCAAATCAAGGTAAATTTAAATCTGGTTTTAAAACTCAGGTTAAAGTAGATAAAAACAAGCACGGGATTCGAAGAGAAACAAATATGGCGCCAAAGAAGACAAGGCCAAAGAAAGTATAGGATAGGGCCCCGAAAGGGGCCTTATTAATTATGTGTAAAGAATGTGGTAAGTGTACAAAAGAGCACCCATATACGATGGATGATGCTATTGACAAACAATTAGAGATTGATTTATAATTAAGCAATGAGAAAACTATTAAATAATATTTATACCTTTTTGCCAAGAATGTACCAAGGCTCAGAAGTTGAAGAATATGAAAAAGCAACAGATTTAACAATACATACCAAAGCTCCTGGAAAGTGGTTACTTATTGATTTAGAAACTGGGCATGAATACATTGGATCTGCTGAAGGTGGACCATACGGTAAATGGATTAGAATTAAAGATAAACATGATCCAAACAACCCTTGACTATACATTGTCTAAATAGTATAATAAAATTATGATTCAAAAAATTATTCTCGCAATTATGATTGTTATGCTTGGAGCAAACCTGTACGCATGGACAGCTTTGACTGCTAAAAATGAAAAAATTATAATTGAAATTAACGAAAGGCTAAGCGAGTGCTCGATTCAGTCAAAGTAAACAACTCCAGACCACCTTTGAGATGGATTGCAAATTTAGCAGGCAGCCTAGCCTCTTCTTCAATAATGAGAATATCTTGGGCGGAAGAAGATCAAAAAAGTTATGGCTTTGCATACAAAATTAATAGTTTAATATGGAAAACATGTTGGCCTATTTATTCTAAGTACGGAACATTTTATAAGCTAGATATAGATATGTCTGACAAGAAATGGGATGACTATGATGAAAACGGAATTCCATATTGGGAGAAAACAGGAACGATAGATCCAGATTATGAGCCCCTATGGGATTTTGAAGATCAAGAAACTGGGGATGCATTTAGAGTAGTTAGAGTAAGACGTTGATAGAAAATATAGTAGCAGTTTATATAGCAATAGTTTTGGCTAATATAACAATGCATTATTTAAAGAGGGTTCTACCTTGAATCCAGACGCATACAAGCAACCAGAAGCAAAGACAAAGTCTTGGGCATGCCCATGTAATGGATGTGCTAAGGCAGTAAAGCAAGAACGAGCAAGAATAACAGAAGCAATAGAGAATATAGACTTAAATTCTCCATCACAATTAAATGCATTGGGCATGAAATTGTTTATTTTGGACATAGTAAATCCAAAAAGTGAAGCGAAAAGTAGAAAGGCAACATGATATACCATAAGCATTTATTGATTAACGCAAAGGTGGATACACCTATTCGAAAAGAAGAAGAAGCAATCGAGTTCTTAGAAAATCTTGTAAAGCGTATTGATATGAAGATTATTAAGGGACCATTTGCACATTTTGTGGACAACGACGCAGAGGGCAACTCAGGACTTACCGCATTGGTTATGATTGAGACCAGCCACATTGCCTTTCATATCTGGGATCAGGTCAATCCAGGATTACTTCAGTTCGATCTATACACCTGTGGCAAGCTAGACCTTGAAGAGGTTCTAAAGGCTCTTAGAGAGCGTTTCAACATAGTATCTGCAGATTACGTCCTCTATGATAGAGAGAATGGATTTGAAGTAGAACAACAAGGAACTATTTAGCATTAAATAGCCCAAATAGTGAAATCGAAAGTGCGGCGAGAAAGAAGAAATGATCTTAGAATTAGGTGCAGGCTCAGCTCCCATAGAGGGAGCAATACACCACGATAGAGTTAAACATGCACCATATATCGATATCGCTCATGATTTAGATATCCTACCTTGGCCTTGGCAAGATGAATCATTTGATAAGATTTACGCAATAGATGTCTTTGAGCATTTAAAGTTAGAAATTGTAGAATGGTTGACCGAATGCCATAGGATATTAAAGGTGGGCGGGGAATTAGAAATAAGAGTTCCAGCATGGGATAACCCATTATCATATAGAGACCCTACTCATAAGAGGGTATTTCATATGGAAACCTTAGATTACTTTGATCCAGATAAAGAGCTATATAAGAACTTTGGAAGTTACTATTGGGATAATGTTCCACTCTATAAAGTCTCATTCTTAGGTAGAGAGTATTCAGATCTTAAGTTTAGTTTGATTAAGATATGAGCCATAGATACTTAGATTATATTAGAGAGCAAAATAAGATTTTGGCTAGTAAATGCTACTATTGCCAGAAGAAAACGGCGGGGATAAATGCAATAGGAGCCAAGATAGTATTCGTATGTACTAAGCATTTACAACCTACATACAAGACAGTATTAGATACAAGTCAACCAGGAGTTCTTCATTATATATATCCTGAAGGAAAACCAGTTGATCCAAAGATGATGGACCCAAATATAGGAGGATACCATGGCAGAAAGAAAGACTGATGGCATATGTGGCATCTGTAAGATAGCTATATATTCTAGTCAACTAGAATTAATTAGTATATCTAATCAATACTTTTATGTATGCCCAATGTGTGCACAAGATGCCAGAAGAAATGCTATAATTGCTTCATGATAGAAAACAAGGTTAAAACGGAAATCTGCCATTACTGTGAACGTAAGGCAGAATATAATGATATATCTAAAGATAAACCTTGGCGGGTGGTAGGAGTATGCCCTAAACACCTAGTAAACTATACAGCAGGATAATATGAAGAGAATATACAAATGTCCTGAATGTAAGTCTCTGATGAGTATAGAGACAAATTTTGAAGAATATCTGCCAACAAATCCTCCATGTATCTGTGGAAAGAATGCAATGATCTGGTTAGGATCACCAGAATATGCATACAATAGCTTTTAGAAATTCCTATACCTTCTGATATCCCCCTCCCATTTATCTCCTCTCTAATGGCCTTATAAGGCTTATAAAGTGGAGTATTGTGGAGTAAAGTGGAGAATATTTACTATCGATTCTTTTCAGATTACTATAGTTATATATAATTAGATATATGTATGTAATTGAGCATATCATTATATGAGACGTAATGTCAAATCGTGGAATATAGACATGCATATCGATCTATATTTGTCAATAGATGCATATTGATCCAATTTTGTCAAGCATTTTAGCTTCAGGGATTTTTAAAATGTCCTCGTAAATGCGAAAATATGCCCACAAATTTTGACAAATTTTGTCCAATATGTGAGACATTTTATATTATATCTAATCTATTTTATTATATTCTTATATGATCTTCTAGAAATTTCAGGGATTTTTGACAAGCTGTCGTAAAGGGGATATTTTGCCCATATGATCCACAAAAAAGAAATCCACAGGATGTGGATAATCCTGTGGATAACTTGGGCTATTATGTTTATCTAATTAGCCAGGCATTCGTATATTCAATTAAGTATGCCTCTGTATAACTTTATATAACTGCTTGTACATTTAGATTAGCTGTTGGTCCATTATTTGTTTCATGTAACCAGGAGTATCTATATGATTGTGTTTCTACCTTTGGGAGGTTCTTTATTACCTCCGCTGGATTTACTGGCATTTGGATATTCTCCCAAACATATGCTTGTTTTAGTTTATCTATATGTTTAGATAGTTCATTTGCTAGGAAGAGTCCCTCTGATGTTTCTCCAGAGTTGTATAGTCCTCGTTCCCCGTCCAATTCATCGATATGGCGTTTGCCCTGCCAATGAATAATCTGAATAACTAGTTCCATTATTCTATCAGTTGTGTAAAATGGTTGGTCTGCTAGATACCTGCCCATTACTGCTGGATTGAACCAGTGGTTTTCTGTTAGATTAGTTATTTGTTCTGCTACTTTGATTTCGGGTGTCTTACTCATAGTCCGCCTTTCTTGAACCCTCGATTATATCATAAGGGGCTGACATTACGCCAGCCCCCCATGTCCTGCAATTGCCTTACTTCTTTGGAGCTGAGGTTTCCTTTACGAACTTGATCCCTGACTTCTCCGCCTCTGCGAGAGCTTGCTTAGCTGCACCAGAAAAACGGCCACGGGCTCCAACTGTGATTCCCTTGGACTTGAGATATTCTCGCTTTGTTGTCATTTGTTTGATCCTTTCTAGATCGGTTTTATATATTTTACCAGGTATCCACGAATTTGTAAATACCCTCGTAACAATTAATTTTTGCCCTTATTTAATTTTTCTTGCTGCAGAACATGTATTAGATTAGATACTACTTGTCTTGCAGCTTGCTCGCTGCCACCCTGAACCAGGGCTTGAGCCCTGGCCAGGACAGCATTGATATCACTCTGATTCATCTTCTTCCTCAGAGTCATCCAACCAACCGTCGTCGTCTAATGCGACTAGGAAATCGTTGTCCCTCATCCAGTCACGGATTGTTTCATCAATGATCTCGTCTCCAAGGTCCATGCTTAGGCCAATGCCGTCCACATCTTCCCAAAACTTATCAAAGATTTGTTTTAATGTTATGCCGCTAGGCACAGCCTCGTCGACATAGTCATTTTCAGCAAGGTCGTCATACTGATTGTTTTCATAAATGTTGCGGAGCACATCAAAGGTCCACACCCACAGCAATGACGGGAAGACAGGAAGAGTTGTAATCTTATCTACAATCTCATTTAAATCCTTGTATAGGTCATCCCTACGTGTTTGTTCCTGTAGATCTAATTTAGACATCCTGCTCATCTCCTTCTGGGTCTTCGATAGCATAAATTTCTACAACGTTGTCCCCGTTTAATTGGGTCCATTTATCTGCTGGTGTTTCTAATGCATAGTTGTAGGCCTCGTCTGAGTTATTAGCCTCCACTTCAAGCATGTACTCAAAGTATCGTCTTCCTACCGCTTTAAATATCTTCACTCGTTTTCCTTTCTGCGATTGCAAATGCTAACTGATATGTTAATGAATATACGTGGCTGTATGCGTCGCACATGCCCTCCCAGTACTTCCGCTCCATGGATTCCATGGCGTCGGAGTAGTCGTTGTCTTCCTCAATCTGTTTGGCCTCTTCGTATTGCTGTTCAGCCTCCAGCATTAGGTTCTTAAGTTCACCGTGCAAGATATTGGTCCCTGATTCACCAAGGTCAATAAGTTTCTGCAGGCGTGGTTCTAGTTGTGTGGTGTTCATGAGCCCATTATATCCTCTACCACTGACAAAATGTGGCGGGTAGCAAGGAGTTGCCCAGACCAATGATTATACTCATAATCTAATTCTTTACAAGCTTTAGATTCAGGGTCAAGTTCTTCCATTTCAGAAGAAATATTCTCCAAATCTTGTTCTAAACTAATTATATGTAGTTTGATATATTCTACAAGTTTAACTTTTCTATTAATATATTCTGATTCCATTATATTCGTCCTTCCTCTAGTAGCCCGTCAAGAAAGTTCCATACATTTAATAGCCCATCAACTAATTCCTGACTGTACTTGCCGTCTCTAATAAAGACGGCGGCTTCAAGAACTTGTCCTGCCATAATATCTACATCTTGTTCTGTATATCCCATTAGGCTCATGCTTCTTCATCCCATTCTAAGTAATATTGGTCATTCGGATTTAAATCATAAAACTGATTAAATCTACCTTTGATATAGTTATCATTAGACATATCTGCAAATCTCCAATCTGCATACATCTGACCTTCATCTAAATTAGAATTAACCCAATCTTCGACAAGTTGTTCTCCTATCTCATGATAGATTGCATCTATAACCATTTGGTTTTCATTTTCTAGAAATGATTCCATTATACTTCCGCCTTTTCTGTAGATTCCAATAGTACCATATGGGTCTGACATTCTGCCATTGCCTCTTCGTCTCGCCAAGAGCCTTCTTGGCATTCAGAGCAGAATTGACCACAGTCATTCTCACAATACTCAACACAATCATAAGATTGGCAAGCATAGCAACGTGTCTCATAACTAATTAGTTCTTTAACTTCACCACGAAGAATCTCATATTCTCCACCCCAACCTGTTTCTTCTTCATACTCTAATGTGAGCAGGCAGTTAGGAACAAGATTACTTAGTTTAGTTAGAATAGTTACAGCAGGTGACCATGCAGTCTCATACTTATATACAAGCCAGTTATCATCACCCTCTGACTTATATTCAATTAGTTCTGTATTTGGATATTCATCACCGTCACGGACGGCTACATCCCATTTAGTTCCCCAATTAGAATTGTTCCACGAATACCAATCCTTCTGAGTTTTAGCAAACTCAATAGACTTGCGGAACCAATCAGGGTCATTTGTATCTATACCACCACGAGAAGGCTGGCAAGCATATTCCTCATCAGTAATACCGTCATCTTTATATGAGTGGATATTAAAGAAAGCAAAGACAGGATTAGAATAAGTAACCTGTTGAATTTTGGTGGGGAATCCTGAAGATGAAATATCTCCCATACCAAATGTCTCCTGTGCTAATGTAAATGGACTATTCAGTCTATCCTTGATATAATCAATTTCAGACTTAGGTCCTTGTATTGTTAATGTGTTATAACACCAATTTGGCATTTTATATCCTTTCGTTTGGTTGGAAACCAATTATATAACGGACCACTGACATTTGTCTATATGATGTGTCTCACATCCAGCTTGATCAAATTTTCAGGGATTTTACTTGACATCCGTAAACAGAATATGATACCCTCAAGGTTTTTTGCGGGCAACAAAAAATCCAGCCTAAGCTGGATTAAAGATAAAGGCTGCTAGGAAACAAACGAAAGAAAAGTATCCTGCCTTACTTAGCGACTTGACGAATGCCTATCTAGCCGCACCTCTATCATCAGAAGGCCCCACATGGCCTACTTACATTATACCATAATTAGTTGACTGTATTTTGTACAGAAATCTATTAATGGCATAGAGAAGACTTTTGTTTTTAAATCTTCTTCATACAATGTAAACGTTTGATTACGCCAATCGATAACTGGAATCTTGTGCTCGTTGTCATGAATCTCATTTACAGAAATTCCCCATCCGAGTTCCTGGTTCCACTCTTCGCCCACCAATTGACTAATAGCGATACGTGTTGCATATGCTTCATCGGACCACCGTGGCCGTGCCGTCGCTACAGCATTTGCTAGATTTTCTAGCATGCCATGGCCTGCCCAGTGCCCATATAGAAACACAATATTCTCATTGGATTGTCTAAATCCAAAGTTTGCTCTATCTCCCATTTTATTCCGCCTTTTCTAAGTTAGGGACCGCTTCTTCTACACGGTCCAATTCTATTACCTCATAGGCCTTGCTGTCAAGTGCCTCTTTATTCTTTGCATAGTGGTGGCCACAAAAAGCTAGCTCACCATCTAATAGTTTAACCAAGAATTTAGCTTGAGCTGAACCACATTGGTCACACCCAATCCATTTATTTAGATCCTCAGATGTCATAGTCAACAGTTCCAAATTCTATGCGGTCAGCAATGTCATCCATTACTTGTCCCTCATCAGAATCTTCCGCCCATTTACGGATATTAGCAATGATAACTTCACGAGTAAACTTTACTCCGTCTTCGAATCCATCTTGGTAATCCATTTTATCTCCTTGTGTATCCTGTTGGTTCATATTCAGATATATAAGTTTCTGTTAAGTTAAACTTATCTCTGATAGAACTTACTTTCTCAATACTACCAGTTCCAATGTTGAATGTCAATGGCGGCATGAAGTGTGGGTCTAATCCCATAATCTGAGCGTCCCAATAGGCCATCTCAAGAGACAGCCTATCAGGAGCGGTTAACTCAAAATACATTACCAGTTCACCTCTGCATCTTCAACATCAAATGAATCCACGATAACATCTCCATGGTATGCATCTAGTGTTAAAGTATCTTGCAAGAAATAACGGGCATCAAAGTCTTCGACTTCGTCAAGAGGGCAGTCATATCTTACTTCGAATGTTAATGTTCCAGTAATAGTAATTTCCTGCTTTGGCTCATGCCCAAGTATCTCACATAGGTCTGACAAAACTTCTGACTTCTCATAGTTTGGATTGTACCAGCCCTCTGCAGATAGATTACCAATAATCTGTCTAATCTGTGAATTAGAAATATCTAATTGCTTTTCTAGACTCTTAATGCGGTCCAACTTATATTCAAGGTCTACGACCTTAATTGTTGGATATGCAGCCTCACCGTTGGTGATGTCTTTGTATGTTACTAATAGATTTGGGTTATATGGTGTACCAAAATCCATAGCGTTTTCTAGGTTATCTAGCATTGTTTCTCCTTCGTTTGTTGTCATGGCGAGAATTATACACCCCTGGACTGACAAATTACAAGCATTTCCAGGAAGTTTTTTATGTGATCCGTAACACAAAAAATCTGCCTTCAGCTTTGGGGGCGTCTCATTATTTGATACGTGTGCTATGTAGGACTTGAACCTACGACGACCGAATTATGAGTTCGGGGCTCTAACCAACTGAGCTAATAGCACTTAGCGATGCGTACGGGACTTGAACCCGTGATCTTATCCGTGACAGGGATACGATTTAACCAACTAATCTAACGCACCAAATAAAACGGGGGAGATTTCTCTCCCCCGTTAGTTTTAGCATTCTTAGAATGCTTTTACTAACTTGAGAATTTTATTTTTCTCAGCAGTAAGTATTGGGTCAAATCCGCTAGCACCCGCCATGAGTGTTTCGGAATTGCCACGACCAGAACGGAAATAGTCAAGGCGTTCGGTTAGCGCATTGAAAGCACCCCATTTTGTTCCCTTGATATTAGCGTTAGTCGGTGAGTTATGATAAAGGTCATCTAGCAAGACAACTTTATTTTCCCACTTAGTAAGAGCAACTTTCGCTGCGTCTTTATCAGGCTTAGGATAGATTGTCTGAATCAACTTAGAAAATTCAGCGTCGGTGATTGCTTGATTGAATAAGCCTTGCGCTTCCTTTTCAAATTCATCAAAGTATCCAAGAGCAAGACCAAGAGTCTCACGAGCAACTTGAATTCGTCCTTCAACAGATTGTGTATGACGAATCTTGAATGATTGCTTAGCATTACGCATAGCAAGATTCAAAGTGTTTTGGCATACAACACGAACAGGTGTAATCGCTGCTTGAACAGCAACAGAGCCGTCGTGTGATGTCCATACGATT
>Ga0129336_10002381_pt1 | contig 11628 bp, 10 predicted proteins | sample CPB6_02_DNA_FD_96878 | JGI IMG/M metagenome (GOLD analysis project Ga0129336, IMG submission 96878) | Freshwater to marine salinity gradient microbial communities from Chesapeake Bay, USA - CPBay_Sum_0.6_0.2_DNA | ecosystem: Environmental > Aquatic > Marine > Coastal | place: USA: Chesapeake...
GCTAGACCCTGAGGTCCAGTATAACCTTGAAAACCTTGTGGGCCGGTTTCACCAGTTGCACCAGTAGCGCCTATTCCAGCGTATTCACCGGCTAGACCCTGAGGTCCAGTATAACCTTGAAAACCTTGTGGTCCAGTATTACCTTGAACACCAGTCGCGCCAATATCTAAAACTTCCCAATGTGCAACTAAGTTACCAATTGGATTTGTAACTTGATTATATCCATCAATTAAGTAATAAAATCGTTTTTCGTTTCGAACCCAAACAATCATATTTGAGTAGTTATAATTCACATCTAAATTGGTCAAAGAAGAAGTAGCACCAGTAACAGCGTCTACTATTAATCTTCCGTCAATTGCTGCGGGTTTGTTAATTCCTAAATTGTCATTAAGTATATTGGCCATATTCTATATATTAAGTGCTTAATGTTAGTGTTGATGCACTGGACCCATAATTGAATATGTAAACAGTGTAAGTTGCAAATATTCCGTTTATATTTACATTCGGTAGAGTAAATGTAGAAAAAAGAGCTCCAGGTATTACTCCAGAGTTCAACGAATTACCGGGTTCTACATAGTCATTATATGTTATCTCAGTCTGTGATCCAAATGTTACCGGACTGGCGAACCAACCCTTATAATTACCTTGAATTGTTCCAATATTTGTATTAAATGAAATATTTTGATTAGTCGATAAAGTATTTGCAACTCGAATTGAACTTGATGAAAAACCGTCTGCATTTGATTGACTAGGTGAAAATATATCACTGTAAGTAAAACTGATTTCACCTAATCCCAAGCTACCTGGGTTACCAACACTCTTATATACTCGTCCATAAAAATACGGAACAATCGTTCTTTGAGTAAGGTTGTTAGATGTTAATGTACCTGCGGCAATATTCGGCAAGCTCGGATTACCGTAGTTATCATTAAAAATAGGACCTTCCGCATGTGTCATTGTACCATTGATTGTAAAAGTTGTCGGTGCAGTTGTATAGTAAGTATATGAAGAAGTAGCACTGACACTTGTAGTTCCTACTGTCGAAAAAATTGTTCCACCTAAATTCCACGAATAATTTGATGCGGTTCCTGCATCATCTCTATCAAAAGTTAATGTATATACTCTAGTAAAAGTTAATCCTATCTCTTGAATTGTTGTGGTACCACTCAAAGTTAAAGCAGGTGGATCATAGACATATGGAACTGAAGGAAATAAAATCATATTTAGAACTTGAACTATGTTGAGCTGGCTGAAATACCCAGCTGTCAATCCAACCAACCATTTCAGTGGATTAGCAACTAGAGTAGAAGAACCAAGAGCATCTGGTACATTTGTTGGAACTGCTAATGTGGCTGGTATGTAATCTGAATTTCCATAAAAATCCGTGTGTGACGGCTGAGTAGTATTTATATTGTAGATAGTACCGTAAGTGAATCCAGAATTAGTTAATCCTGCAAAAATATCTAAATAAATTGGATTTCCTTCAGGTCCAGTCGGTCCTTGAACCCCCACACCAGTCGGTCCCTGAGCACCAGTACTACCTTGTGAGCCTGTGTTACCTTGAAATCCTGTTGGTCCTGTGACACCCTGTGGCCCAGTGTGTCCAGTCTGACCTTTTGCTCCATCCAGACCATTAGCACCCGCAGGTCCATCAGGTCCTGTCGGTCCTTGAATACCAGTAATACCTATAGGACCAGTTGGTCCTTGAGATCCGGTTATAGAAGGTCCTGTATTGCCTTGTGATCCTGTATTTCCTTGAACACCTGTTGGTCCTGTGACTCCCTGTGCACCTGTGATTGATGGGCCGGTTACACCTTGTGGTCCTGTATTTCCTTGAACGCCTGTTGGTCCTGTACTTCCTTGAAAACCAGTTGGTCCTTCAATACCTTGTGATCCTGTATTTCCTTGAACACCAGTTGGTCCTGTAAAACCCTGATTACCAGTTGGACCAGTCGGGCCGAATATAAATGGACCTTGTCTTCCTTGTGGCCCAGTATTTCCTTGATTCCCAGTTGGACCAGTTGTTCCCTGAGAACCAGTCACACCTTGTGGTCCACTTGAACCTTGAAAACCAGTCGTACCTTGAGCCCCAGTCACGCCTTGAGGGCCTGAACTACCAATAGGTCCAGTTTCTCCTTGATATCCTGTGTTACCTTGAAAACCTGTAGAACCAGTTGGTCCATCTGGACCACCAGGAGTTCCAGCAGGTCCAACTGGACCGGTGTTTCCTTGAAATCCTTGAGGTCCTCCAAAGTTTCCTTGTGGTCCGGTTGCTCCGATAATACCACCAGGACTGATCTGAAGACCTACAGTAATAGTTGTTGCTGGTGCGACATTCCCAGGATAGCAAGGATTTATTAATGTAACAGATTGATTGTTTGGAACAGACTGAACAATCATGTACCCGATATTCTCTATATAGATATGTTGTCCAATTCCCATCCAAGAAGAATCCTCTACAGCAAGTGTAACAACCGCTGATGGATCTATACTATAACACTGTGGCATCGGATCACCACCGATACTAACAAATGTATATGCGTTTGAACCAGTCGGTCCATAGAATCCTTGAATCCCAGTTGGGCCACCTAAACCTTGTGGGCCTGTTTTTCCTTGAGGTCCGGTTGGACCTGTTATTCCTTGAGGACCAGTTATACCTTGAGTGCCCTGGAAACCTTGTACTCCAGTTGGTCCAGTGTGGCCTTGGAAACCAGTGTTACCTCGACCTTGAAAGCCTTGAGTACCCTGAAATCCTTGAGGACCAGTATCTCCTTCGGGTCCAGCTGAACCGATTGGTCCTCTTATACCTTGTGCACCAGTGGCTCCAGTGTTTCCTTGAAAACCTTGAGGACCGGTGATGCCTCTGATACCTTGAGGACCAGTTATGCCTTGAACACCCTGAGGGCCAGTTATACCTTGAACTCCTGTAGGTCCTTGAACACCAGTAGCTCCAGTAAATCCGTATGGATCACCTTGTTCGCCTTTGGGGCCTGTTGCACCCTGGAATCCTTGAGGTCCTTGAAAGCCTTGTCTTCCTTGTACTCCTTGAAAACCTCTAGATCCAGTCACTCCTTGTGTTCCTTGTGGGCCTCTATTCCCTTGTGCTCCTGTTAAACCTTGAGGTCCTTGAAATCCTTGAGTTCCAGTTTCACCTGCATTTTGAAGTGCAAGTCCAACTAAGTTCCACAATGTCCAAAGTGGATCACGAACATCCTTTGCTTGAATTGCATTAGAGCTATTATCAGGTAATTTGAGTACGACATTTTCCCAACCACGATAATTCAATGTGTTGTCCCATTTAAATTCACTTAAATATATACCACCTGGGCCGGTAGGATCATATGGATCTGTTGGTGACCCTATTGGTAGTGAAACTGTTCCTAAAATTGACATAGCAGAACTTTAAAATCTAAAATTTAGGGTATATATTAAATTCCAAAGTTTTCTAAAAAATTTTTGGCCAATAAATTTGTAATTCTTATATTTGTAAAACAAAATAAAAACAATATGAAAAGAAAATTCTTACCGTATGACAAAACCCAATTACTCGAAAAAATTGACGCCATATCAATTGAACAAGTTGAAAACCAAGTAATCACTAAATTTCGAGGCACTGTAACATCCGTTTCTAATGTTTCTAATCGTTATGAGATTTTCGATATCAAATCGTATTTAAAGCAAAAAATTGATCTCATAGAGCAAAATTTTCAAATTAGTAAATATTTTTTCAGAATAAATAAAGGCATACAAGAATTAACTTTACTATCTGATACAATTAATATTGAAGATATAAATTTTTACAAATCTTTTTTCATCTTAAATTCGTCCGATAAATCAAGACGTTTAAGTTTTAATGCCGGTCTTTACTGTGACTCTAAGGATTTTTATATTATATCAAATGTCAGAAATTTAGGCCTTACAAAGAAACATCTTCGCGGTGTTACACAAGCGGCTGAAGTTGCGAGCGAGGGATTAACTGGTGAGACATTCGATGAACAGATTGAGTCAATCACTAAGTTAATTGGTCACAGAATTTCACTGTCTAAACTACAACAATGTATTGTCAGTGATGTTGAGGTTAAAGGTGATCATCTAAGATTTGATACATTCAAAAACTCTATTGTTTATTACGCATCTGAAGGTAGATTGAACCTTACACAATCTCAATATAATGTGTTGAAAACAAGATCAGAAGATCTTAAGTTGGATGCTCAAAATGATTTTTATGTTGATGCATTTTGGGCATTTCAAACTTATTTGCGTATTTTTGCTAAACAAGATTCTCATGTCATCAAACGTGAAACCGAAAGAATTTTGTCTATCACACAATCAGCTGTTAGAAACAACCTTTTAGAAATGTTAGGCTTATGAGAGATCACGAATTAACTGGATTTGTAAATTTTCCGAGGTTTTCTAAGATTATGAAAACCTTGGATATTGGTTCAACTCAAATTTATATCGTGGCTTTTGGCCAAAAAAACGAGAGTCAAAAACTTGAGCTACGAGGAAACTTCTGTGGTGATGATGTCTCGCCAAAATTAATTGGATTAACGAGAACCAAAAAACTCGAAGAAGTTGTTGATGATTTAGTTAATCAAGATCCCACAAATAAAAGTTTCTACTTCAGAGAAGATGATAAATTTCCAGTGATATCGAGTGTTCTTATTGGTTGGTCAAAGTTTTCATACGAATACACTGACAGAATTGATCCTTGGTGTTGTCACTTCAGAGACCTAACTAATGAAGGTAAGAAGTTATATTACTCTTTGAAAAAACTACATAATGAGTCTGAAATCAGAATATTAACATTTAATCAAATAAAATGAACACCTCAAAATCCATACAACTATCCTCAGAGTTAAAAGATGTTTTATTGCAGTTTGCCGATAACTCTGCTATCGCCAGAATTCTGCTACAGTCAGAAATCTGTGAATCACAGCTCAAATCTTCTGATATTGATTATTTAGGTATTTCCAGCTTAGACAAATCAAAAATTTCATATTTGACACACGATAGAATTCAAAAAATTTCTCAAGAAGAAGTTTGGAATTCTCCAAAAAGATATCATCAAAAACCAGGTGCTTTGATTTCTAAATTATTAAAAAATATCACCGGCAAAGAAGTGGAAAACTTTTCAAATTTATTTAGAGCCTTTTCTGATAAAAAAGATTTCGAATTTGAAATTATTAAAGGTGAAAAAATCAAAAATTATTATCACGAGAGCTCTTATGCCTCAGTATCTGGGTCTCTGGGTAATTCTTGTATGAGATATTCAAAGTGTAGTAAATTCTTCAACCTTTACTCTGATAACAAAGTTGAGATGCTTGTTATGTTAGATAAATTTGGTTCTCTACTTGGTAGAGCTCTATTATGGAATTGTGGCGAATATAAAATCATGGATAGAATCTACACAGTAAGTGATGAAGATTTTTTATTTTACTTCACATTCTGGGCTGATAAAAACGATTACTATCACAAGAAGCGCCAAAATTGGTCTAACACTCTGCAGTTCATCAAAAATGGTCTCGAAGAAGAACTAAAATTACAATATAAATTAGATTGTTCTAATTATTCATATTATCCATATATCGACACTTTCAAGTGGATAGATTTTGAATCTGGAACTTTGTTTAATTACAAGCCAGAATATTTCAAAAACAATTCTAATTTTGGTGTATTATTAAGCTCTGAAGGTTCTATTAATAGTTCATCTTGTTTGATATTTGACTCGGTTTCAAAAGATTGGCATCATGATGGCACACTTCTGTGGATTGATTATCTCGAAATTTATACACAAGATGTTCATGTGGTATTTTCTGAGAGCAACGATACTCATATTCTGAAAACAGATGCCGTTTGGTCTGAAGAATTATTTGATTTTATTTTCAAAGAACCTGATAGAAATAATATTGAAGCCATTATTGCTAGAACAGAATCTCTGAATAAGTTGAAAAAAAACAAATCAGACATCGAAGATAGTTTAGATTTAGATCCTCGAATGTTAAACAGATTATTAGGTAGAGAATTTTCGATTAATGTCAATTGATATGAATACAAACGTTCCTGGATTTGGTAGATATATGAACCTCCTAAGTTTTGCTGTTAATTTTTCTAAATATGCAAGTAATGATTTATTTGATCAGTCACCTGACTATATTTTAGAAAAATATGATCACTGGATTGGTGCCAAACCCGTAACAGATCACCCACATTATACACCAGATAATTATGAAAATTTCTTTCACCGATATCAAAAAAGATGGAAGTGTGATATAACACCTATTAAAAGACCACTATTATTTTTATTAGATTCAGAGCATTTACACTTAACCAGCATGGTAAATTCTTTTGAAAAATACTTTGGACCAATAGATTTGATCAGTGATCATCAAAAGTCAGGATTGCATGTAATTATTGAACAGGAGTTTATTCCGAAGATTTTAGAACTTAACGAAAAACAAGTTAAAAGTATTTTGCGACATCTTAAAATTGACCAAGTTATTTAATTTTTGATAGAACATTTCAGCTGAATATATAATATAACTATATATGGCTGCAGAAATTTTAAAAAATTTACAATGTTTTGACGATCCAAATTTTAAATTTGATCCAAAATATCACAAATATACTTATAACGGAAAACAATACACGTCAGTAACAAATTTTCTTAAAAACTTTCACAAACCATTCGAAGAAGAATTTTGGTCGAAAAAGAAAGCAGAAGATGCTGGAGTTCCACAAGAATGGATTCTAAAAGAGTGGAAAGATAAAAATGTTCGAGCCAACTTTGTAGGTCATTCAACACACACTTGGATCGAAAATTACTTCAATCAAATTCCACAATGGATTCCAGATGATTTAGATATCGTAGATCGTATTAATAAATTTAATATTATCTATGCAAAACAATTGCATAAATTAATTCCGGTTAAATTTGAACTTAGAATTTTTTCTAAAAAATATCCACTTGCTGGCACAATAGATTCGATATTTTTATACAAAGGTAAGCTATTTATAGTCGATTGGAAAACAAATGGTGTGTTTACACATGATGAACACCACAAAGGTAAATATGAAAAGTTATTATTACCATTCGATGAATACTGGAAAAATCATTTAAACGAATATTCAATTCAAGTGTCATTATATTCACTCATTCTCGAAGAGTGGGGTTTCGATATTAGGGGTTCTTATTTAGTGCACATAGGTCCTGAGGAAGACGCAACAATACATAAAGCAGTCGATCTAAAAGAACATCTAAGAAATTATCTACCAACACACATCTTTTAACAAATTATTCATATAAAATAAAAAAATCATTAGTAATATGACAACTTATATTTTAGACTTTGAAGAAGTATTAAAAAATTTCGAACCATATCATGAGTCGTTAAAATCTTTACAAAAAGATAAACAAGAATTTGCACAATTGGTCGATAAAATCAAAAAAGAAATGGAATCTATTTTAGCCAGCCAAAAATCACTGATTTTAGACGAGGCTACAAACAGAAAGAACCAAGAGCGTTTCCGTGAACTACAAACTGAAGCTGTTAAAGCTGAACAAGAATTCAGAAATAACATCGTTGCTCGTCAGAATGAAGAACTTGAAAAGAATTTCAAATTGGTGATTGACATTGTAAATACTTACTCTGAAGAAAATAGTATTGATCTTGTTGTTAATAAAAGCTCAGTTGTATTTGTGAATCCTAAATTTGAAATCACAGAACAAATCATCTCTGTTGTGAAATCAAAAGGTTTATACGCAGAATATGTAGATGGAATGTACGAAACTGAATCTGCTAATTAATTGATAATCTCGATTTAATTTCGTATATTTGTTTTATGAAATTAAAAACCGATCCTTCATACACAACTCTAAAGTATTACTACTTGGATAAAACCAGTAGTGATACTTTTTTGTTTGGAGATTATAGAAATCAACTTCTGTTAGGAAGTCTAATTTGTACAGAAGACGGCAGAGTCTATTTCTCGGCATCAGGTGGTGGAAAACCAATACTACCCGTCAGTCTTAGAGATAATGGCATTTATCCACAAATTTGGATGAATTTATCTGAAATCGAATATTGCATTGAATATCAACCATATGACTTCGAAGAATGGTATAAAGGATATTCAATGTATTCAAAGGAATTTTGGAAGTTATTAATTTCACATATTCGCGATTCTAAAATTAAATACATACAAGGACAAATAAATAACAACTTAATATGGATCCACTCAAACCAATGAAAAGACTGTACATCGATATGGATGGTGTAATTTGTAATTATAAAAAAGCATTTGATACTGCTTTAGTAGAAAATCCGAATCAACCATATCCACAATCTGCTTGGGGATTTTTTTCTAATTTAGAACCAATCGATTATGCCATCGAGTCTGTAAAAAAACTTATTGGTATTTACGATGTTTGGTTTCTTTCAACACCATCAGTTTATAATTTAAATTCCTACACTGAAAAGGCATTTTGGATTAGACAACACTTCGGTTTAGAAGCACAGTCTAAATTGATACTTGCAACAGATAAATCACTACTCAAAGGTCATTACTTGGTTGATGATGATTTGAAAGATAGCCAGATAAAATTTGAAGGCCAACATCTACATTTCGGGAGCCCGGATTTCAACAATTGGGAAGTTGTTACTAAATTTCTAATCGATGAATCGAATCGCACACCAACTTCCAAAGTGGGACTCTGGTGGGGTTGTTAATTTATCAAATAGTTTATTGCAGAAGAATATAGATTTAGTAAGTTCTTATCGTAATTATAGGTGTAATTCCAAGCAGAGAATGTTGCACTTTGTGTAGCTCCATTTTTTGTCGCAGTTAGATACGTCGTTTTACTCTTGGTTAGTTTTCTGAACAAATCCTCACTAAAATAATTCTCAGCACCATCTTTGTATTCATCGGTCTCTGTAATTTTACCTAAATTAACGAGTGTGTTATGAAAAGAACCTGTCTGACCAATAGTAACTTTAGTTATTCTGCCTCCTATTATACTAGCGGTACCACTTGCTGTGCCTATACCTCCTACTATTACTACAGAAGCTGAAGCCGAATATCCAGAACCTGTTCTAATTACTTTCACATTTGATACACCACCACCAACAATAATAGGTTCTAATTCAGCACCACTGCCAGTAGTATCTTCAACCTTAATGTAGGTTCTTTGTACATCATTATAATAATTTAATTGATTCTGATAAACTTTTTTATCTTTTAAAAGTTTCTTTTTAGAATCCTGAAATGGTGTTAATGTTGAAAATAAAACCGTTTGCCAGGATTGTCTTTTAACCTCATCAAGTGTTTTGAAATTCGAATCAAACTTATATTTAATATCTAGACATTCCAGTAATGTATTGTACTGACCCCTTTTTATCAAACTGTCGATGTAAATGTAATACTCAAGAAAATTATCACTACCAACTTTAGCGATTTTATCAATCTTATTGTAGATTTTATCTATTTCAATTCTTCTTCTGTTTATCATTTCAAAAAACTAATTTTTTTATATATCTATTTTTGGTCAAAAGGTATGTTAATAGTTGAGTATTTTTCTAAGAACCCAAATCCTGCAACACCTAATGATGCAGTTGAATCATCAACACCAGTAATATAAGTCACTGATCCGCTTTTGGTTAAATTAAAATTATGAATACTTCTAGATACTAAACTAACTTTTGTAATTGAGTCGGTAGTATATAAAATAGTTCCTTGTGTATTATCATCTATGTAAAAAATACAGTCATCTATAGTATGTTGATCAAGCGCATAAGCATTAAAATCCGATTCATAAATAATCAGATAGTTCAACAAATAGCTCGCTGTTATTATTTTTACCTGTGAGTTTCTAATTATAAATTTACCTGTGTTTGATGCTTTGGCGAGTGTATAAACTAAACCGAAATTGTAGTAAAGGCCAGGTTCTATCTCTCTTGATTGCGCAGCCGTCACGTGAAATTGACTCTCTGATACTTCGATATAACCCGCTTCATGATGAAATACATAAAAATCTAATGCAGATGCCACACCTGAATCAGTAATATCAACATAACAATTTTTTAATATTAGTTTTCCAGCACTAACTTTGAATGTGCACTGTACAGACCCACCATCATCTATCACACCCCAATTGTGATAGATTGAAACATTCTCTAAATATAAAGTTGATTGATTTAAATAGAACGGTGTAAGACCACTTCCTCGATCATCCAGAAATCTCAAGGACGAAGTATTGTCATCAGATATAATTTTAACTTCTACGTTTTTGATAATTGTTATTTGATTTACATCAAGAACATCACCTGTGAATGTTATATGAACTCTTGGCTTCAAATAGATCGTTAGGTTTCTAGAGATTGAACTAGATGTAGTCTCAGAATATTCATAATTGGTGCCATTGTAATTCGGACCTGGCCAAAGTTCTATAATTGAATTTGTGAATGTAAGTGCTGATGATAATGCTCCAGATAGTGTTTGCCAAGGTTGATTCAAATCACCGACCGCAGCAGTAGCGTCATTACCTAAAGGATGTACATAATGTATATTTGAATATAAAAATTGAACACTACTACCAGCTGGTCCAGTAGGCCCTTGAAATCCTAAATCACCAGTTGGTCCTTGCCAACCTTGTGAACCAATGTCTCCTGTTGGTCCTGTGGTTCCATTTAATCCTTGGGGACCAGTGATTCCTTGTGGTCCTGTAACCGAAGCTTGTGTGATCCATGAACCATTGTAAAAATAAAATTTATTGTTGGATGAATCATAAACTGATGGTATTGTTCCATTTTTACTAACTGGTATGCCACTTGGTGTTCCAAAGCAAGATGGGAAATATATGAAGCCAGTAGTCGAAGTAGTACTCAAAGCCGTACTACCCATCACCAGAGATTTCAATATCTGTACATCACCGTTGAATCCAGCAGCCCAATTATTCGTTATAGTAGTATTTACACCAACAGTAATGTCATCAGTATAGAATTGATAGGCGTCTGTGATAGTCGATGCTCCTGTAAAGCTATAAGTCGTTGATTGTATATAAAACTCTCTTTGTCTTGGAATAGCACCTACAACCCACTGTTTTAGATAATCTTTAAAATGAAATCCAAAAAGTTCTGTTGAAGCACTATTTGAAGTGACATTGGCTGGTAATATTTCGATTCTCTTTGTATTTGGACTAGCTCCACCGATGGTGAATCTAGGATTATCTCCAATTCTTATCTGTAAAAATGTAGTTATTGCACCATGAGCATTCAAGATTGTACTTGCTGATGTCGAACTCAGAGTATAGTTTTGATTATTAAGAGAAGATCCAGCTTGAAGCATGTAAATTGCTGATCTTTCAGAAACGCCAGAACCCAAATTTCCTATATCAATTTGAAAATTTCCTTGATTTACCCTTAACGCCCTTTGAGTAACAGATGTAGTTCCATTTATACTCATGGAACCAATTACTCTCAACAAACTTCCGTCAAAAGTGAAATTCGGCTCTGCAAAAATACCGGTTGGTGTTCCATCGGATGTAAGAACTCGATTGTCTGTAAAATTTGCAATGGGTCTATCGATGACCGTTGGTAACGGCCCGGTTGGTCCTTGACTACCTTGTGGTCC
>Ga0129336_10002382_pt1 | contig 11628 bp, 11 predicted proteins | sample CPB6_02_DNA_FD_96878 | JGI IMG/M metagenome (GOLD analysis project Ga0129336, IMG submission 96878) | Freshwater to marine salinity gradient microbial communities from Chesapeake Bay, USA - CPBay_Sum_0.6_0.2_DNA | ecosystem: Environmental > Aquatic > Marine > Coastal | place: USA: Chesapeake...
CTTCTGGGCTGCAAGCTTGAGGATTTGCTCAGATTGGGAAAGGGCTGTTACTCGCGCCTCTGTTGCAAGCTCCTGGACGGTCTCTCCCGTGATGTCGTAGGCAATTGCGCGAACAAACGCTGCAGAGAATGCGTCCGCCGCCTCTGGGGCGATTGACATGTGCATGTCATAGTATGACTTGACAACGGACGCCCCAGACTCCGCCCCGCTCATTCTGAGATTATTGTTGGTACCAAACTCCTCCACAACGGCCTGGAACTTTGTTGGAGCCCAGAATCGCTCTGCAACGCCAGTGCCAATTGCTCCAAGTTTTCCTGTGAATTGCTCGCCCATATCCCACATCAGTCCAGCAGCCTTCATGTGCTTGAGGACCGCATAGGACTTGTTGCTCATGCTTGATCGAGCCAAGGCGTCGGCAAACGGGATTGCTTCGGCTTTACCGGCTCGGTATGCGCCAGCAAGCTTTGGCCCCACCTTTCCCGCAGTAGCAATAGCCTTAAATGGAATATCCCACGCATACCACTCAACTGGGTTGGCAATAGAGAATACAATTGCGTTAATCGGGCTAACGTTGGTGAGAAGGTTCTGATCGCGGAAATGCTGAAGGATATCCTCGGTCGGCACTCCCTCAAGATACATCTTCGTAAAGTCGTTGGACACATACTCAAGGCCGTATGCCTTTGGGTCCCTTGCGTTGTGCATACCAGTGAGCTTCGTTGCCCACTGGTAAAGCGACCCAACGCCACCCGCCCACGAAATCGGGTCTTGGAAGGTAACCGGCTTTTCTGTCCCAATCATGTCATAGGACTTCTTTGCCCAATCCAGGTAGTCTTCCCATCCAAGCTTCGCCTCTGGGGTATTCCACTGCCATGGGAATGCCTTGCCATGGATTGAGTCGTAATACTCTCGACGCATCTGCATGTTCCTGCCATTGGCAAGATCAATGACCTTGCGCGCCGTTTCAAGTCGGTCTTCCGTTACGCCCTTCTGATAAGCAAAGTCAAAGACTGGCTTGAGCACTGTCCCAACGCCGCCGATAACACCAGCTCCAACTTCTGCAGCAGCAGAAAACGGCGTTCCGGCAAGTCCAACAATATTCCCGCCCATTCCAACTGCGTTGCTGACAGCTGGAACTTTTGATACTTCTCCAGCAAAGTTCTCTATTGCGTCCGCAACAGCAGATCCGCTATCTGCTGGTGCAATCGTTTGAAGCTGGAGAACATCTGCAACGCCATTGTAAAGACCTTCGGCTGCACCAGCGACAAATCGCAGCGGTTCTGGAACACGGTATACGTTGTCGTTTACCGGCTCAGACGGCCGCGTAACAGTGTCGCCAGCGCCAGTTGATTGGTTCTCAAGTCCAAACAGGCGCACGGAACCAGTGGCAAGGTTGATGCCGGCTGTTCCTGGAAGCGTGCTTGGCTGTGTGGTAGATGTGCTTTCCGAAACGTCAATGTTGTACGTCGGAAGGCTTCGCTGCGATTGCTGTCTACCGGGACGTGCCAGTGGGTCTGCCATTGTTCTCCTTACAGCTTAATCGGTGATACTCGTGGACCAGCCCCGCCACCACCGCCGACCGATGAAACAACGGAGCCGACGGTGCCAGAGATTGGCGTGTTGCGGAAGAAGTAGTCTAAGGCCGCACCCGCAGGCGGCTTTACGGTTGGTAGCTTCGGAGTGGTTGGAACACTTCCGCGATCAAATGTATTTGCGGTTGCAATCCTATTAGTCGGCATGCTGGAAAGTGCGGCCATGCCGCCTCCAGGTGCAGATGTGACCATCGGCAGCGAAGGCTCTGGGAGCCTTGTGCCAGTGCTCTGGATATTGATTTGCGTTGAATACTTCGTAAGAAGCGTAGACGCAGCATTCGGGTCTGTAACCTTTGACGCAAGATCATTGACAAGGTTTGTCTTGATCTTTGACGCCGCAATTGGATCGTACATCCTGTCAATGCGCTTCATGTCAAGGTCGACGTCTGCTGAAAGGAATCCAGTATCGTCGGTAATTGGCGACCTGTCGTACGGGGTGAACTTTGTTCCAGTAACAAATTGCGCTGCCTGCCCACCAGTTGATTCGGCCGCCGTTGTAGCAGTTGATGTTGTCTGGATATAGGACTTCCTGAAGTCGTTTGACGTCATTGTCTTGCCGGAGATTGGGTCAAAGTTCTGCGCGTACCAAACACCGTCTGTTGACTTGATCTGGAAGTTCCCGTTGCCAAGGTCGTAGTAGTATCCAAGCTGCATTGTCTGCTGCTTGATGGCCTCTGACTTTAGCCCAGGAGTATTCGGGACGAACATTACTGGGACGCCCTCAACGATACCATAAGCGTACCCAGTTCCAGTCTTGATGATCCTCTGGCTTCCTCCAGCATTCGTTCCTGGGTATACGGCCTCTCCGTACTGCCACTTGCCGTTAACTTGTCGGACAATCTGGACTGCTCCGTTGGCAACATCGCTGGCAATCTTTGAGTCATCGGCAACCACCTGAAGCACCTGACCAAAGTAATTGACCTTCTGCCCAGTCGCCTCGTCGTAGCGGTTGGCAAATGGATTGGCAAGGTCCCACGCAGACATTGTGTTTGGGTCGCTTACCTTTCCCTCTCGGGCATCGACAAGCGCCTTGAGCGTCTGCTCGTGAACGTATAGTTCGGCAGGGGAAATATTGTTCTTGTTGTCTTCAATTAGCAAGGTGTATTTTGCAATAAGGTCGTCGTGGTATGCGGTCAGTTTCTTAACGTCGCCATTCGCAAACTGCTGGGCATCTCCCCACTTCTGGAATAGAACTGCTGAATCGTCCACAATGCTCTTGGACCCGTAGGTCTTCTTAATTCCAACAAGGCTCTCGTAGAGACCAGCGTAGTTGCTTCCGGCGTTCTTTGCTGAAGCAATAAGCGAGTTTGTCCCTCCGAAGGCCATGTCAATCAACTCTTCCCTGCTGATGAACGATGCCTGGCCTTGAAGCGACCCAGGGGCACTAGAGTAGAATCGATTGACGTCAATTTGGTTCCTGAGGAACTGGGTAATATCCTGGTATTGTGACCCCAGGATTGCGTTAACTGTGTTCATAAACGCCGACGTTCTCTTGAGGATTCCGCCAACCCTATCCTGCGCAGCCTGAGTCGCCATTGCTGCGCCGATTCCCTTTTGGGTAGTCGCGGCCTCCGCAAGGTCTCGCTCAATCTGCAGGATGCCATCAGACCCTGACGTGATGGACCCAGATCCATTTGACCCAGCAACGCCGATCTCAATGGCCTTTGACCGCTGGCTCTTGATCCAGTCAATATAGTTGTTCAGCGCCTTGGAATAAGCTGCATTACCCTTCTTTGATGCCTTGAGAACCTTGGTGTATTCGGCAAACTTAAGAGCGCTGTACTTGGACTCAAAGGCGCTGGTAAGCAGCGTCTGGTACTGTGGACTACCCTGTTCATATGTGGACAAGATATTGTTCACCTGCTCGTCATACCCAGACTCGCTGATGAGGTTGTCGCGCAGCCGGTTGCCAATCGCAGTGACTAGGTTGCCCTGCGCATTGTAGAGTTCTTCCCTTGCTTGGGATGCCTCGTATGGGGTATCGGCGTTTGCAATATTGTCCTGCAGGTACGAGATGTAGTTCTGAACTGCCTCAACGTTAGACGGGTCGGCATTGACAGCGGCAACAAGCATATTGCCTTGGCGCTGATTCTCAATGGTCTTGACTTCCTTGATGCGCTCTACGATATTCTGGCGCTCGTAATCGCTAAGCCAATTCTTCTGGGAATATTCCTGAAGGAATGACACGACTCGATCTAGGTCGGGAATCCCCTCGCCCATGTAGCTCACGCCGTTCTTGTAGGCTGAGACCATGGCATCAACCTGCCGCGAATACTGCGACCGCATGATGTTGTAGATGAGCGAGCTTAAACTTGACCCACCGGTTCCGCCCCCAACAAAACGTCCGACTCGTGCCATTACTGGTTACCCTCCTGTGGGATTGGTTCAGGCGCTGCCATCTCAACCCCAGGTACTGGGGCGTTGCCTGGCATCATCTGCTCTGGTGGATTTGCCAACTGCTCTGGGGAGTTCATTGCCTCCAGGCCGTTCGGCTGCGGATTATTCATCATCGTTGCTGCGTTGGCTTGCTGCGTTGCCTGCTGTGCCGGCGTTGGGAGTTCAAGCCCAAGCTGTCGGAACACGCCAATCAGGTTGCCCATTGTGAGGACGGCCGAAGGATTGAGCGTGACGTCTGTCTGCTCCTCTCGGATAGTGTCCTTCTCGCCAAGCGGATCTTCCACGCCAACGCGGTCCATTGCGCGGTCTGCGCTCCAGATGCGGTTCTGGACAAGGTTGATTGCCGTCTGGGCAAGTTCCAGTGTATCGCGTGGTGTAAGCTCCGGTGGAACGATGTCAATGCGGTACTCCCCGCCAAGGATGAACTCAATGTTGGAATCCTTCTGGGACCACAACTTGCCCGTGACTTCCCACACCTGCTTAAGCCACGAGTATAGCAGCTTTCGCTTCGGTGCAAGTCGGGCCTCGTAGTTGGCGACGAGAGATGCAATGGCTCGGCTTGACCCAAGCACACTGCTTGGAGCAAGTCCAAGCAGCAGGTCATTCAATCCCGTAACCACCGCGATCTCTCGGTCAATGCGTCGGTTGTAATCCTCAACCTGGAACTGCGGGATGAACGGCGCAATGGTGCGGATCTCATTCCCTGGTCCAGGCGTTGCAATTCGGTTTGGCTTTGGGATTGCGTTCGGCGGTACCTCGTCAGGCGCCTCGGCTCCGACCAACTGCCACATCTGGCCGCCGACCGTGGACGCAATCATCTGCGCCTGCGCGCTCATGCGCTCGTCCTTCTCGCGGAGCAACTGCTCTACGTCATAGAGTTCTGGCTTGCCGTATGGGCTGCCTGGGATCTTCTGGTTGACAAGGACGATGTACGGAAGGGTGCCTTCGTACTCTGGGTGCTCCTCGTTCTTGACCATCGTGTTGCCAACAAAGATGGCGTTGCAGACGATTGGTGCCTTGCCAGGCTCGGTTGGCTTCTTGTACCAGTAGTCGTACACCTCAACCTGCTGCAGCTCGTACTGCGATCGATTGCGCTGCGGGTTCTTCTCTAGGTTATTTCGGTATACGCTTGCCAACGGATCGTCGTGGGTAGACGCCGTGGTGTAAAGGAACGTAGATGTGCCTTGATGGACCGGAACAACGTCAATGCCAAACTCCTCCTTGGCCGCCTGCGGAGAAAGTCCGTAGACGTAGAGCGCCCAGTCAATCCTGCGGAAGTCGGATGAGCCGAACCCAAGGTACAGGTTCTCTGGGCTCTCCACGATGGAAACGCGAGGAATCTCGGCAATCGGGTCCCAGTAGATCTTTGCGGCCGTATGGCCGTACAGGGCCTTGAGCGTGCAGGCGTCCTCAAATAGGAGATCAAAGTCGTTTTCTTCCCACCATCGGAAGAACAGGCGCTCGCGCTCCGCTGCAAGCATGCGTGCTTCTTTGTCTGGGTTTGATGGGAGATAGTTGATGACTGGTCGGACGCCTTGAAGGGATGCTGGGATGTTTACATACGCTGGATGCACGTTGACCGAAATGTGTGCTCGGCCGGCAAGTCGTGCGTTCGGATCTTCTGGCCAGTGGTCAGCGCCGCCCAGCGTCATCGTGGTCGGGTGATATAGGTTGTCAAACCTTCGGAACATTGAGCGAAGTCGAGCCTGCTCGGACTCCATATCCCCGCGGCGTCGCAGCAACTCCCTGAACCGAATAACCTCTTCGCTCTCGTCTGGATTGATGTTGAGCAGGCGCATCTTGGTGGAAACCATATTGAGCGCCGTTCGGTACTGCTCTGGGAGATTCTCGTCTAGCTTTGGCTCTGGTTCAATGCGCGTTGTAGTGGCGTTCTTGATGGTTGTCCCGAGTACTGGGACCTTCAGGTCGGAGAACTTGATGCTGGTCCTGATTGCGCTGCCGCGAGGCGACCGTCGGGTCCTGCGTGCGGAGATGACGCCATCTTCGGCAATTGGCACTGCGCCATTGGAAAGCGGTGCGTTTGCCGCCATTGGGTAAAGCGGCTGATTTCCGCCAGCCGTGTTGATCTTTGTTGGGCTTGTAGCAATACTCCCAGACCCAAGTCCAGCGTTTGGCGTCTGCGCTGCTGGCCTTCCAGCACCACGGGAAACATTGACGACACTCGGAGACGTTGGGAGCGGGGATGTTCCTGGCAGCGGGTTTTCAATGAGTTGGCCCTGCGCAAGCTTGCGAGCCTTGTCAATGGATTGCCCAATAGACCGAACCTGCGCTGGGGTAGCGACATCCGGATCGGTGGTGTATTGTCCTGGGATTGGGCGTTCGTTCTGGAACGCCTGCGGGATTCGACGAACCTTAGCCATTAGTCAACTGCTCCGTAATATCCGAAGACGGGGTTCTCTACCGGCTTCTCTGGGTTTCTCAACGCATGCCGAACGGCAATGGCGAGCGCCATCACTGCGTCGGTTTCAAGTTTACGATCATCTAGCTTGTAGGCAAGCAACTGCTTGCGCAGTTCTAGCCACGGGCCGCTCTTTGGGAACACGAGTTGTCCCTTGTCAACGATTGCCCGAAGGTCGTTGAGCATCTCTACCTTCTTTGCCTTTGTGCCCCCGAAGTCAACCCCGCGAATTGGTCGGACGATAGAGAACTCCTGCTGGAACAGCCGGCCGCCCATCCCCGTGGAGTCTACGACCGTCGTGCAGAATGAACGTCCCTCGTTGTATAGCAAGTGGCTCTCCCTCACCATATTAACAACGGCGGCAATGCTTTGTTTCCCGCCTCGTCGTCTAGCTCTAACTCCGCGCATGCTTTTGCGATCTGTATAGTCAAGCGTGATAGCCCAGGTCGAGTCGGAAGAAATACCGGGATCAACTCCTTGGACGTATCTGCGTCCACTGACAGGCGCAACGTCATCGGCAAGATCCAGCACGAAACACTTGTCCACTGATTGCGACGAGAAGAAAGACTCTCTAGCCTCAATGAATTCTCCGTCTATGTTCTGCGGGATGAGGTACGCATCCTGCTGACGTAGGATCGCGTCAAACGTATCTGCCGACAATCCGTATCCAACGTTGTCCCTTGTTGATAGCCTGAAGCTGATGAACTGCGGATCACGGTTTGGGTTCTTTTCGTCTCCCCGCTCCCATAGGTCTGCGTAGAAGTTCTGGCCCTCCGTTGGCGTTCCGATGAAGTGCAAGGGCCCGCCAGTAGAGAGCCGCCGTAGGTTCAGCACCTCTTGGTAGATCAAATCCAGATAGGGCTCGAACGCTGCTTCGTCGAAGGAAATTCCGTGCATGTCTTTCCCAAGCAGCGCTTTGGCCTTGTCTTGCGTTGTCCGGAAGTGGATGTTTGCTCCGCCGAACTGCGGGTGAATCTTTATCCAAGGATACTCCCCTCTGTACTTTTTGTCATACGCGGCAATTCCGCCGATCTCCTTGGTGATTGGGCATCCCCTGCCTTTCTGTGCTGGGTGAATGCCCTCAAGGATTGACACCAGTTCTCTGTAGACAAGCTCTGCAGTTTCCTGCTGGATGCCGATATGATACCACTCATACGGCTGACTCATCCACCTTAAGGCGTCTTCTGTTGTTCTTTCTGGAGATTTAAGTCCGAGCTTGTAGAAGGCATGATGGAAACATAGTACCGCCATCGCCAGCGTTTTCCCGGCACGATTGCCTGCGGAAACGACCGTCGTGAGATACCGTGGTCTCCATCCAGACTCGTCCCGCTCTGCACATGCGGCCCACCATTTGACCTGTCCGGGATTGCCGTTGATACCGAGCCAGCGAGCAGCAAAGAACTGGACGTCAGTGCGGCCGAGAGCCAAATCGCGTGCAATGGAGCCTTTACTGAGGTCAACCTTCAACTCCTCTTGCCTTTCTTCTTGCCGTACTCCACCTCGCGCTCCTTCTTGCCCTCAGTCTTCTCGTGCTTCTTTTGGGCTTTCTTTGCAGCGGCGATACCCTTCTTGGTATACGGGAATTCCTTACCTTCAACCATCGGCATTATTTTTGTCCCTTCCTCTTGTTTCTTTCGCTGATCGCCCTGGCCTTTGCCTTGGCGTCTGCCTTGCTACTTGCTCCCCACGCACGAAGGCTTAGAAGCAATCGAGTAGGTTCTCCGTTCTTGTCGTACTCTGGGCCAGGCATCCCGCCCATTCGTGCAAGGAACGATGCCCGTCGCGGATTGTCGCCCTTCTTAACCGGTGCCTTGAGCGTGCCGCCAGTCTCTTTCTTGTAGGATGCCCGACCAACCGCATTAAGTCCTCCGGCTGGATTCTTCCCCGCTTTGCGTTGCCACGCTGGTGAACTCATCCGTTAGCCAGCCTTCGTAGCTTCTTAAGTGCCGCAAGTTGCTGCGGGCTCAATGTTGCTCCAGACTTCTTCAATGCCCTGAGCTTTTCCAGCCTGGCATCCTGCAGCGCATTAAGTCCTGAAACCCTTGATTGCGGTGTGTAGGTAAAGCTGCTGCCAGTCATATTCGGATTAACGTCAACCCGCATGCTGGTGTCTGGTCCGCCAGCAATTGCCGCCCCAGTGGAGTCAACTCCATTCCTTCGCGCAATAATCTCCCGCCCCTTGTCTTCCATTCCGGCACTTCGCCAATACTCAAGGATTTGCCTATCCGACCAACCAGCTCCTGCATAGTTCTCGTCCAGGCTATGCTTGGTGCCACCGAGTGCAAAAAATAGCCTCTGCGATTCCCCAGGGTAATTTTCTTTGGCTGGATTAGGAATTGCTGCAGTAGCAGCCTGCCACTCCTTCATCCTCTTTTGGTACTTAGCTGGATTGGTTTCGGCAAGATCGGCTAGGGGCGCAGAGTTCCGAGCAATGAGATTCCTAAGGTAATTTACCCTTGCCTGCTCAAGTGTGAGCCTGCCAGATAGTACTGGATTTGCCGCAATCTCCTGCTCGGTAAGCATCCGCATTGGCTTCTTTGTTCCAGCCTCGGCCAATCGTTGCTGTTGCTTCATGCTCATTGGTGACGTTGACGTTGAAGGATCTGTCGCCGCAGGGGTAGTTGGAGTCGTCGGCGTCGCCGTTGACGTTCCACTTAGGTTTGCGCGGATTTGGTTAAGAACCTGCTGCGGTATGCCGGCGTATTGGCTGCCAGTTACGAATCGACCCTTCTTTGCCATGATTACTTTACTCCAAATGCCTTGTCGTCTGGGTTAAGCCAGCGAATGATGACTGGCACGACGGCAGCGATACCGGCGGACAAGACGGACTTCCATCCGTCAGCGCCGAAATCGAATGCTCCACCACCAAGCGCAATGAACTGCGCGAGGCAGGCGGCCAGGAATGAACGACCCCAAGATGCAATTACTGCTTGCTGTGTCTTGCTCATATATCTCCTAATATGTTTTCTTTGCTTTATTCCCAGTATACGCAACATATCTTCGATCTGGTCCCTTGCCAAGTTCGCTTTGTGACCCTGACATCATTCCGCCTGGACGAGTACGACTTCCCACTCTAGTAACCATTTCTGGCAATCTTCCAGCGGATCGACCCTGACGAAGAGTCCAAATGCCCTTGTCGGTTCGCTCATATCGAGCAAGTCGCCATTCCTTGTCTCGGAACTTCTCGTTAAGTTTATCGGCGCTAATTGGCTTTACCTTTGGCCTTGCGGCTGCCTTGGGCTTCTTTGGCCTTGGCACACCGTACCCGCTGTCTACTCCCATGATTTCTCCTACTTCTTGATGATGACGCACCGACGGCTCGGAGCTTCACCCTTGCTGGAGGCAATTGCCTTCAGTTCCTTTTCCGTCACCACGACGGCAAATTTCTCTTTTCCTACACCGCTGAATGTCGGGTCTGCAAACTGGAATCCAAGTTCCGCGTCCCAAACTGCTGCGGTCATGTGGCCATACGTCGCCCCCGCGTGTCGACCGACGAATCGCTTGTGCCACGCGCTAATTGCCTGTGGCGGGTAGAACCGAGCAGCCTGGACGTTAATGACGATTGCGGCTCCGCCCTTGAGGCTCTTGACCACATCGTCCCAGTCCCGCGCCCATCGGCCGTTAGCACCGAGGACCTTGCAGGTCTTGATGATCTCGGAAAGGTCGGTCGCGTTGTCCGCAACTCCAGGCTTATCCTTACGCCCCGTCGCCTTCTCCTTGGCTGCTACGCCCTCCTTGGCGGTGATCTCTTTGCCAAGAACCCACGAGGATGCGGCCGCGCATGACGCAGGTCCACAGTCGTCTAGTACGCCACCCTTCTCTACGAGTGGTAGTTGCGACCTGATCTTAAGCTTCACTTTGTTCTCCTCCCACAAATGCACTGCTTAAGGACTTCCCCGCTTTCAACGAGGTCTCTGGCCGTCTTGTAGAGGCGGACCGTTTCCCGTTGATAGAACCCAACCTCCTGATCAGAAAGAAACTCGCGGTGTAGTTGGAAGAGCCTGCGCGCCCATGCTTTCGTATGCCAATCTTGTGTCCAGAGGTGAGCAAGTTCATGGAGTGCGGTCTCTGGGTGATTGTCGCAGAGCTCAATCTCCTTCTCTTGGTCGTATGCGACACCAAGATCACATGACGGGTTGAGCCAGTGGTGGTGGATTTCAATTGACCGTACCGGAATCTTGTGCCGCCTGACCACTTTCCCCGCCGTTTGCAGCGACTTCCGCCAGTCCCAATACCCCTTCGTCGTCATGAAGATTGAGTACTTCACTTTGAATGGGTAGGACTCCAACTCCTTGAACGCCCGACTCGTCCTCAACAAGAACAGCGGAACCCTCGACCAAATGAGATCCTCCAAGAATTCCCGCAAGCGCCAATGTGAGTTCCCGGTCACTGCTCTTCTCCTGCCTTCTGTCAATGATTTCTTGTGCCCTGAGCCCCTCCGATAGCGTTGGTGTCAACTGGCCGGCGTCTACAAGTGCGGCCACCTGATCCCTAACTAAGCTTGCAAGGTCTCCCTTAAACTTGATCGTTCCCTGCTGCCTCTTCAGCACCTTTGCGGCCTCAATCCTAGCACTCTCATGCTGGGATGTCATGTGTTCCCGCTTGTGCTTTCCAATTGTAATTCGGCTGATGTACGACCCCTCTTCTTTTAGCCAGCTCGACACCGCAATGTCGCTCATCCCACTGGCAATCCTCTTGTTTATTAGTTCTACGAGCGGGCTTCGGCAAACGTGGCAGCCAGTCAGGACTGGTGCTAGTTCGGCCATTAGCTGGACATCAGGGCAACTTCATCCTCGGTGATGACGTAGAGGCCCCGCTCCTCTGTGTATCCAAGCCGGCACTGAATGAACGTCTCGTACCACCAATTTGGCAAATCAGACTCTTCAACAAATACCGAGTTTGGGTGCTGTTCTTTTCCGTATGCAATAACAAGACCATTAGGGTTAATTGAAAAATGCATTATGACACCGTGTAATAGCCAAAGGACAAACTTGTATCTGTTGTAAATGTTCGTACATACTCGTGAACAGTAGTGACTGGTCCTATTAGTATCGGATTTCCGATAGTATAGGAAATCTCATTAGAAGAGTTTGTTCTTACGGCCCTGCTTGTTGCAGCGGTTGACCAAATACCACTTGAAGAAGTTCCCAACCCAGTCAAATATGAATCTCTACCAAATAGAATATTTGAAGACGAGGAATTAAGATTGCTATAAAGAGTAAA
>Ga0129336_10002383_pt1 | contig 11625 bp, 9 predicted proteins | sample CPB6_02_DNA_FD_96878 | JGI IMG/M metagenome (GOLD analysis project Ga0129336, IMG submission 96878) | Freshwater to marine salinity gradient microbial communities from Chesapeake Bay, USA - CPBay_Sum_0.6_0.2_DNA | ecosystem: Environmental > Aquatic > Marine > Coastal | place: USA: Chesapeake Bay...
AGTGGGGTGCACCGACTACCTGCTGATTGGGCACCTGATGTTCCTGCTCAAATTGCCGCACCGGTTATCAAGGATCCGAGCGAATTGATGGACCGGGTCGAACTACGAAAACTCGACCGCTCCGAGGCTTTTGCACTCATTGCCGCCCGGGAAGCATGGCGTGATTCCCACTCCCCTTCCGTGGAGAGTGAACGACTTGGCGTTGTCATCGCATCGGGAATCGGTGGTGTCCTCACCCTCCTTGGCGCATACGATGTATTGAAAGAAAAAGGGGCGCGATTAGTCTCACCACATACAGTCCCGATGTTGATGCCTAATGGACCAGCAGCGCATGTCGGCATCGAACTTGGTGCGCGAGCAGGGGTGCATACTCCGGTGAGTGCATGTGCATCAGGTGCAGAAGCTCTTGGTTATGCGCTAGAGATGATTCGCAATGACCGCGCAGATGTAGTGGTCGCTGGTGGCACAGAAGCGGCAATACATCCGCTACCGATGGCTGGCTTTGCCAATATGAAGGCGCTCTCCACACGAAATGACCAACCAGAACGAGCATCTCGCCCCTACGACCGAGACCGCGACGGATTCGTGTTGGGCGAAGGCGCAGGAGTTCTCGTCCTCGAAGAGCTCGAACGAGCTCGCGCCCGCTATGCCCGAATTTACGGCGAGATACTCAGCCAAGGTTTGACCTCTGATGGCTTCCATATCGCAGCGCCAGATCCCGAAGGTACCGGCGCGACCCGAGCGATGAAAGCAGCGATCGCTGCCTCTGGAATTTCGACGCGAGATATCGTCCATCTGAATGCACATGCAACCTCAACTCCCGTAGGTGATATTGCCGAAGCAGGCGCAATCATGAATGCACTGGGTAAAGATGCCGAACATGTGGCGATCTCTGCGACTAAATCAATGACTGGCCACCTATTGGGAGGGGCGGGTGCGCTCGAATCAATTTTTACTGTACTCGCTCTTCATCATCGTATTGCTCCACCAACGATCAATATCGAAAATCTCGACGAGAAGATTTCGTTAGATATCGTCCGCGATGAGCCAAGGGCGCTACCCACGGGTGATATTGCGGCTATCAATAATTCATTCGGATTTGGCGGGCACAATGTTGCGCTGCTCTTTGCCTCGTACGGCGACGGTAAATGAGTACTGATCGTGTAGATCCGCGCGATCCACAAACTCGTATCGAAAAAATACTTGACTCAGGCACTTTTACTCCGCTCACCGAGCGGGATGAATCAGGGATGCTGGCGGCCTTTGGTGAGGTTGCAGGAACTCGTGTCACGATCTTCGCAACCGATGCCACTATCCAGGGCGGAGCAATGGGTGCAGCTGGCGCCCAAGTGATTCTGGCTGCATATGCCGATGCGATGGAACATCGAAATCCAATAGTTGGAATTTGGCATTCAGGTGGCGCCCGGTTGCGCGAAGGAGTCAAGTCGCTCCATGCCTTTGGTTTGGTCTTCCATGCCATCACTCAAGCAAGTGGCAAGATCCCACAATTCTCTCTGGTGCTCGGGCCTGCTGCCGGTGGTGGCGCATATGGTCCGGCACTGACCGATGTGATCGTGTTAGCACCAGAGGGGCGAATCTTCGTCACCGGGCCCGATGTAGTCCGTAGCGTCACCGGTGAATCAGTGGATATGGCACGCTTAGGTGGACCTGAACCACATGGTCGTCGAAGTGGCGTTGTGCATGTGATTGCCGAGAGCGAAGAAGAATCATTTCACGCTATCCAACGATTAGTTCGGTTGCTCGGTAATCAGGGAAAAATTAACGAGCAGACCCCAGATCTCGATCTGGCAGCGTTCCTTCCCGAATCCAACAAGCGCGCATACGATGTTCATCCGTTGATTGCTGGAATTCTTGACCCAGATACCGATATGCAGGAATTGCATCCCAAGTGGGCGCCGAACATCGTCACCACCCTTGGCAGACTTGGCGGGAGAACAGTCGGCATCATCGCGAATAACCCACTGCGACTGGGTGGTTGCCTAGATTCATCATCTGCTGAGAAGGCGGCGCGCTTTGTGCGAATGTGCGATTCGTTCGGTGTACCGATGATCGTTGTCGTTGATGTTCCGGGATATCTTCCTGGAGTTGGACAAGAATGGGATGGAGTGGTTCGTCGAGGTGCGAAGTTGCTCCATGCATTTAGCGAATCAGTCGTTCCTCGAGTCACTTTGATAACTCGCAAGGCATATGGTGGCGCCTATATCGCAATGAATTCTCGTGCCCTTGGCGCAACGAAAGTTTTTGCATGGCCAACTGCCGAGGTTGCCGTTATGGGTGCAGTCGCAGCAATACGAGTGTTACATCGAAGAATTCTGGCTGATCTGCCTGATGATCAGCGGGCTGCGATGGAATTAGAACTTGCTGCCGAACACGAGAAAATCTCTGGCGGCGTTGCGCGTGCCATCGAAATTGGCGTCGTCGACGAGATTATCGAACCGGCTCGCTCCCGGGCTCTCCTGGCACAGGCGATCGCGCATGCTCCAGCCGAGCGAGGCCTGCATAGCAATATTCCGCTTTAACGCTACTTTGCGATTGCAAAAAATACTGAGACAGTGGCAGTTACGGTCTTTTCGATAGTCGTTGTGTCGTAAGCCCCAAAGTCCTCGGCGTTGATGGAGTCGCGAGCAGTTACTTGAATCGGCCCACTACGAACGGTTTTCGGTGCGCCAACCGAACCTGTTGAAGCCTTGGTGATTGCCTCAGCACGAGTGCGAGCATCTTTCATCGCATTTTCCAAAAGTTTCGGCCGCAGTTCTGGCAGATTCGAGATGTAGTAAGCAGGAGGGTTGGAATTCACGCTGAATCCTTCTTCGATTAATGTCCCAATATTCTTACTTAATCGATCAATGGCCTCCACATCTGTGCTGCGAACGGTAACATCGCGATAAATTCGATAAGAAGCAATTCGACCCGTGGGATTACCATTCTGGTATTCCTCATTGGCAAAGGAATTTAACCCACCCAAGGTGACCGAATCTGCGCTGACGCCACCACTTGTCAGATACTTTTGTACTGCGTCGACACCGCTATTCACACGGCCAATACCTTCGCTAGGTTGCGCGGCAATCTCTTGCACGGTGACAGTCCAAGAGGCTTTATCTGCTACCGCCTCGACTCGTGCAGATCCCGTCACAGTGATGCCATCGCTATTTCTTTGTGAGATGCCGTTTCCGACTTGAAGTAGACCAAAGAACAGCGCCAGCGCCAATCCAATAGCGCCACCAAAGAAACCGAGAGAGCCGACTCTTACTTTCACAGCCTAAGCATAACTTCCTTAACTCACTGATTACTTGCTAAGGAGTGAAATCATCCGGTCGCGTGCAGCCAACGCATTCCCGCTTGTCCGATTCGGAATGATTGCAGCTCTTCCTCCCAGGGAGTTCCCAGCGCTTCTTCTATTGCGCTCTCGACATCTCGGCCATTGCGAAGCGCGCCCTCAAGAACGGATCGAATCTGGTTTTCAGAGAGATAGAGGTCGCCACTTCCACCGATATGGCCATGGAAAAGTCCAAGGGTGGGGGTCGCTAAGTAGCGCGAACCATCACAGCCTGAGCTGGCCTCTTCGCTAATATCAAATCGCAAGTAATGCCATCCGGCGAGCGCGCTGGCAATTTGACCGGCTACCCCTGGTTCACCAGAGAATTTCAACCGGGTCTGTCCAGTTCCTGGCAGTAGCGGTTGGTTGCTCCAGTGCAAGGTGATCTCAACTCCGAGCACTTGAGCCAGTGACCATTGAATGTGTGGTTGCAGCGCATTAGGCGCAGAGAAGATCTCTAGCCAGCCGCCGACCTGCGACGGAGTCCGGGTGGAGATAGCTCCAGGTGTATTCATTTTCTGACCTCCAAGTAGGTGCACCAGGTACACAGGCGATGCGACCTTCCCCAGCCCATCGCTCTACTTCAGAGGGGTGAAAATGTACTTCACCGACCTGCGATTTCGCTACTGGTCAGTAGTGGCTCCGATTCGCTCGATTTCGTTGCTAGCCAGAGTGGGCGGTACCCTTCTCCCAGTCCGATTCTTTGCAGTGCCCGTTTCGCCAACATGTAGGTCGTTCGGTCAGGCTGTAGCAGGTGAAGACTGACGAACGAGGAATTCTCGATCGTTTCCCAAATAACGAAGGAAGTTCAATGGCAACAGGTACAGTGAAGTGGTTCAACTCTGAAAAGGGTTTCGGTTTTATTGCAGTAGATGGTGGCGGACAAGATGTTTTCGTTCACTACTCAGCAATCGCCGGAAATGGCTACAAGACCCTCAATGAAGGTCAAGCAGTCGATTTCGAAATCGTTCAGGGTCCAAAAGGACCACAAGCTGACAAGGTAATCGGTAAGTAATTACTCGATACTTCAGGAACCGCCCAAGCCTCGACGGTTTGGGCGGTTTTTTAATTGCCCTGCCTATACTGGGAGAATGCGTCTTGGGGTACTAGATGTTGGCTCCAACTCTGTTCACCTCGAGGTAATCGATGGCCATCAAAGTGGCCCTCCCAGCGCTTTCAAGAGTTTTAAACATGAAATCAGACTCACCGACTTCATCGACGACTCTGGAAACCTTTCTAACCTGGGAATAGCAAACCTTCTTAGAGCGGTTACCGAATCGACCACCGAAGCGGCGGAGCTACAACTCGATGAGTTGCTCGCCTTCGCAACTTCCGCAATCCGCGAAGCCAATAACTGCGATGAGGTTCTGCGCCAAGTTCAGCGAGAGACTGGGGTAGAACTCCAGGTTCTTTCTGGTGATGAAGAAGCACAATTCACTTTCCTTGCCGCACGCAGGTGGTTTGGTTGGTCCGCTGGAGACCTTTTGGTCTTCGATATCGGAGGTGGGTCGCTCGAAATCGCTCGCGGGCACGAAGAGGCGGCTAGTTTTACGACTTCGGTCCTTCTTGGAGCTGGGAGACTAACCAGGGGGTTTCTCCAAGGCGATCCTTTCTCAGAGAAGACTTTGAATAAACTTCGAAATTTCATTGATGAAACTTTGGAGCCTTTGACATTAGATCTTGCTGATTACAAAAATGGACATGCAGTGGGCACCAGCAAGACTTTTCGGACTTTAGAGAAACTCTGCTTAAGTTTTCATTCTAAGAAAACCCAGGGAATCACTCGAGATGGAATCGATGCAATCGCATCTGGATTAGTCCGAATGTCAACGAAGGAACGGCGCGATCTACCTGGAGTATCTGAGACCCGAGCCCACCAAATAGTAGCGGGGGCATTAGTTGCTCAACATGTCATGAAGAACTTTTCACTCGATGTGATTCACACTTGCCCATGGGCACTTCGCGAGGGAATCGTCCTTCGAAGACTGGATTGGATCAGCTAATCGAGCTCCAAACTCTCCGCGACTAGGGGAGCCGGTAAAGCCTCCGCTGAAAATACTTTCGCACCTCGATGATGAATCACCCAACTATCTGCAGGGGAGAGATTCGGCAATTGGCGCGTTAATTCTCGGTGGTTCTCGAAAGCTAAGAGCATTTCTCTAAAAATTGGATTATGGCTGCACACTAGCTGATTCGAATTGAACTTCAGGATCTGTATGACATATTCGAGCGCCGCGTTATCATCTTTTTCGAAGATATCTTCGCTAAGAAGTGAGTTTTGCTTCAAGGCGATGTTTAAATTCGCAGCAATTGGGGCGGCGGTTTCAATACACCTTTGTGCATCAGAGGAATGCACCTCTTGGATTCCATAAACCGCGTTCAAGTGCGGGAGTTTGAGGCTCTGAAGTTGACCTTTATGAGAGAGGGGGCGATCACAATCTTCGCCGAACCAATCCTCACGTTTGACCGCTTTTGCGTGACGAAGGAAAATCAATACATTGAGATGCCGCTCCATCTTGAAGAATTTTGAGAGTAGCGAACGGTCATCCTCGTAGGTCAGAAAGTGGCGCGCAGTTTTTACTGAAGTCCAAGAGAGGTCATCAACCTCATCGTTCGGAGTGAATTCGTGGGATTGACTGTCAGCACGCGCCATCCAGTAGTCAATTCGCTTCTTCTCCCCTGCCACCTTGTAAGAGACCTCCCCAAGGTAGGGGCCCAAGACCGGGACATAACCGGTCTCTTCGATACATTCACGGTAGGCAGTCAATAGTGGATTCTCACCAGGCTCTACTCCCCCTTTGGGAAAAGACCAATCGCCATATTTGGGTCTATGAACAAGAGCCACCTCCAGCTTCAATGGTTCCCGCTCGCGCCATAGGATCACGCCTGCACCTCTAATCATGGACATATCTCCTTCATGAAGAACTCTTGATAGTTCTTCCTTCGCCCTCCACGCTCATCAAAACCGTTGAACTTCCAAAGATTGTCAGCCTCTAAGCTCCACGATGCGTACTCATCAGAGAAGGCGCTCGTGAGGATTTTGTCGAGCTCTCGAATGTGCTCGAGATTGGTCGCCGCGACAAGCGTCTCCACTCGGCGGTTGAGGTTTCGATCCATCATGTCGGCGCTACCAATCCAATACTCCTCTTTACCATCATTGTGAAAGTTGTAAATCCGTGAATGTTCGAGGAAGCGACCAAGTATCGATCTAATTTTTACCCGAGCTGAATTCTCTACCGAGATCATGTTAAAAGAACATATCCCCCGAACATTTATTTCAATTGGCACGCCTGCGTTGGCCGCTTCGTATAGGGCCCGTAGTATTTCCTGGTCCATGATGGCATTGAGTTTCATCCTAATTCGCGAACTCTTCCCCATTAGATGGTTTTCTCGCTCTCGTTCAATTTTCTGTTGAATCTCGTCACGGAGGAACTTCGGAGCTACCAACAATCTCGAATATCGAGAGTCAGGAGCGTAACCTGAGAGTTGATTAAATAATGTAGAAAGGTCGATGCCCAGAGTTTCATCCGCGCTGAGGATCGCCAGATCTTCATATATGCGTGCTGTTCGAGGATTGTAATTTCCGGTCCCTATGTGCGAATATCTTCGAAGATGATCTCCTTCTTCGCGCAGGACAAGCGATGCTTTCGCATGTGTTTTCAAACCAAGTAGTCCGTAGACCACATGCACTCCGGCCTCTTCAAGCTTCTGCGCCCATCGAACATTTGCCGTCTCATCAAAACGCGCGCGGATTTCAATTACGGCAAGAACTTGTTTGCCATTCTTAGCCGCTTCAATAAGCGAACGCATAATGGGAGAGTCGCCCGATGTGCGATAAAGGGTTTGCTTGATAGCCACAACTTTAGGGTCTCGCGCCGCGAGGTCGACGAATTTAGCCACCGACGATGCGAATGAGTGATAAGGATGATGCAGTAACACCTCCCCAACTCTGATTCTCTCGAAAAACTCATCGAAATCCTCGTCATCCTCCGCCTCGGGCAAGTCGAGCAAACATGGATGGGTGCATGGCTGGAATGGCGGATACTTAAGGGACGAAGTTTCGAGATTGGCGATTTCCATCATGGCGGCGAGATCCAAAGGGGTACCAACTCGATAGATCTGCATCTTTTTAATCTCGAATTCCTCGATGAGCTTGAGAAGTAAAGCTTCGTTCTCAAGATTTTCAACCTCAAGGCGCACCACATCGCCGAAACGCCTCCTTTCAAGCTCCTCTTGCATCGACGCGAGCAAATCTTCATTCTCATCATCCTCATCAAGTTCTAGATCCTGATTTCTTGTCACCCGAAACAGGAAGAATTCCTCTACTTTCGCTCCAGGAAATAACTTTCCAAGATTTGCCGCTATGACCTCTTCGATTCGTACAAAATGATTGCTATCCGATATGTGGCCTGCAAGAAATCTGCTGAAATTCCCAGGAATCTTGAGCCGAATAAATTGCCTCTGACCAAAATCTTTACTCACATAGACACCGAAATTGAGTGATAATCCAGATATATGGGGAAAGGGATGCGAAGGATCTACCGCCAAGGGAGTGAGCACTGGCAATATTTTCTCGTCGAAAAAAAGATCTAACTTTTTTTGGCTAGCACCGTCTAGTTGGGAGTACTCAACGATACGAATCTCGTTGTGCGACAGCTCGGGGATTAACTCATTGAAATAGAGCTCCTCAATTCGCAAAATGAACTCATTCACGCGGATAGAAATTTTCTCTAAAAGTTGGGAGTTAGAAAGCGAGCTTCCCTCCTCGAACTCGTAGCCCAAATCAATCCTTCGAATCAAATTCGCCACTCGCACCATAAAGAACTCATCAAGATTCGAGTGAAATATTGCAAGAAACTTGACGCGCTCTAGTAGTGGCAGGTCTTTGGATTCTGCAAGCGAAAGGACTCGTGCATTGAAATCTAGCCAGCTCAGTTCTCGGTTTGTGAATAACGGTTCGAGCTTTCCCACATTGCCACGCTCCCATCTGGAGGTGAATTCTTGGTTACGCGGACCGTACTAAGGGATGAATTCACTAGCGCACGAGCATGTCTCATCAAACCAGTGGCTAATGAGTTGAGATTTGAGCCGATCATTCGAACCGCAAAGAAAGAGAGAACGGCATCAGGAGTCGTGACCCATCCCCGGTGATGGAAGACAATTAGCGCAATCAATGTGCAGACCATGATTGTTCCAGTCAATAGGCTCCCAATCTCACCTCCACGAACCCTTCCAAGCGTTCGAGCGCCAGCCGGCATGCTCTGCTTACGGTAATGAGATTGGAAGACATTTCTCTGGAATATCTCTTGTTTGCCGTACAGCTGACTTAAAACAATGCCAGCGATGATGATGCACCCGAGATTGAATAAACAGAAGTGGATCGACAATGTCGCCAGGAAAAACGCGATGATTAAGATCTGAAATGCACAACTTAGAATATTTGCAACTTCAATCGCAAGAGACAGGTTCCAGGAATTGTCACTATTTTTCAATTTAGAATTCCTGATAATCCTATCTAGCACAGTGATTCGCTTCACGCGCTGAAAATAATGGGCGACGCGAGCCATTACGCTAAACACAACAAAGAGCGCCATTAGAAAGTAAGGGAACTGCTTGCTGGTATCAATTTGGAAAATAACTTCCGTGAAGACTTTTGCAATGCCCAGCTCCGAAATCGATATGCAGGAAGCGGCCAGCGTGATTGCCGTCAATTTAAGGCGATCACGATTGTGGGGAAAAAGCCCTCGAATAGAACTTCCTACGAGGCGAATCGACTTAGACAATGTCTCTAGTAATCTGCGCTCTGGAAGTTCTCGATGAACTTCGGAGCCGCCGGTCGCGGACTGAATCTTTTTGAGGTTCGACTAGTGGCGAGTTCGTGGTACTTGGAGATCGCTGTCAGCAAGCTAAGCTCCACCTCATTGATTTTTTCCTTCGAAATCACTTGGTGGGTGATTACATTACTCAAGTCAACTCTTCGTAAATCAAGCGGAATTGCTTCTGGATTTATCGATTCGACACTCGCCCCTTCGGCATAGTCAAGATATTTAATTCCATCTCCGTGCACCGCACTTTCGAACCCTTTGAAGGTGATTAAACCCACAGGAATCCCGTAGGACTGACAAGTAATGTATACATGCATAGCGCTCGTAATCACGGCATCGTAATTATTTAGCGCAACAAAAAACTCCTCGATTTTCGAATGATGTGATCTAAGAACCGATAGCTCCTCGATGTTTTCAGGCAATTTCACGGGTAACGCCAAATGTGAATGGTGCCTAACTAAAGCGATGCGCCCATTTGTTTCTTGTCGGATTATCGGAAAAATTTGCGAGACTAAAACTCCTGGATCACCAAAAGACTCAATTTTAGGTCCACCAGATCGTTTGAGAACTCGCGCGGTTCTTGGCCCTCGCACCGAAATATACTTCGCTCCTGGTTCAATCGGATAATCCTGCGAACTAATACCTGTTCCAATCACAACTGAACTTTTCTTGATGAAACGGCCAATCGAGCCAACAGTAATCAAATGAACGGAACGATCAGCATCGTGGAGGGGCTGAAATTGAATCTTGCTCCCAGAGTGCTTCTGAACTATATAAGGTGACAGCCAATCCCCAAAGTTTCCTGGATGAGGATAACTCCACCAAGAAAGATTTATGGAACTCTCGGAGTTCTTTGATGCGTAGGCGAGAAAGCTTATTGCGGAGGAAATTGCTCTATTTTCGGTAGAGGTCGGCACTTTTTCCTTGCGAAAGGCATCAAATCTCTCGTTAAATTCCGCTGACTTGCCTTGCTTTGCTAAATTCAGCATTAATTTCACATCTGTATGCATGGCACCTACATGCTTATCTCCGGTTAAGGCTCCCGTCAATCCTGATTTGTCTGAAATCCCTCGAAGTGAAGTTCGAAGCCCTTCTGGCAACCAGCTTTGGATGCGTTTTGCCCCCTTGAGCAGTTTCCGCCTAACTCTCAATTTCCAGTGTTCATTTGCTAATTTGTGTTGCTCTACCTGATTCTTGAACTCGGCCACTTTTCCACTCGATCCAAATTTGAAGAAAACTGAGCGCGAGTTCTCGATTTCATCTCCGCGATTTGCCACCGCATTCGATGGAATGAGCTGAAAAGTGAGGTTATGGATATTTGCCCGCCAGCCCTCTTCAAAGAAGAAATCATCAGTCGCTTTGAGTTTCGAATTCTGTTCAAACAGATAGGCATCCTGAATCATCCGTCGCGCCTGTGTGGAAGTGTTAATTCCCCAAAAGCATGGTTCCCAGAACCGTGTGCGATTTTGATAACCGATATTGAGTGGTGAGCCGAAGCTTCGTTGAAATCCAATGATGTCCGCGGTCGAATCCAGAATATAGCTGGGAATATCGAGCAATTCACAATCAATATCAATCCAAAAAACCTTTTTATCTGGATTATGTGAGCAAACCCTTGCTAAAAATCCAACTTTCTTCCGGCAAATATCGGCCCAATCTTCGCCTGGATTTTTCGCCATCAGTTCAATCTGATACGCCACTCCAAGTCTTTTGAGATTCTCTTCGAGTCTCCGGGCATGATTGGAGTAGTACTCGTCTTCGGTATAAAAGGAACAGACGATTATTTGGGAATTTGGCGTCGCGGTCATACCCAGAACCATGCTGGAGGCAGGTTGCACCCTTGGAAATCTCAGGTGAACCGCAGGAATACTCTCTATGAATTCACATCATGCATACGCACCTTGGTCATGCTCTGATTTGATTTTGGCTATCGCCCTCACCGGGGAAAGATTGCCACCCTTCTGCCAAGACTTTAGATATGTAAATGGCAAGAGCGCACCTCGACGGATCTTCCAATTACCCTTCTCGGTTGGCCAGGACAAACCGAAATGTAAATGCGGTGCAGTGCCCCGAGCCGACCCCGTCGTCCCCACTTTGCCAAGTACCTCTCCCGCAACCACGCTGACCCCAGGTTCGATCCCTGCCGCCACCTCCATGAGGTGTGATCCGTAATAACGCACTCCATCTTCCCCAATCACCGACACAAACAATCCCCCGCGATCTCCCCCGCGATTGGTCTTGCCGCTCCATCGATCTTTCCGACTCACCTCGTCGACGACTCCTGCGATGGGTGAGAGGAAGGCGCACCCCTTCTTGGTGATGATGTCGGTAGCGGGATAGTCGTGATGAAAGCGCGCGAATTTCACCGTGCATTGTGGAGAGTTTTCGATCGGAAAGACGCGCACGAACTGGTCTGAAGTGCTCGCACTCGAGCCCGCAATCGCACCCGAGATTCCCAATGTC
>Ga0129336_10002384_pt1 | contig 11624 bp, 10 predicted proteins | sample CPB6_02_DNA_FD_96878 | JGI IMG/M metagenome (GOLD analysis project Ga0129336, IMG submission 96878) | Freshwater to marine salinity gradient microbial communities from Chesapeake Bay, USA - CPBay_Sum_0.6_0.2_DNA | ecosystem: Environmental > Aquatic > Marine > Coastal | place: USA: Chesapeake...
AGGATATTCTCCTTGGATTTGTTCTGCAAGTTCATTTTTGGGAAGCATCTTGCCTTCCACTTCCAAACGATACATCTTTCCTTCCCAAACAACGTCGGCAAAGAAAGACTCGGTTGCTTGTTCTGGTTGAGAGGAACCTACATTTAGAGTTCCATTGAAATCACCATTGATAGTGATACTTTCTGAAATAAATTGTTGAAAAGATTTCATTTTAGTTACAGTTCCAACGACGTAGTGCTTTGTTGATTCTTGAATCTGGATTTCTTGCAGTTTTTGCTGAAGTCAGTTTAGACTTCATACCTTTCATACGGCGGCAGAAGTTTGCACGACGTTTTGCTCTCTTTCCTTTTGGTTTTTTCTCTGTTACTGCAGTTTGAAGTTTTGAACCTGGATTCTCACGACGATAAGCATCTACCGCTTTCTGACTTAAACCGTCAGTTTTATCTTGACGATTGACTTTCTGCCAATCTTCCAATAATTCTGATATTCCTAATTCTTCTCTCCAGTTTGAAAAACTCTCCTTTACGCAACGATTATAAGTTTTTCCAAAAAGTTTTTGAGTTCCTGCTTTTTTATACCCTGGCCAACATTTTTTACCAGATTCTCCCAATAATTCGCTTCCGATTCCCTTGCTTGCCTTTAATGGTTCTGGTTTAATAATATCAATGAATTCAACGTAATCATTTCCCTTTGCATCTTGAACAACAATAGATTCATCAACTTTATGCTCTCCACTTTCTAAGTAGTCTGCTGCAGTGTCAATATAATCCGCTGCTTTTGTAATTTTTGATTGGACCCATGCCTCTATACCACCCTCACCTTTCATTTTTTTCTTCAGTCTTTTTGCTGCCGAAATAATAGTTGAAAGTTCTGAGCGAGCCATTGAATACTCATGATCTTTCTCTTCATTTGCAGGATGAGGTCTATTTGGATCGTATTTCATTTGATTTGAAGTTAATGTTGTTGGAATCGAGAACATCTCCCAATATTTTGGACCATATTTGCATTGATCACGAGTTTCATCTTTTTTGCATTTTGGACAATATCTAATCATTTCTACTGCTTCTGATTTTGTTCCCCAATTCGCAGCACCAACTTTACGACATTTGACAAGTGCTCCAGAAGCATATGCACTTGGCCAAACATCATATCTTGACTTTACTTTATGATAGCAGGCATCTTTTTTACCACTACCTTTACCTGGTTTATCTTTGACTTCTTGTAAATCCATTTCTTCTTTCCTTACTTTTCTATCTGTTTTTACCATAGTTGGTTTAGCACCGCCAGATTTTTGTGGTTGATTTGGATCTTCTCTTCTTTTTGCTGCTTGTGCAGCAAGTCTTTCCTCTCTACTCATTGAGGCACGTTTTTTTGATGATACACATTTTGGAGTGGCAGTTTCCCCCTCTTCTCTAGCACAAGCATCACCATCTACAACATCAACCCAACCAGGTTTTTTATTTTTTGATTTTGATTTGCCGAACCAATCGCGCAAACCTTCCTCATCAAGGTTTCTTTTTTTGCGTCCTTGACAATGAGCTCTTTGCGAGAATCCTTTTGGATTGTCACAATCAATAGATTTTTTATATTTTTTAGACCAGCTCATCAAAATGTTGGACTACTCTTTATTATTTAGGAATCCTTGTTTGAGTAACTTTGATAAATCTGCAGTTGAACCTACAAATAAAGCATTGTTAGTGACATTGTTTGTCGTTTTAACCTCATTCTCTTCAATATCTTTTAATTTTTTTTGTAAATCTATTAACTTATCTGTAACATCTCCAACGTTTTTAATTAATTGCCCAGCAACCTCATATGCCCTTGGACTTCCCCCTTCACCAGCAACTTCTAGTATACCATTCAGAGCTTCTTGTCCTTTTTCAATAAGAGAATATAATTGTCCTCTACTATACTCATAATCTTTTTTAAGATCTTGTTTTACTTCAATCTTATCCTCGATTGACTGTATACTTTTTGGAGCATCTTTAACGTCGATTATTTCAGTTTCAACATTCAAAGACTTACTAATAGCATCAAATTTTGTGTCCATAAAATTACAAGTCTATTTTTCGAGTTGGACTAAAGTCTCCAGGATTACTAAAGAAATCTGTCTCTTCACTAAATCCAAAATCATCCCCAGGAACAATTAAAGCATTGTCTGCTGCACTTAAAACATTAATTGTTGATCCTGGTATGTGAACATCTGCAATTGTTCCACTATACCCTCTAGTTACAGTAATAGTATTACTAGTTTTTGAAACTACTTTCATAATTTCACTGCCAATAACAATTCTTGAATTAGAAGGAATTGCAGAAGTATCATTAACTGAAATAACGATCTCAGAAATATCAAGTGCTTCTGTAGTAGTTGCTGCATTATCTTGATCATAATCTTTCATTGCTGTTGGAGTTGCCGTATATCTAACTTCTCTCTTACTATTTCTAATATCTGTATTGGTATAATAATCAACCTGAACCTTACGGATAATTCCATCAGTGCTGTCTGCAATAGGTCCAAATAGATATGTTTTAGCTGTGAATTGTAATGTATAAATTAATGCTCTTCTTGTTGAAAAATCTCCTTCATAATCATCTTGAAAATTAATTGATTCTAATACAACAGGAATATCTCTTTTTTCTCCAATTGAATCTATTAGTTCTATTGTAATATTGAACGAAGGTTGAAAGTATGGTAGAATTTGTTCTATGATCTGTAAAGCATCATCATTTAATTTTGTTAAAATATTTAATTCAAATCCCAAATTGTATGGGACAGGCATATAAACTTTTTTAACTTTATTATTATCATCTACAGCTTTGAAAGTTTGTGTAACCGAAACTTTTCTAGATGGGTCATATTGAATACTATTCATTTCAAATGACATTCTAGGCAATGTAATTTGAATTGGTTTATTTAACTCAGATTGTTGTTCTATTCTTGCAAGAAATTTTTGCCTTGGACCATATGCCAAAGGAACTCTCATCTCACTAATATCGTTTGATGACTCGTCTTTATGTTTAATATAAATTTGATTAAATATTGTTCCAAAAGAAACAACTGTTTTTCGTATTATCTGGTGATAAAAATATGTTCCTAACATCAATAGTTACCAAATGGATTTGATTGTGAAAAGTCTAAAATGAGATCTGCTTCCTCTTCAATCTCATCATTTTGACTGTATTTATCATATAAATCTCTTTCATCATAAATTGAGACTGAGTAAGTTGCAGAAGAACCAACTCCAATTATAGTTTCTCCTGGTAAAAATTCTCCTTCAATTATAGAAATTTTTAATTCTTTGGATGAAGATGACCAAGATTTAACTCGTGCTCTTGCACCAGACAATGACCCAACAACAACCTCATTGAATATATAAGTTCCTATTCCTGTAATTAATGGTGGATCTGCAACTATAACTGTTGGTGTAATAGTATATCCTATACCTGGATTTCTTAACCTTATGGCACTTACAATATTTCCAGTTGTAATTCCGGAAACTGCAATTGCGGTGCTTATACCAACAGAATTATAATTCTTATTAGAATATGAATTTCCAATACTTACAGTTGGTGGTGTTGAATAACCAGATCCACTATTTGTTATTGTTATGGAAGTGACTATACCTAAAGAATTGACATTGGCGTAACCCAATGCAGTAGTTCCAATACCAGCTGGACTACTAAATGTAACACTAACTATACTTGAAGGAATATAGTAATTACCACCATTAGTTATAGTTGTCTCAGTGACAGACCCTAGACCACTTATTGTTGCTGTTGCAGCGGCGCCAGGACCTGCTGGAGGAAGAACTGTTATATCTGGTGCAACAGAATATCCAGCACCACTATCATCGACTGAAATTGATACTACACCATTTAAAGATGTTTCAATTGAACATGTTGCTGCAGCTCCAGTTCCGCCGCCGCCAGTAATAAAAATAGTTGGCGCTACACTATACCCATATCCAGCATTTGTCAATAAAATTTCCTTGATAGATCTGACACCAGCAACAGATGTTGTGATGGCAACAGCGGTTGCTGTACTTCCACTTATTGGTGCGGCAGAAAAAGTAATAGTTGGTGTAGAGGTATAACCACTTCCATCATTATTTAAAAATATCTGCCTCACATAACCACTGTTGATTGATGCGGATGCAGTAGCAGTTCTACCGACGCCAATAAGTTTGAGAGTAGTAATATATCCTTCATCTTTAATCTGAGTATCAATTTCTGAAATAGAAGTATCCAGAACTTCATCTTCATATTCAAAGAGCTCACATTTTAAAACATATACGTAATTTTTACCCAATTGATAAAAAGGATCTTCATGTTCTACAAACTTGACTTCAAAAATTCTTTGTCCTAATGGAAAATAAATTAAATCTCCCTCTCTAGGGCGAGATGATAGTGTAAAGTCGTCCGATCCTAAAAATGGAGATATAAAATCCTCAAATCTTTCTTTAGATATTGTTACTGTTAATTCATCCCTTAAAGACATTCCAAACTTTGTTAAAATGTCACCAGATCCAGAATATCCTTCGTATGTATTAACATATGCCTCTATGACATAATTATCATCAAACTTTGAAGATTGAATCTCATTTAAAATAGTATCTTTTTTGACAAATTTTCTAGGAATGTATGTAACATCAACACCATACATTCTTAGTTGCTCGTTGATTAACTCTTGAACCAACCTTTGTTCAGATGAAGATCCTTGTAAAAAGAAGGGATTAAGTGCCATTATCCAATAAAATCTAATGGTGGTAATTCGTGCTCTAACATCATGGTTTCCTTTAATTGAGTCAACTCTCTTTCCGCATCTTCATAAATTTCTCTACCATTTAATTCAATACCACCAGGTAGTTTAACTCCTCTAAATTTAATAAGATTTTGACCCCACTGTCTCTTAATTAATGAAGTTAAATATTTTTTCAAAAAACTGTCATTATAAATTTTAGTAAACGATGAAGGATCTAATGCTCTATGGCAGTCAATAATTAAAAAATTTCCAGCTTTTTGTTGATTCCAATCAATGTCCAAATACAACCTATTTTGTCTTTTATTAAAACGAATTTGTTTATCAGTTGTTAATAAAAAGTCTATATCCTCCAAATAACTTTTAACCATTGAGTATTGAAGTAATTCAACCGAATTAAAATAATATAAATCATTTAAAAACAATTGATATTTAATACTAAACATTCCACCAGAAATTGTACTAGTATCAAATTTAAAAATTTTTTCAATCCCAATTACTGAGTCTGGAACCTGAATATAATTAGATGATTCGTAAAACTTAAATGTGGTCGAACCATAACCAGTTATATTCGATGTTCCAGTTGTAGTTACAATGCCAACACCAGTTTTATTTTTAGCAGTTCCTCTATCAATATCCGCCTGAGTAATCTCATATTTCAGATACATTCTTTCAACACCATCAAAATGGCGTTCATTGAAATATTGTATGGCATCATCAACTAAATCATCAATTTGGTCATCATCAACATTAATCTCTAGCACAGGAGCGCCCAAACGCCTTAAGCAATAATCAATAAGTTCTTGCCTAGTGGATGGTTGTGCCATTATTCAACCTCTGAGTTTTGATAATTATCCGATTTTTTGGATGACTTTAACTTTTCTGGTTCGGAAACTTGAACACTCAGTTCAGAAATTTTTGCCAATAAATTGTCTCTTTCTAAAGAAAAGTCTGAGATTAATGTTTGTAATTTTGCTTCTAATAAAATATTTTGATTTGTTAAAGATGATAATTTATTGTTGTAAAGTCTTACTAGAACATTAACATCAACACCATCATTTTCATTATTATTCATAATTTTAGAACGTTCCTCCGTCAATAGTTGTAGTCCAAGTTGGTTTACTAGTATATGTAGTTGAGACATTTGAAGGAATTCTGCTGGTGTTAGTTCCATCAGCAATAATGTCATTAGTAGTATCAAATGTTCCCTGAACGCCAATAAGTGTCACAGTATTACTAGTAGTTGTGGTTGTTTTAACCATACCATATGCCCCAGAGTTTGAGGCTTGAGTTATTTGTGCTCCAGCGGCAAAACTGTGGGTGCTATCTAAAGTGAGAACAATTTCAGTAACCGCAGTAAGAAGTTGAGTTGATGTAAATGTTGCCGCAGAAGGAGCAGTTGTAGAATTTTGAAGTCCAGTACTATCAAAATAAACAATACCGTGAGTTGAAAAGTCTCCAGTCTGATAGTATATTCCTTTAATATCTAAATATCCTCTCGTTCCAGTTACAGAACTATTGGAAATAGTTGCATCAGGTATATAAGTCCATGATCTTTCTGGTGCTTGACTTCCAGAATTCGAACCATCACGATATCCAAAAAATCCTACTTTGTTGTTTCCAGTTCCAGAACTGGTATTATAGTTGAAAGAAATACCCCTATCAGTATTAGTATCATAAGCATGGGTAATGGTCAATTGGGTGCTTATTCCAATTTGAGCAGTTGTATTCCCAGCAATTGATACAACTTTTGTTCCAGTGTTATAGTAAAGAATGGTTCTATCGCCAGCAGTAACGGGAAGACCAGTTACACCAGCATTGTCAATAACATCGCCAGTATTAATTCCAACGACGGAATCTAAAGTAATTTGAGTCGTTCCTGAACCAACTGTCGCCATGACAGTTCGAACACTGGTTACTTCACCTAATTCTAAAATAGGATCATTAACACTTACTGTGCTAGAATTTACCGTGGTTGTGGTTCCATCAACTTGCAAATCACCTTTAATAACAACAGTTCCTTCATTACTTAATCCATCTGGATAGGGGTCTAAGTATAAAGTATTTCCACCTCCAGATCTTGTAAAAATCATGTTGGATTTAATACCAACATTATCAATATATGCAGTTCCTAAGTGAGTTGATACACCTACATGATATAAATGACCATTTATAACAAGAGTATCATCGTCATCATTACCAAGATAAGTATTTCCATTAACAGTTAAATTATTTGTTATGGTGACGTTTCCTACTGTAAATGCTGCTGATCCAGTAACATTTAAAGTACCGCCAACATAAAGATCACTTGCAATACCAACACCACCACCAACAACTAATGCACCAGTAGTCGTATCAGATGCGGTTGTATTTGTTGTAATTGCAACCTGATTTACAGTGTTTGCATAGGTCCAAGAAGCTCCTTCAATAACCAATCTATCTGTTGATGCTTCATCATAATAAATCCTAGCATCGTTGTCAGTACCAAACTGAAAGTGAATATCATCAGCTACTCTAATGTCTGCGGTTGCACCAGCGCCACCTCTTTCGAAGAATAATGCATCTTTTGCAGTATCATATGATGCACGAATATCATCACTAGTACCAAACTGAATTTCATCATCATCTAAAAATTGGACTCTACCAGTTCCGTTTGGAGTTATTGCAATGTGACCATCGACAACGTTGGAATAAATAGTGTTTCCATCAATTGTGATATTGTCGACAGTCCACTGATCTACTCTTGGCAATCTTGATACTAAATTTCCATCACCAACGTATCCTGAGTATTTTGTGTCAAGAACAGGAACAAATCCGTTATTTGGAGTAGTTGGATTGTCTTGCCCATCAACTTTACCTGGCGCAATGCTCAGAAGATCTGTATAATACCTACCACCAACTAATTGTGGATTTGAAGAATTATCTCCAGCAAAAAGTCTTCCACCACTATTGCCGTGAGTGCCAACACCAACTGTAAGACCGAGTTCACCATAATTTAATGTTGCTGGTGCCGAAGTACCAGTAGATCTTTTGACCCTAATGATACTTGCCATTAAAAGCTACCTCCATTTATGTCTAAATTCTGTGTAGTTCCTGGTGTTAAATCTAAAGTTGCCACCCATTTATTAGTAGATAAATTATATACAAGAACCATTCCGTCCAATAGTCCAGCACTCACATCAACATCACTAAGTCCACTGATTGTTCCAGAAGAATCGCCGGCGATAGATGAAACTACTTTTACAGTATTTTGTTGTCCTACGCGAACTTTAATGTCTGGCATTAGCGAATCACTATATAAAGTTTACTCACAAAAGAAACGTAATTTGTTTCCACTTATAAGAAAACAGGATCTAAAATATATTTATACTCCTTTAAGTCCTACAATTTGGATGTCATAATATCCGTAAGAACTTCTTGTTGTTTAAAATATAACTTAACATAAGACTTTGCAATATTCTTCAATTGATCAATGTTTTCAATTGAGTCAATTTCAGTTGCAATTTTAAAGTATTCAAAATTTTTACTTAGATTCTCTAAATTAATTTTATCTGGATCCATTTACAAGTTCCTTTAATAACGTTTTAATTTCTTCAATATCTGTTTTAATTTTTTGAATTTCCTCCTTTTGTTTTTGTCTATCACTTTTTATTTTAATATATCTATTATATTCTTCAGTATCACAATTAACTATTGCACCTGAATTTTCATCTCTAAAAAGATTGTTATGCCCTTCAACTGGAATCATTATGCTAAAGCAACTACTCGTAAATCTTTAAATCTTGGAGACAGTGCCTCATCGGTTCCATTCATAACAATTTTAATTATAAATCCAGTAAATTGTTCAAGATTATCTGCAGTATACTGATACTCAGAATATTCTCCTGCAGCGTTTGAAGAAACAAAAACGTCAGATGATCCGTTATTTAAATATTTGTTAATAATTGTATCTCCAATTCTATCACCATCTAGATCCGTTAAATTACTATATCCAGGAAATGCTTCATACGATTGATTAATTTCACTAGAATCTGATCTAAACAACCTATAAAAGACTCTAAAATCACTTGATGGTGGTCTATATGCTGTCAAATAAACTCTTAATGAAGACGCTGGTTTGACAAGATTAACTTTTTTAGAGATATAAATCGAAGAATGGGGATCGTCAGTCAACTGATTTGATCTAGAATCTTTTACATAGTCTGAAATTGGTTTGTTGATCCTATTTCTATTTAAAACAAATATTGCAGATTCTGTTAAATCAATAACCGGAGAAAGATTATTATTTGATGATTCCATTCTGATACCAAAAGTCAATGAACGATTTCTTGGCAATGAAGGTAAATTATTCACTTCATTAACTCTGGAACATACCAATCTAGTTGATGATAATGTATTCGGATTATTCAGTGAAACACTTTCAAATCCTTGATCAACGAAAGATGTTTCAGATCCGCCAGAACTAGTTCCAGAAACTGTTCTTAGTGTGGATGATACATTTGTATTAGATGGAGTTATAACGTTAAATTGAGGAATGATTTGATTAAACTGTATATTTTGAGATGCGCGGCAATTATCACCTCCCAATGAACTTTGAGTTGTAAAGTTCAGCATGTCATCTCCAGAACTTCTACCAGATCTATCAAACTGTAAATGATAACTATCTATTTTTCTATTGAGTTTTAGAGTTTGATCTGTTGGTAGAGTATGTGTAGTATTAATTCTATTAAGCGAAACTCCATTAAGTTCATACTTATATACTAAATCATTGACACTATGATTTCTAGTAATACTATTATTAACTCCTCTATTTAAAATTGTTAGTGAGTTTGATCCAACTGCATTGTAAGAAACCACTTCATTATTAATTAAAACATATCCAGGATTAGATCCAGAAACGGTTTTACCCTCAAAGGAAGTAAATTGTGATGTATTAGCAATAGAAATAGTGGTATTAGTTGAAACAATACTTGCGGTGAGAGGTTCTCCTACTGTATTTGGGAATACTCCACCGATTCTTAATTTATTCCCATCAGAATGCATTCCATGATTGTAATGAGATATTTCAAAAGTGTTGCCACTGTACAAACTACTTATAACCGAAGAATTCCCATTAACAACTGTTCCACCCAGCGAAACCGCAGATGAAGCAGGATAATACGATAGTGTGCTATTATTTAAAAAGTCTTCACCAACAACATCGGTTAAAAATATAGTATCAACTCCATTTGTTGAAGAAACTGTTAAGGTTGCTCCAGTGCCCTTCGTGAGAGAAGACGTCGTTATACCTAATAAATCTCCAGTTCTATATCCAGTTCCCGTAGTTGCTATAGAAACAGTAGCTACTGCATTAGATAAAATCGTAAGGTTGGCAGTTGCTCCAGATCCAGATCCAGTAATTGTAAATAGTGGAACATTGGAATAGAATCCGTTTGAATATCCAGCACCAACGCTTGTTGTTGTTATAACTCCAATTGGTCCACCAATTTGTTCGACATAACCATAAGTATCACCTTCAGATATTTTCATTCCTGAAGTAAGTATATTCTGAATATTAGTACTAGTACTGATTCCTACTTTTATTTTTCTTGGAAGTGTTTTAATTGGATTATTTAAAAGTTTTTGAATATTAGAATCTGGACTTTCGAAAGAAGTACTTCCTATTGACAATGGTGAATTATAAAAATATGCCGTTCCAACAGTTGATGTGAAATTAGCCTTATAAAATCCAAATTTTAAATCTTCATAAACACTAGGTGACCAAATTGATCCATTCTGAGATTTAAATAAATTTCCTCCAGTATATTGATTTGAATAAATTACCTGTTGTGCATTTGGTAAAGTTTGAGTTGCTACAGTTGGTTGAGATGCTTGAGCAATCCAAACTTTGTAGTCATCTGATGATGGGGAAATTAAGGAAAGAGCATACTGCTTATTTGGTTGAAGGTAGATTGGCGACTCAAATTTAATATTAGTCGCCACTGAACCATCATTAGAAGTTGTTATACCAGATGGAGAAATCTCCGCTCTTGCAAAATTTTGAACCAGATTTTGTTTTGGAGATCCACCAATATCGGTTTCTCTAATTTCAACGAATAATTTTTCGCTTGTATCTTTTCCAGAAAAATACAGATCGACAGATGTTAAAAATCCACCAGTTTCATCTATCCTAAATGTTTGAGTTAAAGGATCCCTATTAATAGAACTCAATGGCATTGAAGATGGAGGTCTTCTTACAACGATACTTTCACTATAAACATTTGAATTTACAATTCCAGAATCAAAGAATGTTGTTTCTGTAAAAGAAATCGAAGATCCAGAAGCGTTTGTTGAACTAGATGTTAGTTTGAAAGTTTTGGATCCAGAATTAAACGTTGCAGGTGGCGCTGGATTTAATAGTGGATTGCGTATAAAAATACAACCTACTAAATCTCCAACAGAATCTGTTGTTAAAACTTGAGTATCTACGACTGCTTGAGCTCCACTTGTCTCACCAACCAATATCATTCCTACAGGAACATATCCATAAAATCTACCATCAGATTCATCTGCTAATGAAAAAGTATCAATATTCAATACTGTAGATGATGATGAATATGATGATAGTGATGTTGAAGATGCATAAGGATTTTCCGAATATGTTGTAGTAGGATTTGAATAAGATCCTGTTTTATGGTTTGAATTTGCAACTCTAAATGAAGCTATTTTGTTGGAAGAAACAAATCCAGATACAGTTTCACCAGAAGAAAACACTCCGCTTGTCATCGTAACTTTTAAAAGTTTTGGAATAATGTCTATATTAGAACTTCCACCAAAAAATGCATAGTAACTAGTTGATGGACTTAGACCACTTGCACGGAATTCA
>Ga0129336_10002385_pt1 | contig 11620 bp, 10 predicted proteins | sample CPB6_02_DNA_FD_96878 | JGI IMG/M metagenome (GOLD analysis project Ga0129336, IMG submission 96878) | Freshwater to marine salinity gradient microbial communities from Chesapeake Bay, USA - CPBay_Sum_0.6_0.2_DNA | ecosystem: Environmental > Aquatic > Marine > Coastal | place: USA: Chesapeake...
ACTCTCAACAAAGAAACTAAGAATTTCTCTATAATCTCTCCTGAATCAACACCATAGTGAGAAAAGAAATCCAAGACCAGTTCCGGGTGAGCATTTTGTAAAACAGTAAAATCAAATTCAAGAGCGACTTGTTTCATCTCTTGAATTGTATAGCCTAGCATCGCGCAAAACCCCACCAGGGCTCCAGCACTTACGCCTATATATTCTTTGAGTCCACGCAACAAACCCCGTTGTTCTAAGACTTCAAGGACACCAAAATGCGCAAATCCTCGTAATCCTCCCCCTGTAAATACAATTCGTTTGGGTGGAATTAACATTTGTGGTCCAATTTCCTTCTCATTCCTCTCCTTCTTCAGAAGAGAAGATGTCCGCAGAACCACCCCCCCGCTTGAACCCAAAAGATCTGTTTGAAAAACGGATGAAACGAGATCACGCTCGGCTTCGTGCTTACAATCAATTACTGACCACCATAAATCAAAGGATTTATACAACATCACAAATGAGCGGTAATGCGAGTTTCATTACCTATACCATTCCACCCTTTATCTTTGGACTTCCTAAATTGGATCTTCAGGATTGTGTTGTCTATTTGGTCTATATGCTCCGACAAAGTGGATACGAAGTGCGATTCACCTATCCCAATTTATTATACATTAGCTGGAAACATCACGAAAAGAATTATTTAATGACACAGAATCCAATTGTTCAAGCTATGATACCCCCTGAAGTAAAGAAAGAACAAAAGAAAAATCAAAGACAACAGGCTCGCAGTGTAAGCTTTGCTCCTGATCCACGGAGCCCCGCAGATTCTGCTCCTCCCGTCCGAAATACAATAGATTATGAACCTCCCAATTCATTTATGACAAATCTTCAAAAACCTTTGCCTGATCGCAAAACAAATGTCCTTTCCGATCTGTGGAATTTTAATTAATGCGGAATATTTCTGGACGTATGCGTATACGTGATTTATAGAGTCTATGTCATCTTGGGCGAATTTACAGACGACTTCTTTGAAGAAAAAGGAAATCAATGTCCGGTCATATTTTGAACCTATCTCTGACGAATATGTAAGTTCAACTCTTTCTTTCCTCTATGCCTTTACTTATTCTCAACGAAGTGCTGAGCCTTTTTATATTCGTGACACAAAAGGGTTTTTCCAACCTCTCTTACAATCCAGCCCTATTCTTCACTATCTTAAAGAATCTCCTTCATCTGGTCAAAATATATGCCTGGATTTAATGCAGACAGAAAAAACTCTGACTTCAATGTCTCTGAATACTCTTCGCAGAAATGTTCGTTCTGTTTATCAGTTCAATAGCTCTACTCAGAGTCAAATTAACAGATTTATCGTGAATTTTGGTGTGGATAGAAAAACCTTTGATGTTGGAATTGTTTTGGATGTAAGTGGAACTCCTGCGCAAGCCATTCAGACTCTTAGGACGTTCCAGAAGCGCTCAGGTAAAAAATCACTTTCGGTCTTCGTAATGACAAGTGATATGGAACTTCTTCGTCAATTTGCTACACAAGGAGATTCTTCTTGGAGTTTTACGTCTTTGCTTCAAAAAACTCAGCCATCTGAAAATTCTTATCAGCTGTTTAAAACGCTTGCTGAACTTCAAGTTCTTCAACGCACACCTGTTCTTGCGTATCGGTTTGCATCCCTCACAGGAAAACTCTTGTTCCTCACGGCCGATGCGGATACTTTATCGTTGGATGGTCAATCTTGGAAACCTTTTTAATACAGTAGATGGCAACGCCTTTCCTCGTTGTTGGAAGCGAGGCTGCCTTGGCCTTGTATCCCATTTTAATTAAAACAGTCCCTACGAATTTACCTACACAACTTGTATCTCGTCTTCTTGTATATTCAGGATTAGCCTATTTTTTATCGTCTTCCACGGATGTCTTTCAAACGTGGGGAACTCCAATGGGTATCCTTCGCTCTTCTCTGCTTGGTCTTGTGACTTTGCTTCATATAGGTAGCTCTTACTATGCGTTTCAACAGCTACCAGCAGGTGTCTCAATGAGTCTTTTTTATACATACCCTATTTGGAATCTGTTGGGCGCAGCCATTGGATTCGGTGAATCCTTTGATCTTACACATATGTTCCTCATTGGACTTGCCTTCCTGGGAACGGTTTTGGTTAGCTACGGAAACAAAGATCCAGACCCCAAGAAACAAAAAGATCCTTTCGCTTGGAAAGGTATTGTCGCTGGTCTTGTAGCTGCTCTCACGGAATCAGCTATGTATTTTGCTGTAAGAACAGCTGAAAGACCCTCGCCCTTTTATGCGATTCTAGAATTGTATCCTGGTGCTCTCTTTGCTTTGTTGCCCATTCTTTGGTTTCTAAAGTCTCCTTTGGATTTCCGACCTCAAGTGTGGGCTCGGATGCTTTCTTTCAACACCTTAATTGGCTTCCTCGGATACTGCCTCCGCTTCTACGCAATTCCTCGTCTCTCCACAATAGTGTTTAGTTTGCTTTCTTTTGTGGGTGTTCTCGCATCCTTTGGATGGGGCTACTTGTTTGTCAATGAAACACCTTCTTGGATGACACTGGGCGGTGGAGCGATGATTGCGGCGGCCGCTGCTTTCTCTCCTATGAAATAGAGTATGGGTCTACACGGAGGAGGTCTCCCTCTTGTCAATACAATACCTTTGGGATTTGGTATTGCTATGGCAACCATTGACGCATTTATGCTTTCTTTGTTAAAATACATTAGCATTGAAAAAAAATACATTGGATTTATTCTTCTTCCAATGATTGTTTATGCTTTCCAACCCGTCTTGTTTTATTTTTCTCTACAATATGAATCATTAACTGTAATGAATTTATTGTGGGATGTGATAAGTGACGTGATTGTGACTTTAGTTGGCTTATTGATTTTCCAAGAAACCATTGGACCTTACAAGAAAGCAGGAGTAATGTTGTCTTTCGTATCCATTGCCTTGATGTCATTAAATGATGGTTATTAGAAAGGAGTAAGAGAACTTGGGCTCGTATTGTTTCCTGTGACCGCAAGGGTAAAGTTACTAGTATCCTTGAGATAAAGAGAAGAATCGTTCAGTGTATTTAATAAGAGTTGTGTATTGTTACCACCAACCACAGCAAGATTGCTTGTAGGAACAGTGATGGTTGAAGAAGTAGGATTGTAAACAGCAGTGCTGATCACCCAACGGAAGTTGCTGATATTTCCTTTGAAGAAGCCTGCGAGAGCCAAGTTGGATAACGGACGATTTGCTCCAATGTATCCTGAAACGTAATCATATGATGTGCTGTCTGTAATAGTTCCTGTAGAGGAACGAGTTCCAGCCAAGAACACAGTGGCTGTATTGGATGCGCCTCTTACATAGACGAAGTGATACCAAGTATTGGTAGACATTGTTGGCACTGTAAAGGCATTCGTTGATCCACCGTTTTGGCGTTTAATTGTAATTGTGGTAGAGTTTGTAAGCTCAATGATAAGTTGGGTTGTCGCAAAGGCAGCATACACTGAACCAAGAATAATTTGTTCTGCGGAGAAATCTGTAGAGTAAAAGAAACACTCCACTGTAAATTGGGTTCCTCCAGCCGCAGCACCATTCCAAGTGGCATAAGCGCTTGTTCCATTAAATAAAATTGAACCATTTGGAACAAACGGTGTTACAGAACCAGAAGCAATAGATGGAACTGAAGTTCCAACTGCATTGGTGGCTGTCACTGTAAACGTATACGCTGTGCCATTTGTAAGACCTGTAACAGTCGCAGTAGTGCCTGTTGAAGTAGCCGTTCTATTCCCTGGAGACGACGTGACGGTATAACTTAGAATAGGTGTCCCGCCATTGTTCGCAGGAGCCGTCCAGCTTACAGAAACTTGCGCATTTCCAGCAGTTCCTGTCACATTGGTTGGAGCTCCTGGAACTGTATTGCTAGAATATCCTGCCATCGCTGCGGCTCGTTCTGCAGAAGCAACAATTGTTGATAACTCGGCTGTGCTAGTAAATGTAGCACCTTCCACAACAGGAATATAAGCAGATTCTTCCAAGGCTGAACCAGAACCACCTATAATTTCAGCACTCAATTGTCTTCGTAATAAAACATCTGTCTGTTCAATGACAAAGTTTGCGAAAATGACACGAGATTTGTGCCGATTAATCCGCTCCGATTCACACTTATTTGTGACAATCGGCATTCTATTCTATTCAACTATTTGGTAATCTAGAGTCATTGTTGAACAATGCGAGTAGATTACGTCCATTCCACTGTAGGATAGGTCGGCGCAAACATCCGCTCCAATCCAGGGGTGAATTTTGTATAGTCCCAGCGATCTATATGCGTTGATGCACCTGGTGTAAAGAATGGATCCAGACCAGCAGCAGTATCTACAGCTGTAACAGGCACAGTTATGCGTCCCTCTCCCGCTTCTTCCACAGGTGCTTTCTGCGCAGGAGGATTCTCATCTTCATACACTATTTTTTCATCCTTCCGACGAGTTCCGATGATTTCATAGACATTGCCATCTTTCTTGACTACCTCCGGAATAAGACCTTTCGCATCATAGATACGCTTGATTAAATCATTCGCATCCTCCAACTGGTAGGTTCCAAGGGAATCGGTTTTCGCAGGCTTGTAGAGTTGTAAAATCTTGCGCTCTTCCATCTGCGCTGCTGACGTATCAGGAGGAGTCAAGGCATCCGCATTTACTTCCCTATAAGGATTGGCTCCTGATTGCGAATCCGGAGTCCCCTTAAACGATTCTTGGAGTCTCTGAAGTCCTGCTTGGAAATGCGCAGAACTAGGAGGCTGAACAGACCAGTCCAAAGGATACTGAGACTGGAGTTTGTTGTAAAGAGCCTTGGAAATCTCACGATCGCCCTCTTGCTGGAAGACTAAATTGTATTCATAATCGTCTACATCCAGGATTCGCTTCTTTACAAACGGCGCATCTGTCTGTTGTTCAAGAACAACAGAGGATTTACAGGGCTTGCGTAACTCTCCAGTCGCAATGGGTTCGCTGAAGCCTTCTGTTTTCTGGACAATCCGTTTTGTCAAAAACAAATATCCCAACGCAATAATTGCGAGAAATACAAGAATACGGGTATCCATAGTGGATTCCTTCCTAATTAGAATTGGAAAACAAATCCCGGAAAGATTAGGAATGGTCGCAAAGCGCTCAACGAAAATGGGAAAGATTGTTCCCTATGTAGACGTTCGTTCAAATTCTGATGTTCCCAAGTTTGAATCTATGATTCATATGGGTCCTGTCTATGTTCTAGTCTATGCGGACTGGTGTGGTCACTGCCAACGTTTCAAGGAAAATGTTTGGAATGACGTTGTAAAGAATAACAATAAGTCTGTAAATACTGCGGCCGTTCATTATGATATGGTTGACAAGACCTCAATGAAAAATGCGAATATTGAGGGCTACCCCACTCTTTTTGAAATCAAAAGTGGGTCTGCGAATGCTGTGCCCAAACCTGTTCCCACCCCTCAAAGCAAGGAGGAATTGGAGACTCTTCTCAATGAAAATATGATGCGATCTCAGCGTATGTATAAAAATAGCACAGCTGCGACGGAAGACACATTTGTCCCTGAGACAGTGGATACTCTCCCTCCTGAACCTGAAGTGGAAACAGAAGCAGAAGAAATCTTTACAAGACCCCAGGCGGGTGGGTCTCTGCTTGAAACCCTCTTGAAGGTTTCTGCGGATACTGCTCACGCCATTGTTTTAACTGGATCTGCGATGGAAATTAGCCGCCGTCTGAAAAAACGCCGTCACACAAAGCGCAGGCGTTCTGGAAAATCCAAACAAACTCGCAGGCGGTAAGCCACCCGCAAAAATTGCCTGGACTTTCCCTAGGAGTCCTCGTAAACCATGTCTCTCACATTTCATCTGTTTGACTCAATAGCGCAAGATGATAAAATCGAAGGGAAGGATACATATACTATCCATCTCTTTGGTTCAACAACAACTGGAGCCCCTGTTCATCTCACTGTCACTGGATTTCGCCCCTTCTTCTATGTAGAAATTCCATCACTTCCTGATGCTTACGCTGACTTTGTTGAACGTATGGGTCAAGAATGTAGTTCAAATGGTATCAATCTGGACAACGTGACCTTTGAGGAAGACAAGAAGTCCTCTATGTATGGATACAGTGGAGGAAAGCAGCTCTCCCTCGTGAAAATCAGCGTCGCAACAAAGCGGGCCTTCTACAGCCTGAAGAAGATCTTCCTTGACGATCGTTCCAGAGGTCACTTCATTCTCTATCACGATAGTGACCCACTTCGTGTATTTGATGCGACACTGGATCCAATGCTCCGATTCTTCCATCTCCGGAACCTCCAGCCCTGTGGCTGGATTACAGTCCCATCTGAGGAAACGGAAGGAACTTGTGACTGGGAAGATATCAGCCCGTGTGAAAAGCCTCCAATGGCCTCTGCGCCCTTCAAGATTAACTTTTGGGATATTGAGTGCTACAGTGAATCTGGAGACTTTCCTGTCGCCACGAAAGGAGATCCTATTATCCAAATTGGCAATGTCATTGTTCAACAGGGACAGCCAACGAAGAAAGTTATCTTCGTGCTAGGAACCTGTGCGCCCGTTGAAAATGCGACGGAGCCCGTGAAGACATTTAAGACGGAAAAGGAAATGCTGAAGGCGTGGGCCAAGTGGATGGTTAAGGAGAATCCAGATGTTCTAGTAGGCTACAATATCTTTGGTTTTGATGAAAAGTATCTGTGGGAACGCGCTGCTCAACTAGGGCTGGTTGCCTATGAAAAGGATGGAAAGTTCAATGAGGCACTGGATACGAATATACAGCTGCTCAGTCGTATGGACAGTGGCAACAATCGTATGAAGCTGGATACAAAGTTCCTGAGCAGCAGTGCTCTGGGTGATAACTTCCTCTATATGTGGAATACCATTGGACGCCTTCAAATTGATCTGTATCACTACATTCGCCGATCTGCTTCTCTGCCCTCCTACAAGTTGGACAGCGTCTGTCAATTCTATATGTCTGGCAAACTCAACAGTGTCAATACTTCCAATCCTAAGGAATGGATTCTGAATACGAAGCAAACCAAGGACGTTGTTCCTGGTCGCTACGTGGTTCTTCTAGATGAGACGGGCGAGGCGATGACGGAAAAGATGAAGGTGCTCAGTGTAGAGCAAGGAAAGTCCGTGACTGTTGGTGCTGGATCGGATGAAGATATGGCTGTGGCTGTGGAATGGGATGTGGTAAAGGATGACTGCCCGCCCGCTGAGATCTTCCGCCTCCATCGTGAGGGAGGGCCTGAGGGACGTGCGTTTGTTGCTCAATACTGTATTCAGGATTGCGATCTCGTCTATGAATTGTATAAGAAGCTAGATGTATTTAACAATGCGATGTCAATGGCCAATGTTTGCTCAGTTCCTGTCAGCTATATCTTTACGAGGGGCCAGGGAATCAAGATTGAGTCTCTGATTTTCAAGGAGTGTTATCAAAGAGGAATTGTGGTTGAGGTTCAAGATACTCCTGCTCGCAACGTGAAGGAAACCGAGTCAGTTGAGGAAGAGGAAAAGGAAGACAGTTATGAAGGTGCGATTGTTCTAGATCCTGTGCCTGGATTCTATTCAGAGTCTCCTATTGGTGTTTGTGACTTTGCTTCTCTGTATCCATCCACGATTATCAGTGAGGACATCAGCCACGACTCGTTAGTGTGGGTCAAGGACTTTGATCTGAAGGGGAACCTAGTGTCTATTCCATTTGGTCATCCTGATCTTGAGAAAAATGCTCCTAAGGGCACTCGCTTCACTGACATTGACTTTGATATTTGGCGACCTGACCCGAACGACAAGAGGGCACAGCCTGAGAAACTCAAGGCAGGGATTCGTGTGTGCCGCTATGCTCAAAAGCCTGACAATACGAAACATACGCTTCCTGATATCGTTGCGAAGCTTCTCAAAGCACGAAAGGATAAGAGGGAGGAAGCGAAGAAAGAGACAGACCCATTCCGTCTGGCTCTTCTGGATGCTGAGCAACTTGCTTACAAACTCACAGCGAATTCTCTGTATGGTCAGCTAGGTTCGTCCACATTTAAGATTCGTCTCCAACATCTAGCTGCTTCCGTGACTTCGTATGGTCGCAAACAAATTCTCTTTGCGAAGGCTGCGATTGAGAAGTTCTATGGACCTGAGGCCAAGGATCCTCGTTGCTCAGCCAAAATTGTCTATGGTGATACAGATTCACTGTTTGTAGATTTCGGAGTGAAAAATCCTACTACAGGGAAGTTGCTCTCAGGCACAGAGGCTGTAGAAGCTACGATGCACATCACAGAAGAGGCAGGCAAACTCATTACAGGTGCTCTGAAGCCTCCTCACGACTTTGAGTATGATAAGGTCTTTGATCAGTTCATTATCTTTAGTAAAAAGCGTTACGTGGGCAACAAATATGAAGAGTCCGCAACGGACTTCAAACAAACGTCTATGGGTATTGTGCTGAAGAGACGAGACAATGCGCCTGTTCTCAAAACCATTTATGGTGGAGCGATCAAGATTCTACTCAATGAGAGAAATGTGCCCAAGGCCGCAGATTTCGTCATTGAGAAGACTCTGGATATGGTCCAAGGAAAGATGAGTCTATCCCAACTCACAATTACGAAGAGTCTCAGCGCAAAATACAAACCTGACTATGTGAAGGCCGAAATCTCTGAGCTTGAGGCACAATTGAAGACGAAGACCACTGAGTTGGAAAAGCTGGAAGCTAAAAAGACTCTGACGGATCGTGAGAAAAAGCAGCAACAACTTCTGGAGGCCAATATTCAGGCTCTCTATGGGCGTCTCGCTATGAAACGTGAGGATCTGACACGATTCAGCTATCCAGCTCACAAAATCCTCGCAGATCGAATGGCAAAGAGAGACCCAGGAAACGCGCCCGCATCAGGGGAGCGAATGGGGTTTGTCTATATCGCTCCTCCTTCTGGACAATTCGCTCCCAAACTTCAAGGTGACCGAATTGAAACTCCTGACTACATTCGTGAAAAGAAGCTACAGCCAGATTACAAATACTACATTGAACACCAACTGGAAAAGCCGATTGGACAGCTCTTTGGTTTGGTCGTGGAACAGCTGCCTGGATATACCAAAGGAAAGACACTCTCCGAGGGTGAACGTGAAGTCGTTGCGATGGATCTGCTGTTCCGCAAAGCTCTGAATGAATGTGATAAGCAGGCTCGCCGAGCCTTCTTTGTGAATACTCTCGGTGCGCAGCCCACAACTCCAGTTCAAGAAGTAAATATTGGTGGAAACACCCTCGTCACACCTACGGAGCGGCGCTCAGCACGCATCGCTGAACAAACCACGGAGAAGAAGCAGACGACACTGAATTCCTATTTCCTCCACAAGGAGATCATTCGCCAATACGAAGAGGCAAAGACGAAGGCCAAGGAAGAAATCACAGGTGCGAAGAAAGATTCCAAAAAGGATTCAAAGAAAAAGTAGATGGAGAAACTCCGTATCGCAGAAACATATGATACTTTTTTTGAAAAAATTCGCGCTGATCCAGTCAATCGTCGTGCTCGCCAGCATTTGTCCTATGTTCCTATGAGCGAAACCACAGAGCCTTGGATTGTCAATACAGAAATTGTTACTATGCATCCAACCGCAGAAGCTGGACTTCCTCATACAAGACCCCCTAATCTAATCTGTATTCCTGCTTATTATCCTGAAGAGCATCTACAGCATACTCTTGCTCACGAATTCGTTCATATAGATCAACGAAGACGACTTTACAAATGGAATGCGTTTTTTGAGCGAGAAGGATGGAGTCCTTTTCCTGAAAATGAAATTCCTACGCGCTGGCTCCAGCGTTGTCGCTTGAATCCAGATACTGTGGATAGCCGTTTTTGGGCCTGGAAAGGACGTCACATCCCTCTTCCTCTCTATGAACGTGAAGATAAACCTGATCTTCGGCAAGTCGTTATTCACTGGTGGGACAAAGAGACAGGAATCAAACAAAATACACCTCCTCGTTCGTTTCAAGAACGCTATGGATTGATGCCCTCTCAACCTGAACATCCTCGTGAACTTGCTGCGGTTGAACTCGCAAAAATCTTTCAGAAACCCGCAGACATAGATAGCTATCTCAACAATAAATAGGGTATGCCGTGGGAATTGGATGAAATTGGGATTCAAGGAAACTATACAATTCAAGAGATTCCACAGATTGATTCTAAAAAACTCTCTGTCTACTTGAATTCTCAATTGTATAGTTCTACCAAACAAAAAAGAGCAAATCTTAGTATTCAATCACAAATTGATCACGGTTCGTATGGAAATGTGTATATGGCAAAACGTGATGGGCTTCCTATTTTATTGAAGCAACCACGAATGGTAGAGATGAATTTATTACAAGAGGCTGTCTTACAACATCTTGCTCATACCGTTTTAAAATCAGAAGGAATTCCTTCCGCTATTCCCAAAGTCTATGATGTATTTTGGAAAGGAAACGAAATTTGGTTTTCTATGGAACATATTTCAGGAACTTCCGTGGAAGATTGGTTTGCTCAGACAAAAACTCCTGATACAGATACATTTTTTCTGTTAGCTCAGATTTCGTGTATCTTAGGAGTCTTAGAAGCTCATTTGAATTTGGACCATCGTGATCTGAAAGCAAGCAATTTATTGCTCAAGAAAGAATCTTGTTCTTTTCGTATAAAACTCAAAGACAAGATTTGGACATTGAAAAGTCCTTTTACAGTTGTAGTTCTTGACTTTGGATTTGCTTGTCTGGGTTCCGAAGTTCTGAATGGAAAACCTTACGTAAATCTTGGAGATGGTGTTCTTCCTCCTATGGATCCTTGTCCAAAAGAAGGACGTGATATCTTTCATTTATTAGTAAGTCTCTTAGGATTGCCTGTATTTCGTGATACGATTAGCAAACGGCTTCACGAAAAAATAGATGCTTGGCTTTCCGTGGGAAAAAAGTCCTATGGACAAATGGCGAGGCGTTGGAGCACCGAAAATTGGAGTTATTTAGTCAGTAGCCAACCCTCCTTTTCTATACGTTCTTGTTGTCCTCTTTCCATCCTTCAAGATATTCTTCCTGAATTACGCGGGTTTCTTAGCTGTGCGTAAATTTGCAAGAGAGACTCCGTGAATCTTTTCAACTTGAATTGTTTCTACACCATTTTTCTTTTCATACACTCCTGACCCTTCTACTGCTGTATATTGAAAGAGACTGCTGTGATCTATATCTGGATACACCAAATCAATAAAGTGTTGATTTGCGATTCCTATTGTGAGTAAGGTAACCAGCCCGTCGCGACGAAGAACTCTTCCTGTCGCAATGATTCCACGAAAGACAACTTGTGTTTGTTCTTGTTCTTTGGGTGTTCCAAACCATCGTTCTAAGGTTTGTTGTGATTTGGGCCACAATCCGCAATTGGGAAGAAACTCATCCGTCAACCAGTATCCAATGTCTCTCATATCATTGAAGGCTTGCGTTGCTGGATCCTCCTTCGAAAACATTTGTGTTAGACGCAATTGTTCTCCTTGTGAATGTATGGAATGAAGCGCAGGTTTGTCCTGTTTGGTTTTTAGTATATAAGGGGGCTTTTCTCTGGATAAAAGCAATCCACTTCCTTTTGCTTCTCTATAATGAACCCAC
>Ga0129336_10002386_pt1 | contig 11620 bp, 2 predicted proteins | sample CPB6_02_DNA_FD_96878 | JGI IMG/M metagenome (GOLD analysis project Ga0129336, IMG submission 96878) | Freshwater to marine salinity gradient microbial communities from Chesapeake Bay, USA - CPBay_Sum_0.6_0.2_DNA | ecosystem: Environmental > Aquatic > Marine > Coastal | place: USA: Chesapeake Bay...
GCCGAGATCAACTACGCGCAACGCGCCGACGTGATCACGCTGGTGCATCCTAGCTACGCGGTGCGTACGCTGCGGCGGTACGCCGACACCCAGTGGGAGCTTCGCACGGAGTCGTTCGCGCCTGCGCTCACGACCCCGTCCGCCCCCACGGTGACTCCCAATTACGGGGAGCAGATGTCCATCGCCGAGTTCCAGTTGAACACCACCTACCAAGGCGAGGTGGTGGTAGTGACGGACGGGCCGATGGACCTGTACGCCCTTGGCGACACCCTGCAGTTCAAGAACATGAGGTGGCTCGGCATCGACGATGTCGGCAAGCTGTGGCGCATCCACGCCAAGGTCGGGAGCACGGGCAAGCAGGTGCGCGTGCAGGATGTCTCGACAGGCACCCCGCTGTGTCCGGGGCAGACTGCTGCCAACGCCGTCTCGGCAGACTCATGGAAGCTGACGGACTTCAATTCTACCACCAACACGGTGACGTGGACGCAAGCCCTCACCACCAACGCACGGGTGTGGTTCGACATCTCGGCGGGCAACGGCATCAACACGGGCCAGTGGTACTACGTCGTCAACCTCACGAACGGCGGGCTGACGTTTCAGTTGTCGCTGACCGCCTCGCCATCACACTCCGCCATCAACCTTACAGGTACGCCGTCGCCATCGGGGTATCGCATCAACCGGGTGGATCCTCGCGGGGAGCTGTACCCTTCGACCCAAGCGTTCGACCTGGAGTCGGTGTACAAGCTGGCGGCGGTGGATGCCGACGACAACGAGTCACTCGCGTCGGCGCAGACCTCGGTGGAGAACAACCTGCTCGCCGCCAATGGCTACAACACCATCTCGTACGCGGGGGTGACCCCGACTGGCACGGCGAAGTTCCGGGTCTACAAGAAGCAGAGCGGCCTGTTCGGGTACATCGGTGAGTTCAACGTCGGCGAGGAGTTCATCGACGACAACATCGCCCCGGATATGTCGCGCAACCCCATCGAGGTGGACAGCGACTTCAACGCTGGGGGCGACTACCCCGGCGCGGTGTGCTACTTCGAGCAGCGCAAGATGTTCGCAGGATCCGGTGACGACCCGCAGATGGTGTGGGCCACGAACCCCGGCGAGGAGACGGCAATGGTGTACCACCTGCCGTCCTTGGACAGCGACCGACTGAAGTTCGAGATCGCGTCCACCCAGTTCTCGCGGGTGCGCCACTTGGTCCCGCTCGAAAGCGTGCTGGCACTGACCAGCAGCAGCGAGTACCGCATCTCCAGCACTTCCGGCCCGCTCACGGCGGAGTCCTTGCTGGTGCGCCCGCAGGGTTACCTCGGTGCCAGCTACGTCCGCCCCCAGATCGTGGGTAGTTCCATCGTGTTCTGCGCGGAGCGCGGCGGACACGTTCGCGAGGTGGGCTACGACGACAGGCGAGCGGGGTACGTCAGCAGTGACTTGTCGCTGCGGGCGACCCACCTGTTCGACGGGCTGTCGATCCGGTCGTCGGCGTTGCAGCAATCCCCCTACCCGGTGCTTTGGTTCGTATCGTCGGATGGTTCGCTGCTCTCGTTGACCTACATCCCTGAGGAGCGCATCGGCGCATGGGCCAAGCACACGATGGAAGGCTGGGCCTTTGAATCGGTGGCAGTGATCCCGGAAGGCGAAGAGGATCGGCTGTACGCCACCGCCTACGCCACGGGCACGTCCAACCGGGTGGTGCTGCGGATGGGTGCGCTGACGACGCAGCCGCTGACCCTCGACCGCAGCGTCGAGATGACGGCAGGCCGGGGTGCCGAGACACTGACGCTCTCGGACGGGCGGTCGTGGGCGGCGGGCGACATCATTCGACTGGACGGCACCACGGGATTCACCGGGGCGGTAGTCGGCGACCGTGTCATCCTAGAGTTCGATGATGGTACGGAGTGTGGGGTCACGCTGACCAATGTTCCTGGGATCAGTCATGCGTACGGGCGACTGGAGTCCGCGCTGTACCCCGCCTTGGACGGGGTGCCGCTGCCCAACTGGCGGTGGGCGCGGATCACGGTCAGTGGGCTGGGGCACCTCGAAGGCGAGGAGGTCACCTACCAAGCGGACGGTGCCACCACGGGCACGGCGACGGTCAGCAGCGGTAGCATCACGATGAGCGTGGCGGCGGAGTACGCGCAGGTGGGCGTGCTCTACACCTCGCAGATCCAGACCCTGCCGCTCGCGGTGGAAGTGGCGGGGTATGCGCAAGGCGCGGCCCGCAACATCAACAAGGTGTCGATCCGGGCGGACGCGACCGCGACGATGCAGGCAGGGCCGACCGAAGCCGACCTCGTCAGTGTCACCGAGACGGGCGAGGAGCCGGAAGTTGTCGTCCAGCCATCGTGGGCGGACGGCGGGGTGATCCTTCAGACCAACACGCCGGGTACGATGACCGTCGTGGCGATGAACCTGGAAGCCTCCATCGGAGGGCTGTGATGTTCGAACTATCCAACAAAGACCTCGGCATCATGTCGGTCACCCTGCAGGCTGCAGGGGCCGGGTTGTCGGCGGTCAATGCGTTCTACTCGGTCAAGTCGGCGAAGTACCAAGCCCGCAGTCAGGCACTGGATCTCCAGTTCCAGGCGACGATGGCGGGGATGAACGCCCGGCAGGCCGAGCAGCAGGCGCAAGGGCTGCTCTACGCGGGCAACCAAGAGATCGCGGCGCGGACCATGCAGTACGCGCAGGCCCAGGCTTCGGAGCGCACCCGGCAGGGCGCGAGCGGGGCCACGGTCGGTGTCGGTTCGTCGGCGGAACTCTCGCGCAGCATCGAGTACGCCAAGGACGTGGACCGCTACACCATCTCCGCCAACTCCATTCGTGCGGCGAACGCCGCCCGGATGCAGAAAACCAATCTGCTGGCGCAGCAGAGCATCCTCGGCACGCAAGCCCGCAGCCTGCTTCGCACCTCCGGTGCTAGCAGCGCGGCAGGCACCGCCTTCGGTACGCTGCTTGGCGCGTCCGCCGGAGCAGTCGGCAACTACGCCACCATGCGCCACCTCGGAGTCTTCTAATGCCTCGCCTTCCGATCATCCCTCAAGTCGCCGTCCAGAACCCGGTCGGTCAGGTCTCGGCCCCGAGCACCGTGCAGCCGATGTCGCAGCTGCCTGCGCAGAACACGGCGATGCAGGGCGCGTTGAACCAGTGGGGGCAGACCCTCGGTGACATGGCGTTGAAGCGTCAGGACGAGGACAACGAGACGAAGGTGCGCCAGCAGGCGGCGGCGTTCACCGAGAAGGCGACGGGCAAGATCGCGGAGTTCCAGAACCTGATTGGCGGTAACGCAGTCAAGGCGTACCCGCAGCTGATCAAGGATCTCGACGACACCATTCGCACCACCGAGACCGGGCTGCAGAACGATATGCAGCGGCGAATGTTCCAGAAGGTGGCACTGGAGTCGGTGTCGTCGTTTAAGTCCCGTGCTGCCGTCCACTACGAGAAGCAGCGGTTCGCCGAGGATTATGGCGCACGCGAAGCTCTGGCCACCGCCCGCGAACGCGAAGCCATCGAGTACGCAGGTGGAGACATGGGGGCGGAGTACCTGCAAGTCGGCGCGCGCGGCGATGAGATGCTCGATAAGGTCCGCGCCGCGCATCGGGAGGTGGCGGCGGTCGCCTCGCTGGCCGACGAGAACGCCCGCAAAGAGTTCATGGTGTCCCGCATGGAGGCACTGCACGACAAGATCGCGCAGCAGTTCCTGCAGAAAGGTGACCCAGAGCTTGCGGCCAAGTACCTGAAGTACGCGCAGAGTGTCGGCGAGTACACCCAAGGCAACATGGCGGCGAAGGTGGCGCAGTACGAAGAGCAGAACACGCTGCTCGCCACTCAGGCAGAGATGACCTCTGCCATGGAGGCCGCGACGACGACGACGTTCCGCGCCGATCCGACCGCCAAGCCGGACTGGACCGCCGTAGACAAGAGCATCGCGGCGTTCGGCAAGGCCAACAAGTGGCCCGCCGAGAAGATCGCACTGGAGCAGCGGCAGGCCAAGACCAGCATCAACTGGTCGGTGGCCGCGCAGCACTACGAGGTCGGAGACCGCGAGAAGGCACTGGCGGTGCTGCAGCGGGCTAAGGCTGCAGGCGAGTTTGGCCCCGATGTGAACCGGGTCGAGTTGGCGATCACCAAGGATGAGCGGGCGCGAGACGCGCAAGGTCGCGCCGCCAAGATCGAGACGCTGCTGATGGAGGCGACGACGACGTTCGCCGTACCCATGGCAGACGGGCAGCAAGGCCCGGACCGAGTGCAGGCGATCAACGACCCGAAGCGGTCTGCGCAGAAGTTCGGGGAAGCAGTGCAGGAACTGCGCAGCTTGGCCAAGGAGATGAACTGGCCTGCGTCGGTGACTCGCCTCAAGGAGGCGGGGCTGCGCAACCAGTACCACACGCGCATGGCGACGGCGTTCTACGAGCAGGGTCGCTTCGAGGAAGGGCTGGCATACCTCGAAGAGGCGCAGATGGACGGCTCGTACAGCCCCGCACTCGGCGGCGGCAACGGTGCCAACACGACCGCATGGGACGACGACACCATGGGGGCACCTCGCGGCTACGCCACTGGCAGTGTGGCCCGTCAGCTGCAGCGGGGGCAAGCTGCAATCGACAAGCAACTCGATTCGGCCCGCGAGGAGCAGCACGTCAACCAGCTGACGGAGCAGTTGGCCTCCCTACCCAATGGGCTGGCGCGTAGCCGTGCGCTGATTCAGCTGGCGGCGAAGACCAACCTCCCCGATGGGGTAGTGACGAAGGTGCAAGCTCGCCTCAACAATCTGGAGGCGGACGAAGAGAAGGCTCGTAGCGACGAGGGAGCGCAGTTCTTGGTAGACCTCCAACTGCGCGTTGCCGAGTCGCAGCGCAATCGGGTGTCGTACGCGCTGTCCGAGCAAGAGTTGGGCATGGCCAGCAGGCTGGGCGTAGGCACGAAGGCGTTGGATCTGGTTACCAACCAGGACAAGCAAGCGTCGTTCACCCCGGAGGGGCACACGCTGGTCTTGATGGACCCGGAGACACTACGCAAGACCTACCCGACGAGGTCGCAGTTGTACGTCGCGGCCACGGGGCAGATGCCGCCTGCGGATCGCGACCGTCTGCTGAGTGCGTACGACAAGGGTACGGTCACGGAGGGCGATGTGACCCGCGTGGTGGGGGCGTTGCTTAGTACAGACGGCAAGCTGAACTACACCAAGACGGCAAAGGGGGAAGCCACTACGACGCTTACCCCTGAATCCTCCGCCCGCATTGATCTGACAGCAGCCGAAGTGAAGCGGTGGCTGCAGGGCAAGTCCCCTACGCAGGAAGCAGTGCGCGAGGCGTACGAGGCGGTGACGAAGAGCAGCACGGTAGTGGCCAAGGAAGGCGGCACGTTCCAAGCGCAAACCGCCAAGTTCGTGTACGAGCTTACTCCCGAGCAGATGAAGTCGTTCGGCGTTCCAGCAATGGAAGGGGCGGGCGTAGAGGGCGACATCTTCACGCTTGCCATGGCGCAAAGCGACGAGGTGGCGTGGTTCGGGGTGAAGTCGGTCGGCGGTGTCACTGTGCCCCGCCCCGTGTCCTTCAAGGAGGCCACGACCGCAGTGGTATCCGAGCTTGTACACAAGGCCCGACTCAGCGGCAGCGACATTTCCAAGGAAGACATCTTGGTCACTGCCCTCACGGAAGTGCAACGCCGCCGCGCCGTGGGGCGAGCGATGCAGGAGGGCAAGGATGCAGTGCGGGCCGAGGCCGAAGCCCAGCGGCGGATCGCCGCCATGCCTACCATTAGTTTCGGTGGGGGGTTCACTGCCATGTATCGCCCTAGCAGCACCGCGCAATCCGCCGCTGCGGCGGTGACGGACCCCCTCGTCGCCGGGGCGGAGGAAGTTGGTCGTCGGTTGGGCAACATCCCTTCCCGGCTCGGCAACCTCGCGGACGTGATTGCGGGGCCTGAGGTAGTAGCCCGGCAGGCGCAGTACGCAGCAGACGCAGCGCGACTACGCGCCGAAGAGTATGATCGCTTGCAGTTGGACGAACTGGAGCGGATCGTTAGGAGCATTCCCCACCAGCTCGGTGACGCAGCATTCGAGTTCCGCCGCATCATCAAGGCCGACAACCGCACTAAGGCGGAGTTTCAAAACGACCGGGCGTACGAGGAGCTTCGCGCCGCTGCGTACAACTACGCCAACACCCAGGTGTCTGGCCCGCAGCGCGTCGTGTCCGACCCTACGGAGGACTTGTTCCGCCGCTTCCGCAGTCCCGACGTTCGGCAGCCGTTGTACGAGCCGTACGCGGTGTGGCGGGAGAAGTGGATCAACACGACTTGGAGCATGAGCGCAAACAGCCTGCACTTGTTGGAGAAGGCTCGCACCGCGAAGCAGTCGTGGCAGGACGCGGCGATGCCTCTGTTCTATGAGGGGCACCGCAAAGACGCATCACTGCTCGGGTTGATGCAAGGCGCGTACGCGCACACCAACAACGGTGACACCGTTCCTGAGGAGGTGATGCAGCAGGTGATGGCGGCGGTCGCGGACGGCAAGGGTCGCCCTGACGTGGCGCGGCTGATTCAGGCGCAAGGCGAGCAGGGGTATTGGACCCCTCGTGCGGTCGCACTTCTGACCAAGGCGATCTACACTGATGCCTACCTGCCTGAGTTCTCGATGCTGAAGCCGTCGCGATGATCTACGAACCCGACCCTCTGTTCGACGCACCGCAAGACCCGCCCGCTACCCCCGAGGTGCAGGGTCCGCCCCCGCCTGAACAGCAGGGGCCGATGCCGTGGTCAATCGCTGATGCGTCGCCGTCGTTCGACCCATCGGTGGCGGAGTGGCTGAAGACTCCGGTGACACTGCCGCCGTCGTATTCGTACGTCGCCCTCGATCAGTTGGCGCGGTCGCTCGCGCTGCCGTCGAGCGCGGAGTTGATGGCGGGGGCCGACTACCCCGGTCTTGCTCGCTACCTGAACAAGGCCCCGGAGGATGCCAGCCTGTGGACCGACGAGGCGGGCACGCTGCGGCGCACCGAGGACACCTGGGGTAACATCGGTCGCGCCTTCGTGGACGGTCTCTACACCGACAACGCCCTCGGCATGATCTACGCCAAGGAGCGGCACGGCATAGCGGACGAGGCGGAACTCGAATATGCCCGCCGGACCGAGTCGCGGCGACCGATCCCGGAACACTGGTACAACAACGTCGCCCGCGTCGCAGGCAACGTGATGTTCTACGGCAGTGCCGCCTTGACGGGCGCGTTCACGGGCGCGGCGGCATCCCCTGCGGGCAGTGCCTTCGGGGCTGTGGCGGCCCCGCTCCTCGCCACCAACCTGATCTCGGGTGGTCACCTGTACCACCGGATGCGCAACGCAGGCGTGCCCCACGATACCGCCTACGCCATGTCGATGATTGGCGGAGCGGGCACGGCGGCCCTGGAGTACATCGGTGGCAGGTGGCTGACGCAGGCTGCCACACGGGCAGTCCTGCGTGACGTGGCCAAGGACGCGGCGGAGCAACTCGTCGGTGCCCCGCGCCTGTTCCACTCTGGCCCCATCTCGCAGAGGCTGATGACGGGGCTGGCTGTGTCGGCGCAGGAAGCAGTCACTGAAGGTGCCCAGAACCTGTGGGAGGACGCGGTCAACGCCGCATCCATCGTCGGCACCCGCCCCAAGAACTGGTTCGAATTGGAGCCGGAAGACAAGGCCAAGTACGTCACGCTGTTCGACTCGATGGAGAAGCTGCGCGAGTCCCTCAGCGAAGCCGCCGACGTGGCTTGGATGACCCTGTACTCCATGGGCCTGGGCACTTCGGTCACCACGACGGGGTACACCGCCACGATGATGCTCTCCAACGAGGAGCGCATCCGTCGCGGCAAGCAGAACAAGGACTTGCTGGAGCAGGTGGCCTCGATCAAGAAGGGGTCGAAGGTCGCCCAGCAAGGCGGCGAATTCGAGCAGGCACTGCGGGCGCAGGCGGAAGAGTACGGCGGCGAGACCGCGTACATGGATCGCCTCCGCGCCAAGAAGGTATTGGCCGAGGCGGACAAGGCGGCGGTGGAAGCGGCGAAGGCAGCGGGTCAGACCCCCGCTTCGCAGACCCCGGCCACCGACTTGGTCGCGGCGCAGATGCCGGAGTTGGTGCAGCAGCTGAACGACGAGAGCGTGACCACGGTGGCGGTGCCTACCGCCGCCTTGGCGGACAAGCTGGGTGCCTCCGAGGTCGGCATTGCCCTGACCCAAGAGGTAACCCTCGACCCGGACGATATGCCCGTCGCGTTCGAGGAGGCACTCAAGGAACTGCAGAAGCTGCAGACCCGCAAGATCGAAGAGCGGGCCGAGGCCGAAGATGCCTGGGGCACGTCGTTCGAAGAGGCGATGGCGAAGTTCGAGGAGACGAACGCCGAGGCACTGGCGAAGCTGCCTCGCGCTACGCGCTACGCCCTGACGTACTCGGTGCGTGGGTGGCTGGTCGCTTCGGCGACTGAAGGTGTCATGCCGCTCGACGTGTACAACCACCTCCCGGTGGACGTGAACGTCATGGCGCGGGCGCAGCCTGCCATCGCCCCGGTGCCTAGCTTGACCGGGTTCACGCACCCGCTGTGGCGCACGCTGGACGACGCGCAGCGCACGAAGTTGATGGGCACCAAGATCCTCACGGGTGGGGTGCTGGAAAGCGCAGGCGACAACCTCGGCCCGGCGGTGGTGTACCGCCTGCTCGGCAACCACACGATGGGGGAGAACACCTTCATCGTAGGCGAGCCGCAGCTAGAGGCTGGCGGCGGTGTCTCTGCGGCGTTCGTGGACGTGCGCAACCCGTTCGTCGAAGGGCAGACGGTGTTCGCCCCCGATGTGCTGGACGATCTGGTCGCCACTGTCCGTGCCAACGAAGCCAAGGCGGCATCCGACATCGAGTCGCAGGCGGCGGTGCAACTGCGGGCGCAGCAGCGCAAGCAGGGCAAGCGGCCCAAGAAGCGGAAGATCGAACCCGTCCAGCTTTCGGAGAGCCTGCTCACGAACGCCGTCGATACCTTCGACGGCTTGGTGCGTGCGTTCGGCGGGGGTCTCGACCTCAACACCGAAGAGGGGCGGGTGCTGGCCGAGCAGCGTGCCATCGACTTCCTCGCCAAGCACAAGTTCGACGCAGTGCTCGATGCCGACATCGGCACCGTGCGCGTGGTCAAGAAAAGCCAGATCGTAGGTGAGCAAGTCTTCACCGAGCAGAAGCACTTCGACCAGTACTTCCCCAAGAGTGAAGGGGCGCGGGTCACCAGCACGGCGGCGACGTACGACTGGGACAACGCGCAGGTGACGGTCCATCACCTGAACAACCCTATCGCCACCATGCATGAGATGATGCACCACATCACCTCGTACCTGGAGCAGGTGACCAAGGTGCCGAACAAGCTCGGCACGACCCAGGCCCACCAGATGTGGCAGTCCCTGCTCAAGTCGTGGAAGACGACGCAGGCGAAGTACGACGCTGCCGATGGGGACAAGAAGGCGAAGTGGGTCGAGCAGACGGCGTACCAGTTCGAGGTGTACCTGACGACGGGCAAGCCGCCCGCGCCTCAGTTCAAATCGCTGTTCCGCTTCCTGAAGCGGTGGGCTACGGCACTGATGTGGGGTGCGCAGAACGACTACGCCGACAGCCGCCGCGCCATATACGAGAAGGTGTACGGGCGCAAGCTGCCCGTCGTGTCGAAGGAACTGGCACAGGTGTTCGATACCCTGATGGGTGCCGAGACGGGCGTGCAGCAGATGGAGGCTTCGCGCAACATCGAGCAGATCGCCGAGTCGGCGGAGGAACTGGCCGAGATCGTCGGCGAGAACCCGAACCTGCCCAGTGTCAAGGTGCCTCCGATCAAGGAGGATACCTACCAAGCTGCGCTTGATCTGCTGCCGGGGGTGACGGAGCTAACGCCGTCGTCGCTGCAGCGGATGCTCGGCATTGGTAGTGTCACCGCTCGCCGCATCTGGAACCGACTGGCCAAGGAGGGCTACCTCACCGAGACGGTGCAGGGCACGCGCACTGTAGTGCGCCCGCTGCTGCGGTCGGACGTGGAGGTAAGCCCCGAAGAGCGAGATGCCAACTTCCTCCGCTCCGACGTGGCTCCTGCGGTGGACGCAGCCTTCGACGAGTACCAAACTCTCAGCGAAGAGGTACGGGAAGAACTGAAGGAGGAAGCCACCGCTGACGGCATGAAGGCGATGGCGTGGTATCGCAACGCCCGTGAGCGACTGACTCGCGAAGTGTTGCGCAAGCCCGCCCAAGCGAAGCTGGAGAAGCTGCAGCTTGAGGAGTGGATGCGCCGCCGCCTGCGCCCGGTGCATCGCGCACGCCACTTCTTCCGCACGAAGGAGTTCCTCAACGAGCAGGGCGAAGCGGTGCCTGTGCAGTTCGGGCGCATGAACACCGAGTCGGTGCGCAAGCTGACCGACCCGCGCACGTTCAAGCTACTCACCAACACGGCGGTGTCTGCTCGCGGTGCGGACCCAGTGCTCGTCGCCAAGATGTTCGGCTACGACAACGTCGCCGAGTTCCTGCACGATCTGGCGCACGCCCCCACCGCCAAGGAGGAAGTCCTCCAGGCTGCAGGTGATCGCCTCAAGGCCGAGAACCCTGAGTTGGTGGAAGGCACCAAGGAGGCGGACATCCGCCTCGACGAGTTGATGCACTCGGAACTGCGGGGTCGCAAGTACGCCCTCGAACTGAAGCTGCTCGGCAAGCTCAAGGTGGAGCACGCCGACTTGCACGCCGCTGCCAAGCACCAAGCCACTGGCATCGTGCGCGGCAGGCTGGTCGGTGACATCGATGCGAAGCGTGGCACGGCCCCGCTGCACAAGGTATTCCAGGCCGAGGAGAACAAGGCGGCACTGGAGGTGAACAACGCCCTCGCAGGCAAGCCGAACCCGCAGCCGGGCCAAGGCCCGCAGCGTGGCAAGCGTCCGCCCCGTGACCTCAACCGCGCCATCGATGCCAAGTCCCGGCAGTTGGCTGCGCACGAACGCGCCCGTGCTGCGCTCGCCGCACGCACGGACATCCGCACCCGCATGGCCCGGATGCAGAAGCTGCTCGGGCGGCCCAGTGACAGCCTTGCGTCGGGCCACTCGATGCACCTGATCACCTTCGCCCGTGACCTAGCGGCGCGGGTCGGACTCAACATCGGCAAGCGGGAAGGCAACGGCCACCGCATCACGGCTGCCCGCCTGTACGCCGAGCAGCACTTCAGCGAACTGGCCTTCGTGTCCGACGAGATCGTCCGCCTGATCACCAACGCCGGGATGCTGCGCGACAGCCTCGATGGCAGGTTGGTGCGCGACCTGACCTACGCCGAGTTCGACGAGGTGATGACGGTGCTGGAAGGGCTGACCGAGTTGGCGCGAGCCGAGCGGAAGGAAGGTCGAGCCGACCGGAAGGAGATCCTCGACCAGCAGGCTGCCGAGTTCGTCGATCACTACGAGACGTGGGCCGAGAAGCATGGGGCCAACGTGGCACCGGGGTCGGAAGGTACGATCACGTTTGCGCAGACCGTGCTCAACAAGCTGGCCGAGTTCCGCACGTCGCTGACCAAGATGCTGGCGTGGTGCGTCCGCATGGACGGTGACTTGAAGGACGGCCCGTTCACCCGGTACATCTGGGATCCGATCAGCA
>Ga0129336_10002387_pt1 | contig 11620 bp, 12 predicted proteins | sample CPB6_02_DNA_FD_96878 | JGI IMG/M metagenome (GOLD analysis project Ga0129336, IMG submission 96878) | Freshwater to marine salinity gradient microbial communities from Chesapeake Bay, USA - CPBay_Sum_0.6_0.2_DNA | ecosystem: Environmental > Aquatic > Marine > Coastal | place: USA: Chesapeake...
CAATATTTTGAGCAGTTGCTGTTTTATGAAGATGTAAATTACCAACAGGAGTTATTGTACTACCAATAGACACATTGCCCTGAGAAGTCAAATAAACATCATTTGTATTTACCGTAGTCCATTTTGATGAGCCCGTCGAATTTAATGTAGTTCCTGAAATAGATAAATTCGTTCCAAGAGTTAAAGCTGATATAGTATTAGCAGTACTCCCACAGCCGAGTAAAGTGTTTGTTGATATAGAGCTCATGCCAATCCCTCCTTTCGTCAATGGCAATGTTGTAATGGTTGGTTCTTTTAATGCCAGTAGAGAAGTCAATGATGTATTTATATCAATATAATTAATTTTTGTTTGATTACCTGTTGATAGTGATAATTTTTTCAAAGCGGTATCTAATGATAATGAAGTGTCAATTGTATATAATGCTGTTGTATTCGCTGATGTTGTTCCTACTAATGATAATGCATCTAATGTTGATACTCCAGTCCCTCCCTTGCTCACTGGTAGTGTAGTAATGCTTGGTTCTTTTAATGCTAATAAGCTTGTGAGTGATGTTGAGATATCAATATAGTTTATCTTGGTTTGATTACCTGTTGATAGTGATAATTTTTTCAAAGCGGTATTTAATGATAATGAAGTGTCAATTGTATATAATGCTGTTGTATTCGCTGATGTTGTTCCTACTAATGATAATGCCTCTAATGTTGATACTCCAGTCCCTCCCTTGCTCACAGGCAGTGTTGTAATGGTTGGTTCTTTTAATGCTAATAAACTTGTTAATGAAGTAGTTATATCAATGTAATTAATTTTTGTTTGATTTGCTGAGGAGAGTGATAGACTACTCAAACTCGTATTTAATGATAATGACGCATCAATGGAATATGGAACTATTGTATTTGCTGATGTTGTTCCAAGTAATGATGAAGCTGTAATTGATGATAATCCAGTGCCTCCCTTGCTCACTGGTACTGTATTTAGTGCTATTTTCCCGCCTGAAAATTCAATAGGACTTGCTAAATTTACTTGAAGTTTTTGAGCTACATCAAAATAGAATGGACTGAAATTAGCATCAATTTGTGCTGACCTTACCATAGGCTCCTTGAATTGAATTCCACCAATTGTTTCATTATATTCTAAATCATTTTCATTAAGTTCAACTTGTAAAATTTCAAATTCATCAAAGTATATTGGGCTTGAAAAAGGTGCTGTAATATGGCTAATAGATGACTTGTTTATTTTATCATTACCTAAAGATATTATCCCTGCTACTGCTCCTGCCAACCCAGCAGTATTTACTGCTATCGCTGTCGTATTGGCTGTAATTGCTGTCGTGTGTGTTCCTAATAATGTAGTGTTTGCAAGGACTGAAGTTTCTAATTGACCTATAGCCAAAGAGTTAGTTTCAATTTGAGCCATATTTTGATTGAAATTTACAATATCAATTCCAGTATCTAACTTACCATTTATATCTGTTGAAACAATATGTAAAGGAGTTAAATTAATTAAATCTTCTTTTTCATTTACCATCTCAATAATTTCATTAGATCTATTATATATTTCTAATGATAATTCGTTATATGTATTATTAATATGTAATACTATCTCGTTTGAGGTGTTATCGATATACTCATATATCGGGTAATTACCAGTTGCTCCAATGTATTCACACATTTAATAAATATATATTTTTTATTTCTCTTTAATTAAATAGATATATTATAAATAAAAATTAATGAGTTCTCCACCAATAATTATAAATCAAACACAGCCTGCTCCCATCAAAAGAGGACGAGGAAGACCTCGCAAAATTGATAATGTCCCGAATGCTATACCAAGCGATAATCAGAGATATAGAATATTCAAATCAATTATAGAGCCTAACATATTGGATAATCTTGAAAGTCAAATTACTGACTTAAAAACACAGCTTGAGGAGCTGTACCTAAATAGTTTAGACCCCATGCAAAAAATTCAAAAATCTTTTGATGAGAGTATGGATGCAGTACAAACTAATAATTTTGTTGATTATAATGGGCTTCAACAAGAACTAAATAAGAAGAGAGCAGATAGAAAAGAAAGAAAAGAACAAAAGAAAAAAGGAAGAGATGATAAATACCAGAAAAAACAACAAAGTGCTTCAATTTCAAGTTCAAGTAAATCTTCTGCTATGAGCAAAAAATCAACTTTACCCAAGGCAAATGTTCAAGGAATTAAAACTCAAACAGAGGATATGCCTGATTTTAATTATGTTAATAGAACAATTGATGGCAGACCAATGAGAAAAGAAGATAAAAAATTATCAAAAACGATTTCTTCTAAAAATAAAGTATCACAAGGAACGAGTGCTCCTCCATTGACAAAGGAAAAAGAAATAAATAAAGCAGGGATTATCAATAAAAATATTAAGTTAGCTGACCCTAATAGATTTAAAAACGCCTAAATTTTTTTTATCTTCTTATTATATTAGAAAAGAAAGATAGAATGACCGATGTCAAATTTCCTAAGAACTTGTCAATGAATTTAAAACGCATGGAGCAGGGGTTCTCAAAATCTCGAGTGAAAATTTTACCAGATATTGGTTCTGGTACTGTTAAAAGCAATGGGATTGTACGCTATAGAATTCCAGGGAATGGAATATATGATCTTCGTAGTATTGTTAAATTCTTTACTGGCAAGACTACAGGTACTTCAGCAACACCATCAGGTTTGTCTCTGCATTTTCCCCGCTATACTTCCTCGCTTATACAAAACATATCTATCACAGCAGGAAATACTGTTCTTTGCAGTATAAACGAATATGGCCTCCTATATAACGCTCTAATGGATCATGAAGGAGCTGATTATTCTCAATTTTCAAAAAGATGTACTGAAATGTTTGACCCTACTATTAGATATACATCTCAAACTTATACAAGTGGTACAGCGGGAGATAACAAAATATCTGCTGGTAAATTAGTTAATAGTACAGACACAGTTGCCGGTAGTAATGATAGCGAAGTAAATATGTGTATCAATCATTTCCTCGGGATGTTAAATTCTCTAAGCACAAGTTGCATTGACCTCACAAATATAGGAGACCTTTTTATAAACATCCAGTTTGCCCCTGCAACTGTGCTATGGCATTCGTCATTCCCTGGAAGTACAACAGCAAATTTAGTACCTACATTCTCCGGTGTTGATTATGAACTAAAAGATATGTTTATAACCATTGACAGACTTTCATTCCAATCAGCAACATATTATCAGTTAATAACACAGGAATTAATAAAACCAGAAGGACTACAATTCGGCTATTATGATTACTATATGGTGCAAGGATCACTTACTGGAAAGAGTTCTGGAATTGCTATGAATTTCAATGTAAATAGTGCATCTCTTGACCAATGTATAGCGACATTCCGTAGAGAAGATTTCAACACTATCAAACCCCTTATTATGTACGGAAGTCTTGGTATTGGAGCGTCTTTTGTCTCTCTTGATGAATATCTCTCTAATCCTACCGCTTATACTAACAATGTAACTGGTGCTACAGCATTAGGCTTCACTGACCTCGGTGACGGCTTTGCCAATTCAGTAGCATTTGTAAGAGCAGGTAATGATATTAAATCCTCTCAATGGAGTATCAACTCTATCAACATTGACGCTTACGGATTAACCCCTATTGAAATTATGCAGAAGAACCTTCAATATCTTGGATTTATGAACCAAGACCTCGGCACAAGTGGGTTACATCCTTCTTGCAAATCATTATTTCACTATCTTAAATATTACTTCATTGATATATGCTCTCTTGAGAACATCAGTGGTGATAATAGCATGTGGGTTTCAGGAATTGATGGAAGAAATGGGGGTATAAACATTCAATACAACGCTACATTTTCATCATTTAATTCTTCAAAAGTATATCCTATCATCTGGTGTCGTTCTACTCGCGTAATGAAAGTCAATGCAGGCAGACAAATCACTATCGACCCTGTTCCCTCCTACGCTCAATAAATAATATAATATATTAGTAGAAATGGATAGACTATTTTTTGAATTAAATAGAAGAGATTATGTAGATAAACAGACATATAATAATAGAAATATCACTCGTAGAGAAGATGCATTACCATTTGTAACCAAAAATCCACAATTAGAAGCTTTGACAGTCCTTCAAAAACAAAGAGATTATAACGGTCAAAGAGGTACTTTAAAATTGACCAAAGATACATCAATAACAACATATAATAATGACCCATACGAAGAAGGAAGAGATAATCGCTTATGGGAAAGTGTTCAAAGACCTTTCGATGTATCTGGTTACATTTTTGATAAGAAATACATAAAACCCTTACCAGTTTCAAAATCATCCAGAACGCTTATTGAAGGAGTTTATTAAAAAATAATATTATGTTATATTAGAGTAATGGAAGAAGAACCAGTAGAAACCACCAATATCCCAGTAAAAAAACCAAGAGGAAAACCTCAAACTCAAGAACACATGGCCAAAATATCAAAAATTGGAGCAGAAACTATGAAAAAAATTGGCACTATTCGTGCTTACGAGAAAGCACAGAAGAAGAAAGAAATAGAAGATAAATATGCTATGATACAGAATGAATTAACTAAGCAAGAAGAAGTAAAACAAGAAGAAGAAATAAAGACCACCACCAAACCAAAACCAAAAAAAACAAAAAAAGTTATAGTTGAGGAAGTAGAAGAAGAAAGTGAAGATGAAGATGAGGAGGAAGAAGAAGTTATAATTAAAAAGGTTATTAAAAAGAAACCATCAACAAGAAAAGTGTTAGATGACTATGAAGAAGAAAATATACCAAATTTAATTCAAAAAAGCAGTATTGAAATGCTGAGAAGAAAATATGATGATAATATGAAAGAAAGACTAAGACAATCCTTATTCGACTGCTAATTTATTTTTTAATCTTATATTATATAGAAGATGATTACAGAATTACCTATAAAAGGTTTTTCAACCCCATTAGAGAATAGCGTAAATAATTATCCGCAATCTACCAATAAGAATTTACCGAAACTTTTTATGAATGCTCTATTTGTGGCCAGCAGAGGCGGGTCAAAAACTCATACTTGTGTTAGATTGATTAAAGAATACGAAACAACTCAATTAATTGACAATGATAATATTGTTCATCCATTAAGAGTTTTTTTAATATCACCAACCGTTTCTGCTAATAAAATATTCAACAATTTAAATAGTCTTCATCCTGATGATATTTATGAAGAATACACTGAAGAATTATTCCAGAGCATAATTGACGATATAGATAGAACAGAAGAAGAGGTTAAACAATATAAATTATATTGTGATGCATACAATTTAGTAAAAAGAACAAAATCATCAAAAATTATTGAATTGCTTAAAAGACAACCAGACATAATCGATATATTAGAAACATACGATTATCAACATCCAGATGAAATTGATATTAGATTTAAAGAGCGTCCAGTCAATTTTATTGTACTTGATGACTTAATGAGTTCATCTGCGTTTTCACGCAAGGCAGAAAGTTTGCTGACATATTACTTAATTCGTAATAGACATAAATTCATATCTTTTTTTATATTAGTCCAGCATATTCGTGCTTTAGCACCTGCCATTCGAAATAATTGTAATTGGTTTTTCATAGGAAAGTTTTGCTCATATAAATATATTACTGATACATTGTATGAGGAAGTCTCAAATGTTTTAAGTGAGAAAGAATTCGTAGATTTGTATTTACATAGCACTGCAGAAAAATACGGAGGACTTGTTATTGATAATACAGGTGATGAAAAAAGATTTTATAAATCATTGGATAAAGAATTAATTATTAAATAAAAAATATTGCTATTTATTAAATAGAAAATATGAAAAATCCCGACCCTATTAAATATTTACCAGACAATTTCACCGAAGAAGATAAAATCAATTACGAGATTTATATTGAAGAAGCGAAACGATATTTTAAAAATATTGACGAGTATATTATTCATATTGGTGTTATTTCATACATAAATGAACAGAAAGGGCTTGGTAGAGAATGTACAGATGAGGAAGTAAAACAATGTATGGATAAATACGACCTTACAAAAACAAATATTGTAATTGAAACCCCTTTAGATGAAAACTTCAAAATAGAAGATACCCTTAAACCAATAATATATACTGAAACAATATCTACATCTAATCTTGAAAATAATCTTTTATTAAATTAGAATGAAATTATTGAAACCTCTTGAAAATATTGTTTTATATCTAAACAGTGAAACGAATTGTACTAAAGTAGATAATGCTACAAAAGATGCAAGCGGTAATCCTATCCCTGCAACAAGAACTTATGAGTTTTCGTGGAATAATATAATGCCTATATCATTGAATGAATATACAGTCCTTAAAGTAATATCAATAGCACATGATACTACAACACATAATACAGATCATGGGGATAATATAATAACTTTTAGATTGAAAGATGTAATCTATAATACAGATTTATACCGCTCTACTGATAGTAGTGCCTACCCAATCCTACACAGTATGCCATTTGATACTGAAAATCCATATAACAGCTTATCATTGGGTGGTCTCTATTTAACCCCACAGACGATAAACAGAATTTCCATTGTTGTAAGCGATAGTATGACAAACGCCAACAATGGTATCAGTGCTAATATGAAATTTATAATAGGCTTGGTATTTATCCCTTATGATAGAGTATTATCTGCTGTAGAAAACTAATATCCTATTATATTAAATGAGCCATACATATAATTTATATATTAATTCAAAAAATAGAGGGTCTTTAGAAACTCCCCACGATTTTAATATAAATCTAACTAATCAAATAATGGTTAGAGATGACCAATATCTAAATGTTGATGTATGTTCATTCTATATGATTAATTCAATGTACAATGTATCATCAGTTATTGGAAATAATACATTTGATATAGAGATTAGAAATATTGAAAACAATAATATTATATCTAACATATATAAGACAATCCCTGATGGTAACTATTCAGTCATTACATTACGAGATGTACTGAATAAAATGCTAAAAGATATTATTAGCATATCATATAATTATGCTCAAAATACCTATACATATACAAAAATAGATGAAAATTTTAAATACATCTTTAAGAATATCAAATGTAAGAAGTTATTGGGCTTATTTAATGAAACAGTAGAAATAACAACTAATGGCATCACATCTCAATATCTTAATATGGTTGATTATCAGCAAGTCATAATTAAGACTGATTTAGAATATATGAGCTTAAATCAAGATAATATAACAGATACAGATGAAAATCTAAATGTAAGTCAAATATTACTATTTGTTAATAAGCAAGATGTTGAACCATTTAAGTGTATAAAATACCAGAATGAAGATGCAGGCGATGCTTTCAGTTATAATCTAAATAACCAGAACATTACGAGAATTAATTTCAAAGTATTCAATGAAAATAATATGTTAATTACAGATTGTCCTGACTGGTTGATGCATTTGAAATTTACAGTAAGTGATAGGAACAAAATGACATTATATGATAATTTTAAGAAAATCATTCAATTATTAAGCGATATACATTATGTTCTATTAAGCATGCTTTTCAAAAATAATAATCTTTCTAATTAATAGTAGTAAAAGATGAATGTATATGATAAAATTCTCAATGTATATCCCAAACCTATGAAGACTACATCAAATGTAAAATCACTTGGTCATTATAACGGAATGCCATCAAAAAGATTAGGGCATTACAATGGACAACCTAAAAAAACTCTTGGTTGTTATAACTAAATTATTTTTTTAATCTTCTAAACATATAGATGACTGACATTGAAAAGTATATTGATATTCTTGAGCAGTATAATGATAAAAGCTTCGTTTATAGTCTGCTTTGTAGTAAAACAAGCCGTTATTATAATTATATGAAATTAGGTTTTGCAATGCCGTTAATCTTGACATCAACTGCCCTGACATATATTAACAGCAATAATGACCCTTCAATGCAGGATGCCATGAGATTTATCAACCCTATATTTAATATGATAACGGCAATAATATTAGGTGTCCAAAATGTATTTAAATTTGAGACAAAATCTAATCAGTATAAACAAAATTGTATAAAATTTCAAAAATTATCTCATCAAATTGAAGCCAAAATGTTGAATAAACAAGATATAAATGAAGATTTTATTACAAGTATTATTATGCAGTATGACAATATTCAGGAAGAATGCATGGATTTGCCTTCACACATTTGTAATGCTGTTCGTAAGGAATTTGCTACGAAACGACATTTACCTATTATCATTAATGGTATAAGTAAAGAACCTTCGATACTTTGTAGAATAGAGAAAGAAACATCTAAAAAAGAATTTCTAAATAGGGTTCAAGAATAATTTTGTAAAATTTTTTTCTATTACTATTATAGAGTAATATATAATGAGAACTAATTTATGCATACCTTATGAAATTAAAGATGAACTAAAAAAGGAGGGGATTAAATGGGATAATAAATTGAAGACTTGGTTTATAGATAATGAGCTTATACCGGAGAATTTATTGAAGTATGTTGCTACTGAAGTATTTATCGAATACGAAGATAAAGACTATTTCAAATCTAAGGTTAAGACAATGAGATGGGATACAATTAATAAAAAATGGTTAGTTTCAAAAGAGGACTTTGATAAGATAATGAAATTTCGCGGATAGTAATAAAAAAATGATTTAAAGTTTTTAACAATTTATTATATAACTATATATTAGGAATGACTGATATAAAGCCCTCTTTGGAGGATAGGATGAAAGAGGCTTGTAAGAAATACTATAATAACAAAATACACGATAATCCGGAGTTTTACGAAAAAGAAAAGAAGAGAGTAGTGAATTACATTTCAAATAGATATAGAAACGACGAAGAATACCGCCAAAGGGTACTTTTACAAAAACGCGAAGCTTATAAGAGAAAGAAAGAATTGGAGAAACAACAAAAACTTAATCAGTTGAATGAAATCTCTTAAAACTCCGGAGAATTAATTTTTTTTATAGACATATTTAAAAAAAATGATTTAAGAATAACTTTATATATAGAGTTATAGAGATAAAATTATTTTCTTGCCCTTTAGTATAGGATGCCCAAAAAGATAGGCAAGAGAGATAAACGCGATATAATAAAATATAATCTTAATTTGCCAGTTGATTTAAGAACTAAGCAAGGGAGGCAAATTTTACAAACTCTCGGTAAAACTAAGGATCAATATATAGATTATGTAAAGAACATAATTGGTATTGTTAAGAAAAGGATTGATAACAATAAAATCAAGACACTCCAAAACTTTGGTAGAAGTGTTATTAGAAATAAAATATTTAGAATGAAACCTACTGACAGCAGTTTCAAGTCATATTTCAAATATTCAATTATCAATGATGAACCATACTTGAATGATGAAATGATTAGTTTAGATTTGAATAAAATTAAGGAATATATTGCTTTCCATAATATAATTCCATTTATGAAAACTAAAATTGGTCATAAAGTATATATTTCTATTATATTACAGCAAGATGAACAGACATATAATATAACCTCAAAATCAAGAGTTCTTTATACAAATGATGATGTATATGCTGTTGTGAAGCAATTTTTAAAAGAGATTGAACAGGTTTTAGGTCAATCTTATGTAAATCCAAATTATATTTCTAAAATTGATATTCATGTAGCCAAATTTAACAACTTAACAGGAAGCTCATATATTGAACTACCTGACTTCATCAAAAATAAAAAGGCTTGTATTAATATTCAAAATGATGACCAATACTGTTTCATCTATAGTGTTTTATGTGGTTTAAATTGTCCTTCAAAAAATCCTCAAAGAGTATCAAATTATACACATAGATTACATGAGTTAAATTTTAAACCAGAAGACATGCCTATGTCAATCAATAAGATACGATTTTTCGAGAGAAGAAATGATGTTAGAATAAATGTATTTGGTATTCAAAATAAATCAATTGTACCTTTATATGTATCAAGTAATAGGGATAAATTAGAATATCAATTGGTAAATTTATTATACTTTACCAATGATGAAAAAAAATCACACTATTGCTATGTAAAAGAAATTAATAGACTTTTGAACAAATCTGGTGAGAAAAAAGAAGTATGTCCTTATTGCCTCCAATTCACATCTCACGGTACAGGAGCAATTGAAGCTATGGATAAGCACATGAATAATTGTATATCTGGGCAAGCATGTGAAATGCCTAAGGATGATTACATTAAATTTCAACATTTCAATAACATTAATGAATGTCCAATTAGAATTTATGCAGACTTTGAAGCATTCAATTTACAGAAGGATATAAAAAGCAATAACCAGAAATCGACATTTTATACACAGCACTGTCCTGCTTCATTTAAGATATTAGTTGTCAGTGATATTAAAATTGACAATTATGAAAGCGTAGATAGATATTATACCAAAAGCATTATCTATAAGGGAGAAGACTGTGATAGGGTGTTTGTTGAGAAATTACAAGAATTAGAGACAAAGTTAGTTAAAATAATATATGATGCTCAATATGATAATAAATATAATATCATTATGACTGATGAACAAAAAATAAATTATAATAATTGTAATACTTGCTGGTTATGTAAATCTAATTTTACAGAAGAGAATTGTAAAGTTAGACATCATAATCACAACACTGGACATTATCATTCTGCTTTATGCACAAATTGTAATATACAAATCAAAGATAAAGTAAAAATACCTGTTATGTTTCATAACTTGAATTATGATAAAAATATTTTCTTCAAAAGTTTAGTACATTATGAAAATATCAAAGACATTTCAATATTGCCTAATAACACTGAAAGTTTCAAATCCTTTACAATTGGAAAGCTCAACTTTATAGATACATTTAACTTTATGCAGTCTGGGCTTGACAAATTGATTAGTAATGTTCCAGATGATAAAAAACATTTCATTAGACATTTATCTAAAAATGATGAGCATTTCAAAATTATGACAAAAAAAGGTTATTTTCCTTATGAATGGTTTGATTGTATTGATAAACTAAAAATGCCAATTAAAGATTTAAAGAAAGAACATTTTGATAACCAATTAACTCTTTCAAAAATTACACAAGAGAAATGGGAAGAAGTTCTTAATATTATTGATAAACTTGGTATTTCTACATTTGAAGAATACCACGACTTCTATCTTAATATTGATGTTAATGGTCTTGCGGATGTTTTTGAGAACTTTAGAAATACATCTCTTCAATATTATAAGTTAGACCCTTGCCACTATGTTGGTACTCCATCGTTTGGATGGGATGCTATGCTTCTAATGACAAATACTAAATTAGAGCTTTTGAAGGATATTGATATGTATCTCTTTTATGAGAAAGGCATTAGAGGCGGTCAATCTGTAATTTTCTCTAAATATGAAAAAGCAAATAATAAATATATGAAAGACTATGATCCTTCACAAGAAGCCTCCTATATATCATATCTCGATGCTAACAATTTGTACGGATGGGCTATGTGCAGAAAACTACCATTTGGTTGTTTTGAATGGTATGATTTATTAACATATAA
>Ga0129336_10002388_pt1 | contig 11615 bp, 9 predicted proteins | sample CPB6_02_DNA_FD_96878 | JGI IMG/M metagenome (GOLD analysis project Ga0129336, IMG submission 96878) | Freshwater to marine salinity gradient microbial communities from Chesapeake Bay, USA - CPBay_Sum_0.6_0.2_DNA | ecosystem: Environmental > Aquatic > Marine > Coastal | place: USA: Chesapeake Bay...
CAGCCGATCGTTGCCGACCGCGCACGACCCGTCGCCAGCGAACACTTCCGCGCACCTGCAGGTCGGCGATCTCACGGTCAGGGATGCGACGCAATGCCGCGACACGGCGACGGCGTCGCAGAATCGACACGGTGTCGCGCGGAGCCATCAAGAGCGCGCCCACTTCGGTGGATGCCCGCCGCACGTGACCGGTCACGAGAGACACGATCGCCTCGATCAGAGTGACCACGATCAGGGCGGGAACGACGACGAATGATCGGGCGGCCCCGGTGAGTGACGCGACCGTCGACAAACGGTGACGCGCGTCCATCGCCACGTGCGACAGGTCCGGACGTCGGTCGCGTAGTCCCCCTCGATGCCGCACCCGCGCCGCCGGAGCCACCACCACACGGGCTCCCATCAGATGCGCACGCCAACACAGGTCGAGATCCTCACCGTGGAACTCGATCGACTCCTCGAATCCACCCATCTCTCGGAAGAGGTCCGCCCGAACGAGCAGGCAGGCACTGGGCAACACGAAAACGTCGCGCACCGCATCGTGTTGCTCCTGGTCGATCTCGTGTTCCTCGATCGCACTGTCGAGCTCTCCGAAGCGATCCGCGTCGAATCCGACCATCTGCAACCGACGAACGTCATCCCACTCCACGATCTTCGGGCCGACCAGGCCCGCGTTCGAGCGGTACAACTCTTCGACCATCAAGCGCACGGCGTCGGGATCGAGAGCCACATCGTCGTGCAGGAACAGAAAGAAGCCGCTGTCGCCCTGAACCAGTCGGGCCACCGAATTGGCCACCGCGGCGAAACCGGGGTTCGAGCCGACGTGGCGCACATGGGCCGCCATCGAGCGGGCCTCGACCAGGCCGTTCACCAGGGCCACGTCCTCGGGCGCCGAGCCGGTCACCAGCACCAGGGTTTGCAGGTTCGGGTAATCCTGGGCGTTCAAGGAGTCCAGGCACTCCCCGAGGGCCTCGGTGGGAGAATGGACGACGAGAGCCGCCACCACGCCGGGAGCGGCAGGGGCGGTGGCGACGGCATCCTCGCGGTCGTCGTCGGAAAGATGAGGCTCCAACTCGTTCTCCAAGGTGGGGCGAAGGCTACCCGTCGACCGCGATGAGCCGGGTTCACCCGACCAGCCGAACGGGTCGAGTTCCTGCTCGCGCGGGGTGAGGCAGACCGCTGTGCAGGGCATTCATCATCCCCTCGGACCGACCCCCATCGCTAGGGTTGAGGTTCTTGAGTGGTGAAGCCGACTCCCCCGCCCCGACGAGCGACGCCTCGTCGCGCGTCCCCCTCCCCGAGGGCACGATCGCGGTGGGCATCGGCCTGCTCGTGGCCGGCATCTCCAGCTACGCCTTCTTCAAGGTCGGACAGGAGGCCTTGGGCAAGGACGACTTCAAGCCCATCGTCGCTTTGTGGTTCGCCACCTTCGCCTTGGCCCCCGGCTTCTTCTTGCCGTTGGAACAGGAAATGGGTCGCGCCCTGGCCCACCGGCGCGCCCTGTCGTTGGGTGGCACGCCGGTGGTTCGGCGCATCGTCCCGCTCGGTGTCGGTATCACCGTGGCCGTGTCGGGGGCCGTGGCCGCGCTCGGCCCGGTGGCCACCCGCGAGTTCTTCGAGGGTTACGGACTCGTCACGCTGGCCCTGATCATCGCCTTCGTCTCGTACGCCCCGGCCCACTTGGCGCGGGGAATCTGTTCGGGCGAAGGACGTTTCGCGGCGTACGGAATGGTGATGGGTGCCGACGGATTCGTGCGCATCGTCGGCTGCGTCATCTTGTGGCAACTCGACGTGCACGATGTCGGCGCCTACGCCATGCTCGTGGCGTTGGCCCCCCTCACCGGGGTGCTCATCGTCGGCGCACGCGGACAGCTGCGCACCAACGATGGTCCACCCGCCGAATGGAGCGAGGTGACATCGAACCTCGGCTGGCTGCTCATCGGGTCGATCATGGGCGCCGGTCTGGTGAACGCGGGCCCGATCGCCATCGACGTGCTCGCCAACGGCTCACAACGCGACGAGGTCACGCGTTTCGGCAACGGTGTTCTGCTGGCCCGCATCCCGCTGTTCCTCTTTCAGGCGGTGCAGGCCGCCTTGCTCCCGCGCTTGGCGCGCCTGGCCGCCGCCGGCGACCTCACCGAGTTCCGTGGGGGTTTTCGTCGTTTGATGTTCGTCGTCCTGAGTGTCGGCGCCATCGGAGTCGGCGGCTCGTTCGCCGTCGGACCCGACGTTCTCGATCTTCTCTACGACGGCGGACTCGATCGCCGGACCCTGACGATGTTGGCCATCGGAAGCGCGATCTACATGATCGCTCTGGCCACCGCCCAAGCGGTGATCGCCCTGCACGGGCACGCGCGGGTGGCGCTCGGTTGGCTCGCCGGCATGCTCACCTTCCTCCTCACGACGTGGCTGTCGGCGGACGATCTCTACCTGCGCGTCGAGATCGGCCTCGTCGCCAGTTCGCTGGTGGCCCTCGTCGTCTTCGTGGGTTCCTTGCGACAGCTGTTGGCGCACGGCGCCACCATCGACGAGGGCTCGGTGCTGGAGGCGTTGGCGGATCGCCCCTTCGAGGCCTGACCGCGCCTCGCGAGGCGAACGCCGCTCAGGACGGGATCGGAAGTCCGGCGCGCGCGGCCTCGATCGCCAGATCGTTCGTCACCATCATCTTGACCAACGACGGGAAATCCACCTCGGGGGTCCAACCGAGTTTCTCGCGGGCCTTGGTCGCGTCGCCGATCAACAGATCGACCTCGGCGGGTCGGAAGAACTTGGGGTCCTGTCGGACGTACTTCTTCCAATCGTCGATGCCCACTTCGGCGAAGGCCCGCTCCACCAATTCCTCGATGGTGTGGGTCTCGCCGGTGGCGATGACGTAATCGTCGGGCTCATCTTGCTGGAGCATCAGCCACATGGCCTTCACGTAATCTCCGGCGTAGCCCCAATCGCGCTTGGCGTCGAGATTGCCCATCACCAACTCGTTCTGCAAACCGAGCTTGATGCGCGCGGCGGCGTTGGTCACCTTGCGGGTGACGAACTCGACCCCGCGTCGCGGCCCCTCGTGATTGAAGAGAATTCCCGAGCAGGCCCACAGGCCGTAGCTCTCGCGATAGTTGACGGTGATGTCGTGACCGAACACCTTCGCGCACCCGTAGGGCGAGCGAGGATGGAACGGGGTCCTCTCGGTCTGGGGCGTCTCACGAACCTTGCCGAACATCTCCGACGACGACGCTTGATAGAAGCGGATCTTGTTCTCGGTGGCGCCACCGACCATGCGCACCGCCTCGAGCATGCGCAACACCCCGGTGCCGGTGAGATTGGCCGTCAATTCCGCCTGGTTCCACGACAGGGCCACGAACGAGATGGCGGCCAGGTTGTAGACCTCGTCGGGTTGGGCGACCTCCATGGCCTTCACCAACGACGGCAGATCCGCCAGGTCGCCGGGGACGATCTCCACGTACGGGAAATGATCACGCAACAGATCGGCCTTGGGATTGTTCTGCCCCTTGACCATGCCGAACACCTGGTACCCCTTGCCATGCAGGAACTCGGCCAGATGTTGGCCGTCCTGGCCGGTGACTCCAGTGATGAACGCGCGGGGCATGGGGATCTCCTCGTACACGGCCCGACCGGGCCTGTTGCCCAGCATCCTACGGTACGGGACCTAGCCTCGCCCCTGATGATGCGCGTGGCCTTCGATACCGGACCCCTGCACGGTCCCATCACCGGCGTCGGTCGCGCCGTCGAGGCGATGGCGGCGCACAGCACCGTCGACATCGTCCCGTACGTCCTGAGTTTCCGCGCGGCGTTGCGCGCCGACACCGTTCGTCTTCCGTATCCGGCGGCCCTGGCGCTTCGAGCGTGGGGTCGCTTCGACCATCCCCGACCGGATCGACATCTCGGTGACGTCGCGTTGGTGCACGGAACCAACTACGTGGTCCCCCCGTCACGTCACCCCCGTCTCGTCACGGTGTACGACTGTTGGGCTCTCGAACATCCGGGGGCCGTGCATCGTGACATCGGACTGATGATGAACGCGATGCGTCGCGCCATCGACACCGGCGCCCACGTGCACGCTTCGTCGCACGCCACCGCCGAGCGTCTGCGCTCGCACTTTCCCGACGCCCCCATCACGGTCATTCATCTCGGCGCACCGACCACCATCACCCCGATCGATGACGCGACGAACAACCCTGCGATCGGCGTGCCCGACGACGGGGACGTCATCGTCTCGATCGGAACCTCGGAGCGACGCAAGAATCTTCCGTTCCTCGTGTCGTTGATGGACGACCTGGTCGGTGTCGTTCCGTCGGCTCGACTGGTGATCGCCGGCGGCGACGGAGACGATTCCGCCGCCGTGCACGCCACGGTGAACCGTTTGGGTTCCGCCGCGCGCGCGAGAGTTCACGTTCTCGGACGGGTGGACGACGCCACGATCGGTCGCCTCTACCTCCGGGCCCGTGTCATCGCGTATCCCTCGCTCGACGAGGGCTTCGGGTTTCCCGTCCTGGAGGCGATGGCAACGGGCGTCCCCGTGGTGGCCTCGACGGCCGGATCCATCCCCGAGGTCGCCGGCGACGCCGCGTTGTTGTGCCCGCCGAGCGACCGTGCCGCATGGCTCGAATCCCTCGTCACCGCCCTCACCGACGACGAGCGGCGCGCCCAAATGATCGAGGATGGACGACAGCGAACCGCTCTGTTCGAGTGGTCACGCACCGCGCAGGAGCTCGAACACCTCTACCGGGATCTCGCCAATGGCGCGTGAACCGGCAAGAATGACCCCGTGATCACAGTCCTGGCCGGTGGCGTCGGTGCCGCTCGATTCCTGCGCGGACTCGTGCTGGCGGTCGATCCGTCCCTGGTGACCGCCGTGGTCAACACCGGCGACGACACGGAGTTGCACGGGCTGTCCATTTCCCCGGACATCGACACGGTGACGTACACGGTGGCGGGTGCCATCGACCCCGACCGGGGATGGGGCCTGGCCGAGGAGTCCTGGATCGCCATGGAAAACCTGGCGCGTTACGCCGCCGTCCGACCGGTCGGATCGGGCGCCGCACCCGACTGGTTCAACCTCGGCGACCGCGACCTGGCCACGCACTTTTATCGAACCGCCCGGCTCACGGAGGGTGCCACGCTCAGCGAGGTGACCGACGAGATCGCCCGCGCCTGGGGCCTCGACGTGCGGGTCGTCCCGATGACCGACGATCGCGTTCGCACCATGGTCGACATCGTCGACAACGGCGTCGTCACGACCGTGGGCTTCCAGGAGTACTTCGTGAAGCGCCGCCATGCCGTCCCGGTGACCGGCATCCGATTCGACGGCGCGGAGCACGCCCGACCGACCTTCGTCGACACGATCAACTCGTCGGAGGTCGTCATCATCGCGCCGTCGAATCCCCTGGTGTCGATCGGCCCCATCCGGGCCCTCGACGGAGTGGACCGGGCATTGACCGCCAACCGCGAACGGGTCGCGGCCATCTCGCCGATCGTCGCCGGCTCGGCCCTGAAAGGTCCCGCCGATCGCATGCTCACCGAACTCGGCTTCGAGGCGTCGGTGGTGGGAGTGGCCCGGCTGTACGCCCCGGTGTGCGCCACCCTCGTCATCGACGAGCGCGATGCCGACCGCCGAACCGAGGTCGAGGACTGCGGGGTCCGTTGCGTGGTGACCGACACCATCATGCGTACTCCCGAGGTCACCCGCGCACTCGCCGACATCACCTTGACCGCCGCCCGCGAAGGAGCCCCACATGGCCGATGAACCGACACCGTCCAGCACACCAGCACGCCTCAGCGCGTGGGGAGTCGTCGGTATCGGCGAGATCCGACCCGACGATCAATTGGGCGAGATCATCGCCGATGCGTGTCGCGACGAACCGAACGGTCCGTTGCGTGACGGCGACGTGCTCGTCGTGACGCAGAAGGTGGTGTCCAAGGCCGAGGGTCGCATGGTGGCTATCGACGCCGACGACCCGCTCTCGCACAAAGCGCTCGTGGAGGACGAGTCCGTTCGCATCGTGCGTCGACGAGGTGACTTGATCATCACCGAGACCAGACACGGTTTCGTGTGCGCCAACAGTGGCATCGACCTCTCCAACGTCGAACGCGGGTGGGCCGCTCTCTTGCCGATCGACAGCGACCGCTCGGCGCGACGAATTCGCGACATCGTGAAGGCGCGACTCGGCGTCTCGATCGGCGTGATCGTCTCGGACACCTTCGGTCGACCCTGGCGCAAGGGACTGACCGACGTGGCCATCGGAGTCGCCGGTGTGGCGGCCGTGGTCGATCTCCGTGGCACCCCGGACGCACTCGGACGGGTGATGCAGGTGACCGAGGTCTGTGCGGCCGACGAGATCGCCTGCGCCGCCGAATTGGTGATGGGGAAGTCGAGCGGGATTCCCGTGGCCGTGGTGCGTGGCGTCGATCCGTCCTGGTTTCGCGAGTCGTCGATGCGCGAGATCGTGCGACCCCCACAGGAGGACCTCTTCCGCTGAGGTCTCTCAGTCGTTCGCCGTGATGGTGGACGCGATGCCCTCGGCCAGTCCGGTCCAGGGCACCCACCCGAGATGAAGCCGGGCGCGCGCCGGAGACAGGGCCATGCGCCCGATCGTGCGACCGGCCACTTTTTCGGACACCACCGTCTCGATGCCGATCGTCTGGAGGATCGAACGCAGTCCGGTCTGTTCGCCCGTCGACACGTGCAGCAACAAGCCGCTTCCCCGCGTGAGGGCGCGAAAGATCGCGTCGACCGCATCGGCCACGTACACGACGTCGAGTGTGCGCCGGCCGTCACCACGAACGACGGGCGGCACCCCGTTCCGATGCGCGGACAAGAACTCGGCCACGACACCACCCGCGGGGCTCTGTCGCGGACCATAGAGCGTCGAAACGGCCAGAGCGGTGAAGTCCAGTCCGTGATCGCATCGGTACAGGTCCAACAACTCCAGGGTCGCCGCGGCGGTCACCCCGAGTGACCCGACGGGCCGCAGGGGGCGATCCTCCTTCACCGGCAGTTCACGCGCCGGCACCTCGCCGTACAGCAGATCACCGGGAACGACGACGACGATTTTCCCCACTCGCGCCGCGCGACACGCCTCCAACACCGACAGCACGAGCGCGTACGAACGACCGGCCGCCAGCGCGTCATCGTGGGATCCGAGGAACGCCGCGCAGAGCACCAGAACGTCGGGGGAACGACGTCGCACGAGTTCGGCGAACTCGGCGATGCCGGCATCCACCGTGTCGATCCCCAACGATCCCGGAACCGCGTTTCCACGGGCCTCGGACAAGTTGGGCAGACTGCCGGTGGACAAGTCGTCGACCACCGAAACCCGAACGCCCTCGGACAAGAGTCGATCGACCGTGTGGGACCCGAGAAACCCGGCACCACCCACGACCATCACCGATGCCGGCAGCGAGGGCTTCGGGGCGTTCTTCACGAGCTACTTCACCGCGTTGGGATCGGGCACGAAGGCGTGGGACAGAACGACACCGTCTTCCACTCGACCCTCGGCGCCCACCACCGTGTCGATGATGGTCGACGCCCGGCCGACCCGACCCATCACGATGGAACCCTTGATCACCGCACCGTCATCGATGACCGCCGATCCGAGAACGACGGAGTCCTCGATCACCGCCGCGGAGCCCACCACCGCTCCGCGAGAGATCAAGCTGTGGGAGACCCGCGCACTGCCGTCCACCCGTGCTCCGTCCTGGACCCCGTCGGCCCGCAACGTACGGCGCACGCCGTCGATCATGTCGAGATTCGCCCGCAGGTACGGCTCGGGACGGCCGGTGTCGATCCAGTAATCATCGGTGGACATGGCGAACAGTCGACCGTCGGCCACGATGCTCGGGAACGTCTCGCGTTCGATGGACACCTTGCGTCCCGACGGAATGCGCGCCAACACCGACGGTTCGAGGACGTAGGTGCCGGCGTTGATCAAGTTGCTCGGGGCGGTACCCGGCGCGGGCTTCTCGACGAATCGTTCCACCCGTCCATCCTCGGCCAATGCCACCACTCCGTAGGCCGAGGGATCCTGGACCGGAGTGAGGTGAATGGTGGCCTCGGCGCCCGTGGAGCGATGGAAGGCGATCAAGGCCGAGACGTCGAGATCGGTGAGCACGTCACCGTTCACGACCACGAAGGTGTCGTCGATACCGGCGTGCTCGGCGGCGAACTTGATGGCTCCGGCGGTGTCCAGAGGCTCGGGTTCGACCGCGTAATGGAGACGGACCCCGGCGCACTCTCCGTCGGGGAAGGCCGCGACGAAGGGCTCGGGTTTGAAACCCAGACCGAGAACGACCTCGGTGATCCCCGCCGTGGACAACATCCGCACCAGATTCTCCACGATCGGTCGGTGCCCGACCGGCAACATCGGTTTGGGAGTCGTCAGGGTCAAGGGGCGCAGCCGAGTGCCGAACCCGCCCACCAAGACGACCGCGCGCATCAAGGACTCGTGGTGGTGGAGGCCGGCACGGTGGTGGTGCTGGCATCGCCGGCAACGGTGGTGGTGCTGGCATCGCCGGCAACCGTCGTGGTCACGTTCGTGCCCATGTCCGCGGCACCCAACTCGGGCAACGATGCGGCCGACGGCGGCAGTTCGGGGTCGGATCCGGCCGGAGCGAAGACGATCGAGAAAGCCATCGCATCGTTCTTCAGACGGATCTGATCGAAGTTCGTGATGTAGGTCGAGTAGTCGTCGCCGTTGTCGTAGGCGTCGAAGGCGTACACGACGACTTCACCGTCGACTTCCTTGCCGTCGACCGTGCACTTCGTGACGCCTTCTTCGTACACGGCACCACCCTGATCGGCGGGGAATTCGATCTTGGTGTCGGAGACCTTCACGCCGTACACGTCGAGGAAGACGCCGAGCTTGGCATTGCGACCGGTGGCCGCCGACGTATACGCGTGCCAGTGGATGACTCCGTCGTCGTGGCTGTGGATTCCGGTGCGACGGAAACCATCGTTGGCCAACTGGCCGGCCGAATCGAGTTCTTCCTTGTTGCCCTGGAGATCGGGGAGCCACGCGTCGCAGGCATAGAAGCCGTACGAGGCGTGCCAGTGATCCTCGACCGTCGGGGGAACGTTCTGGTTCGGGATCGAGGATCGCGAATACACGATGAGAGCCAACCCGACCACGGAGATGCCCACGATGACGGCGGGGAACAACGTCCCGCCCTGGAAACGAACCTTGCGCCCCTTGCCCTTCTGGGCCAAACGAGCGACTTTCTTGGCTGACGATGCCTTACCCACGAGGAAGGGAGGCTACCTGCGGGTGGACCCGATTACGGGGTCACCCGACAAAGTGGGTGATTTCAGCGCTTCGACCGCCGGATCTCGTGCACGAGGTTCGCGTAGCGCTCGGCGACCGCTCGCGGGGAGGCCTGCGACTCCACGAACGCGCGGGCCCGTTGCCCCATGTCGCGCCGGACGTCACGATCCGACACCAACCGATCGATCGCGGCGATGAAGGACTCGGTCTCGTCGGGGGGAACGACGAGACCACTCCGTGCACCATCCACCAACCGGGTGACCTCCGTCCCGGCGTCGACGGCGGCCACGATGGGTCGGCCCGCGGCCATGATCGAATAGGTCTTGGAGGGAACGCTGACCCGGCCCAATCCCCGTCGGAGAGGAACGACGTGAATGTCACCGGTGGCCAACACTTCGGACAGCCGCTCCGGCGGCTGGAAATCACCGAAAATCAGATTGGTCAGCCCCCGTGCCGAACGTTCGAGATCCGAGCGCGCCGATCCGGTTCCGTTGATCACGAAATCGACGTCGGGACGAGCGCGGGCCGCGGCAACCAACATCTCCAACGACTGGGAGTAACCGATGTTCCCCGCGTACATCACGACGGGACGATCCGTGAGACCGAGTTCGCGTCGATAGTCGGTTGCGGCATCGAGGGGAACGATCCGCTCAGTGTCGACGAAATTCGGAATCACCACGACGCGAGTCGCTTTGGAGGCGCCGATCTTGGACACCACGTTGTCGGCCAGGTCCTGCGAGAGCACCGTCACCCGACTCGACGACAGGTACGAAACCTTCTCGAGCGCACGTGCGGCCCCGATGACCCACCGATTCGTGATGGCCCCGGTCTCCACCGCCGCGTCGGGGAAGACGTCCTGAATGTTGAAGATCAACGGAGCGCGTCTGATCCACGCCACCAACCGACCCGCGACTCCCAGCGTCAGCGGTGGCGACATGGCGATCACGGCGTCGACACGACGTCCTCGGCGACCAGCGAGTACCCCGGCCACGATCGACACGACCGAGAAGCCGATGAAGCCAACGGCACGTCGAACGAGATTGCGCTTGTCGCCCCCGGCGTGGGGATCGAGTCGGGCGATCGTCCCCCACCCCGTGGTCGCGGTTCGATCACGCCAACGCACCGTCGACCATGCCTCGTCGACGCGGTGCTCGCGATACCACGGCAGCGACGTGACGACGTGCACCTCGTGCCCGAGCGCACCCAACTCCTCGACGATGCGGGACATCACGGCTCCCGTCGGCGCGGTGTCCGGATCGAAGTGAGGGCACAACACCAACAGTTTCAATCGGTCGGTCACGTCAGGATCCTTCGGTACGCGCGCGTCAAGGCCGCGGCCGACACGGCCGTGGTGAAGTGGTTCACGCGCGAGCGCCCGGCCTCGACCAGCGCGGACCGACGCGCGTCGACGGTGTCGAGCGCTTCTCCCCAGCGGTCGACGTCCAGTTCGAGCACGAGCCCGGCGTCGCCCACCACCTCGGGGAGGCACGCCCGGTCACTGGCGATGACCGGTGTGCCGAGCGCCATGGCCTCGATCAACGGAGCCCCGAAACCCTCGTACTGACTGGGGAACACCAGTGCCGTGGCGGCCCGAATCAGTCCGTCCCGGTCGGCCGCCGACACGCGGCCGAGTCGCGACACCGTCGACGACAACGGCGCGTCGACGAGACGTCGCGCAACGTCGTCCTCCACGGAACCTCGTCCACCAATCAGGACCAGACGGACGCCTCGGCGACTCCAATGTCTCTCCATGACGTCCAGCAGGAAGGCGTGACCTTTGTGCGGGTGCGTCATGGCCGGGAAGACGACGAACGGTGCGTCGCCCAACTCGAATCTGGCCCGTAACTCACTCGCGGGCGTCGCGTCGCTACCCAGGTTCGGCTCGATGCCGTGAGGAACGACGTGCACGCGTTCGGCCGCGATGTCATAGGCGTCGCAGACGGTCGACTTCACGAATTCGGTGGGCACGGCGATCGCCGTCGCCCGGCGGGCGGACCGGGGCATCATCGCTCGCAGATAGGCCAACCTTCGTCGACCGAAGTACTCCGGAAACGCGCGGTATTGCAGATCGTGAATGGTCAACAGCGTCGGTGTGCGATGGCGAGCGGGAATCGTTCCCCCACCGTGATGGACCAGTGCGAAGTCGCGGGTACGGCGGAACAACCACGTCGACTCGTCCAGGACGCGACGCGGACGCGACGTTCCGTCGGCCCTGGTCTCGACGCAATCGAATCTTTCCCGCAACTCCGGATGCGCCACGGCGAACCCTCGCGGGACGAACAACGTCGGTTCGATCTCGTCGTCGTCCAAACCACGAATCTGACGAACCAGGTACTCCTCGCTTCC
>Ga0129336_10002389_pt1 | contig 11615 bp, 12 predicted proteins | sample CPB6_02_DNA_FD_96878 | JGI IMG/M metagenome (GOLD analysis project Ga0129336, IMG submission 96878) | Freshwater to marine salinity gradient microbial communities from Chesapeake Bay, USA - CPBay_Sum_0.6_0.2_DNA | ecosystem: Environmental > Aquatic > Marine > Coastal | place: USA: Chesapeake...
CGCAGGTCCGCCAACATTGTTACCGTAGGGTCCAGCAGGTCCTTGATAGGGTTGCGCAGGTCCGCCAACATTGTTACCGTAGGGTCCAGCAGGTCCTTGATACGCTGTGTTATTAGGTTGAATAGGCGTTCCTGTACTTCCGTAATATTGTGTTGAACTTGTATTATTAGGATTATAATAACTTCCAGATTGTGTATATGTATAAGAACCAGACGATGTCTGAACATTAATTGCGTATTGTCCATTATCAGTAGTAATTACAGTAGCAGTTTCTCCGTTAGGACCACGGAAAACAGTAGCTGAACCATTATTAGTATTATAATTAACATAACTTTCAACATTATTAGATGAAGCGTCACTTGGATTAAATGTTAAAGGAGTAGAACTTCCTGGTAAAGTAACTTGTAATGATTGTGAACCATCACTATTAGCGTTTACAACTACGCTACTTCCATTTGGACCGTAAAATGTAGAACCAGTTGTCAATTGTGATGAAGTTTTATTATAATGATTATAATTATCGTAATTAGTGGATGTACTAGTAACACCAGTGTTTGACCTGTTAACATTATTATTGGTGTTATTATTAACTTGTGTCGTAGGAGAAGTATTTGTAAAACCTTCATTATAACAATTACCTCCTAAAAATGAACATAAAAGAAGACCTAATAATAAAATTAAAAAAAGGAATAACGCTTCAGTATTCATTGTATAATTTATATAGTGAAAAAAGTTTAATATAAAAATTGATTTCATTTAAATATATTTTATTATATATTAAATATAAAATGAAAGACGATTGTTATAGCGCTCAACTAATTTCTGATTCGGAGTCTGATAGTGAGATTATTGTGATTCCCAAAAAAAATATAAAAAAAATAAAGAGAGAACAAGTTGTGTTAAAAAAATACCATAATGAAGATGAAACCATATATGAGATAGGTGTAGATGAAGTAGGTAGAGGACCTTTATTTGGTAGAGTATATACGGCAGCAGTTATTTTACCTAAAGATGATTCATTCGATCATTCACAAATGAAAGATAGTAAAAAATTCCATTCGAAAAAGAAAATAGAAGAAGTTGCCAAATATATTAGAGAGAACGCTTTAGCGTGGCATGTGAGTTATGAAGATGAAAAAGTTATAGACCAAATAAATATATTACAAGCGACACAGCAATCTATGCACAAATCAATTTTAGAAACTCGCAGACAATTTAATAAAAAATTAAATAGAGAGAATAAAGAAGAAAAACGGGATTATAATTATAATTTGTTAATTGATGGGAATTATTTTAATCCAATAACATATTTAAATAAAAAAAATAATAAAATAGAATCTATACCTCATATTACAATTGAGGGTGGTGATAATAAATATTCTTCTATAGCAGCAGCTTCGATTCTTGCGAAAGTAGAGAGAGATAAGTATATAGAAGAATTATGTAGTGAAAATCCTACATTATCAGAGCATTATGGCATAGACTCTAATAAAGGTTATGGCGCCAAAAAACATATGGATGGTATAAAAAAACATGGAATAACAATATGGCATAGGCGAAGTTTTAAACCCTGTCATGATGCGGCAGAAAATAAGATATAAATTATATAAATTAAATACAATAAATACAATAAATACAATAAATTAAAAATAAATTAAAAATAAAATTGATATAATTCTTTTTTATTTTAGAAATACTTAAATAAAATAACTTAAAATCTTCTTAACTAATCAGACAATGAGAATTTTAGTATTTGATACAGAAACAACCGGATTACCACAAACAAAAATAATGAGTCCAGATACATTACATTTATGGCCACACATACTTCAATTTAGTTACATAATTTATGATACAAAAATAAATAGTATTGTTGAGTCAGTTGATTCTATTATTAAATTAAATAATATAAAAATAAGTGATGAGTCCACAAAAATTCATGGAATAACAAATGAAATATCGAATGAAAAAGGAGAAGAATTAGAACTTATATTAAATGAATTCTTTTATTATTTGAAAAATGTGGATTTATTGGTTGGACACAATATTAGTTTTGATATAAATATGGTAAGAGTAGAATTGCTGAGATTAATTTATTCTGATAAAAATGAAAAAATGATAGAACACAAATATAATTTACATTTCATAACTAATTATAAAAAAATATGTTGTACATTAAAAAATTCTATTGAATTGTGTAATTTAGAAGCGAAGGATAAAAAGGGAAATAAATATTTAAAATATCCAAAATTGCTAGAATTACATCAAAAACTATTTGATTCTATTCCCAATAACCTTCACAATTCATTTAATGATATTTTAATTACGTTAAGATGTTATATGAAACTAATTCATGATGTAGACTTGAATAGTAGTTGTTATGAATTTAGTGAATTAACAAAAAACCTTAATTTATTGTCTGTATAAAAATAAAATTATAGAATAACTTTATAATTTTATTCATAAATATATTTATAAAATATTTAATTTTTAAGCTGAACACATTTCGCATATTTCATGCTCATCATCGTCATCGTCATCATCATTCTTTTTTTCTTCAGGCGCAATTGTAAATTGTTGTGCTTGATGCTTTGCTTTTCTTCTTAAATAATATATACCTGTTTTAAGACCTTTTTTCCACGAATAGAAGTGCATGGATGTTAATGTATTGTATGTAGGGTCTTCAACCCATAAATTTAGACTCTGACTCTGACAAATGAAAGCACCTCTGTCAGCAGCCATATCAATTACATGTTTCATTGGTATTTCCCAAACAATCTTATATTTATTACGAATATGTTCTGATAAAATAGTTAATTGTTGAATAGAACCCTTATTTGCTATAATATTATTTTTTATTTGCTCATTCCAAAATCCCAAATTAATAAGATCTTTCATAAGATATTTATTTACAACAACGAATTCACCCGCTAATGTTCGTCTACTGTATAAATTACTTGTTATTGGTTCAAAACATTCATTAAACCCTAAGATTTGTGATGTGGATGCTGTAGGCATCGGAGCAACTAAAAGTGAATTTCTTAACCCATATTTCACGATAGATTCTTTCAAATTAGACCAATTGTATCTATTTGATGGTTCTACAGACCACATATCAAATTGTAAAATTCCTTTAGATGTAGGCGACCCTTCAAATGTAGAATACGCTCCAAGTAAATCATGATTTCTACGCTTTAAAACAGAATATTCATATTCAGAAATCATTTCTAATAAAACATCTCTATTTTTAGTATTCATAATATTTTTAATAGTTTGACTTCTTTCAATAGATATTTCATTACTTCTCTCTAATGACGCGTGATAAATTGTCTCAAATATGAGTTTATTAATTTCTTTTGCTTCATCGGAATAAAATGGTATATCCATTAAAATAAATGTATCAGCGAGTCCTTGTACACCTAAACCAATTGGTCGATGTCTAAAATTACTTCGTTTGGTTTTTTCGGTTGGATAGAAATTAATATCGATTACTTTATTTAAATTATTTGTAACAACTTTGGTGACTTCATGAAGTTTATCATAGTCAAATTGTTTAGTTTCTTGATTAACAAAAGCAGGTAGAGCAATAGAAGCTAAGTTACATACCGCTGTTTCTTTATCATCAGAGTATTCTATTATTTCGGTACATAAGTTAGATGATTTAATTGTTCCTAAATTTTGTTGATTTGATTTTTGGTTAGCAGCGTCTTTAAATAAAATATATGGAGTGCCAGTTTCCATTTGTGCGTCCAAAACTTTAAACCACAAATCTCGGGCATAAACTGATTTTCTGATTTTGCCTTCTGATTCATATTTTTGATATAGCTTAACAAATTGTTCACCATAAACATCACTTAATCCAGGACACTCGTTTGGACACATTAAAGACCATTTATGATTATTTTTAACTCTCTCCATAAACAAATCAGAAACCCATAAAGCGTAAAATAAATCACGAGCTTTCATTTCTTCATCTCCGTGATTTTTACGCATTTCAAGAAAATCTTCAATATCTGCGTGCCAAGGTTCTAAATATATAGCGAATGAGCCATTCCTTTTACCTGAGTTATGTACTAATCCCATATCAGTTAAATAATTATGATTATCAATCATATTAAAATCATATACAGAACCTTCATAATTGATAGTTTTTATATTTTTTATTCTTCCCCAAAGAAATCCATTCCATTCAAAATATTTAAAATATTCACCGTGAACATCATTAAAAGTTAATATTTCTCTCAAATTGGGATGTTTAGGTATTCTTAAACAATATGAAATTTTTTTATTTGTTATAGTATCTCCATAAACTGAAACATTAGACTGACCAATACAATTTTTAACATATCCCGAAGTTAATATTCCAATTCGTAATAGTAAATATCTTAATTGCATTATCAAATTTAAAGATGTGCTATAAAAATATAATTCTTTTAGATTTGAGTCGTCAGTTCTTAATAGTCCTTCAATTATTTTCAGTGTTTTATTTTTTGGCAAATGTAAAAAATCGTTAATTATTTGTTTATTATTATCATGAATATTATCATATAGAATTTCTCTTGATAACCCTAAATTTTTATTATTATCATTAGACCATGTTATAGATAAACAATCATTTTTACTAGATTCCCAAAATTTAACATTTTTATCAATTAAATATTTTTTTGTAAATTCTATTAAATCAGATTTAGAATTAATTCCAAGTGAAATTCCAGATTCTTTTTCGTTTCTACATATATGACCATCACCTAACATCATTCCATAAAATTTATAATAATCTAAATTATGTTCTTCGTTATCTTTTTCGAAAGTAGATAAAGGAAACCCAACTAAATCATCTTCATTTAGTTCAGACGCACTATAATAATTAGGTTGTATTATATTTTTAATGAGACGATTTTTAATTTCGTTAAAATTTAACATTTTACTTTGATTCTTAATTAAATATAATTCATGTTCTTTTGTAACTCTAACTGGAAATAGTGAATTAGTAATTTTTATTTCTAATATTTCTTTATTTACATTATTAATTATTACTTCATTTACTTTTTTAAATGAACCATCATTAGTGATTAATTCATCATTTGTTGTTACATTTTCCATTTGAATAGGTCCATTTTTTGAATATACCCACGTATCTGGTGTAAAACATTGGTTTACGTACCGCGCTGTATTGTTAAACACGCGTAACATCGGAACGAGACCATCAGTTTTTCCATTAGTTCCACGAATATGTGAATTTTTAGCGCGAATATTATGAATGTGTAATCCAATTCCTCCCGAATATTTAGAGATCAATGCGCAATCTTTAAGTGTATTATAGATACCATCAATACTATCATCTTCCATAGCAGTTAAATAACAACTTGATAATTGTTGTCTCGGAGTTCCAGCGTTAAATAAAGTAGGTGTAGCGTGTGTAAAATATTTTTGCGACATGAGGTCATAAGTTTCTTTAACAAGCCTTAAGCGTTCAGATTGGTCTTCAACCGTTGGTTCTCCGTGAATGCCAATTGCTACTCGCATCCACATGTGTTGAGGTCTTTCGACAATTGTATCATTTATTTTAAACAAATACGCTCTTTCTAATGTTTTAAAACCAAAATAATCAATTAGATAATCTCTATTATAGTCAATCATATTATCGATAATATCTTTATTTTTTTCGATAAATGTCCATAATTTTTCGGATACAAGCGGATAATTATTTCCATGTATATCTTTAAATTCATATAATTGTCTCATGACGTTTGAAAATAGGACTTCTGTATTCTTTTGGTGATTTGAAATGACAATTCTGCCGGCTAAAGCGCCATAATCCGGATGATTTGTAGACATAACAGCGCATTGTTCGGCAGTTAATTCATCGATTTTAGATGTATGTATTTTGTCATATAATTGATCAATAACTTTCATTACGAGGGATGAATAATTAATATGAATTCCGGCTTCTTGACCTAATTTTTTAACTCTTTGTAATATTTTATCAAATGATACATCCTGTAATTCACCATTACGCTTTGTGACTCGCATCTCATTAACAATTTCCATTATATTAATATATGTTTATTTTTTTAAACCAATTTAATTATAATTAAAAAAATAAATAAATATTATATATATGAATCAAATTCTATTTTTAATTATGTTAATAATATTAGCACTTGGATTACCATTATTTTTTAAATTATCGAAATCATTCGAAAATTTTACAAATTATAATTTAGAAAAATCAATGGGTGAATTTCCTAATTCACAAGAGGAAGTTTTGGTTCAAGACACTTATCCTCCTATTGGAAAAAACCAAATATCTGACAACGACGCTTCCGATATATGGCAAAATTATCCGATTTTTGAATTGGGTTCCTATGCACAAATAACAAATAACATTAGGTATCCTATTAATCCGGATGAAGGAACTTGTATGCCTGCTTCAATGTGTGGAGCATTATATCATGATAAACAAGTCGGCAATAATTCAATTAATGAACTTCCCCCAATAAATCCTGAGTGTGGAACGAGAGTTGGTTATTTTACAACCGATTTTCAATTGATTGATAATTTACCATATAGAACAGAATTAAGTAATATATTATATTAAATTTTTCTAATTGTCTTATTCTTTTTTACTTTCCTACTTTTCCTAGTTTTCCTAGTTTTCCTAGTTTTCCTAGTTTTCCTACCCCCATCTTTAATTTCTTCTAATAATTCAGGTATATTTTTCCATAATACTATTTCATAAGGTCCTTCTAATTCATCAATACCATATTTATCGTTAGGTATTAAATTATCAGAATCTATAATTGTACCATCATAATCATTGTAATAAAATTCTTTAACCAAGTTATGGTATTGTTTATTTGATTTAGTTCCAGAGTATTGTTCATCAGGGTCACTATATTTAAATATTAATGGATTCGAAGGAGCAATTCTATTTTCAATTTCTTGACGAACATTTGCGTTTCCGATATCCAATAATTTTGGTGTCTTAATAAATTTATATTTTTTATGTATATTTCCATAACTTTCTCCATAGTTGTCTTTAAGTGCGAACCATTGTAATCCAGTTAAGTTTTTTAAAGGAACATATTCATAAAATTGTTTATAAATTATTGACATTATATAATAATAAATTATATAAAAAATTATTTTTAATAATATATATGGAACCTAGCGCACCACCATTTATTCAACAAATAGATATGAATGATGTAGAAATTGTTCAAGAATATACAAGTAATGTACAAGTATTGAGAGAGAATAATAATTTTTCATGTAATAGAAAAATTATAATTAATTGTCTTTTAATTTTTTGGTTTATTTGTTCTATAACATACATTATTTATTTACATCATAAGTTTTTAGGTTTTTATATTGGTAAGATAAAAGATATTATGTGAGTTTAATTATCTTGAGTAGACAACCTTGTGATTGTTCAACGTAAGGTTTATTCGTTTCTTTTTTCTGTTTTTTAATAGGTGCTCTGTGTTCGTATCCAGAAATTCTCTCTTCTTCAATGATTTTCCATACTTTTTCTAATTGACCAATATTATTTTTAAACCATTCTTTATTTCTTAACACAAGAATACAACTTAGTTTATCTAATTTCCAATATATAAATTTCATATAGATATAATTGTAAGGTTCACCTTGATATTTATCGACATTTTCTTCTTCCCAATTCTTAATTTCTTCTTCTGTATTTAAATTGAGTGGTTTATATACGTAAAATGGTTTACCTTCACTCGTATGAAAATAAATAATTATTCCTTTATAATTTTCATTATTAATTGTATTATCATTATAATAACTGTCAGCGTCAAAATATTCAGTAAATTTTGTTTCTAAAAAATCACATTCATCTAAATCACAAACTTCCATTTGAAGTTGCATTTGAACCCAATATTCTTTTTTTGGAATACCAGTAATTTCTCTACTAATAGGGTTCTTAATTTCTAACATACGACCAAAACGCGTTGAGTCTTTATTTATGACTATGCCGTCAGGAGACGCGCCTAAAAATTTATAAGTTGGGTGTTGTATACATCCAAAGTCTTCGACCTTAGTTTTATACATATCTTCATAAATCATTACGGATAATGGTTCATATTTTTGTCCCCAATGTAACGGAGTATTAGTATTAACCATTTTAATTTCATCATCTAACCCGTCTATATCTTCAAATGTTTTAAGGGGTTGACATTTTTCATAAATGAGTTGATTAATTGTATTTTGTGTTTCAAATGCTTTCCAGGCGTTACTGGCAGTTATTAGATTCCAACGAAATTTATACCATTCTGGTGTTCTTTGAACAGGTTGCGGTAATTCTCTCAATAGTTGTATTTTATTTAAAATGGGGTCTGATTTGCTCGAGTCATCATTATTGTCATAATCATCGTCATTAAATTTTATAATATCTCCATTTTGAATTGATCGTTCAGGAAGAAAAATGGTTGTATAGATAGTAAAAGCTTCTTCTAATAATTCATCCATATCATCTTCAAAATAATCGTCGTCTAATATATATTCTTCCATTTGAACATAAAATAATTCTTTAATTTCATCTAAAAATATATCATGAAAATCTGGTTCAGATATAATAGTGGGATTATTATTCATAAAATCTTCCATTAAATAAAGAGCAGTTTCAATAAGTTGTAATGAAATTTCTTCATCAAAAACAGATGGTTTATCTTCAAATACTAATGTATTTAATATATCTTCAAGTTCTTCTAGTTCAGAAATAAACATAATATTATATATATTACTTTAAATGTTTTTAATATAATTAATTTTTTATATTAAAAATGTTAAGTTTCATCGTCATCGTCATCATCAGTATCTTCATTTGATTTTTCATTAATAACAATATTTTTATTTTTAATTGTGCTGTTTACTTTTTTTGGCGCTAAAGATTTGAGAGTAGAAACTCTTTTATCGATATTTTTAAGAGTAAAATGTTTGCTAGCTTTAATATAGGTTAAGGCAGGTATATTTTTAATGACTCCATCATTTTTATCATATATAACATCTTTAACTCTTGTCAACTTTTTTTTATCTAAACAATCCTTTAAAAAATTAATTAAAAGTGTGGTTTCTTCTTTATTAAAATTATTTTCATTACTATACAATTCAACATAGTCATTTAATTTTTGTAATTTAATAGTTTTATTTAATTTACACCATGGTTCATTTCTATTATTGTTTTTTTCGCTCTCTAAAAATTTTTCAAGATTAGAAATATCATTAGACATTTTAGTTTCTTGTAAAGGCACTCCATTTAATAACATAGTTTTGTATTTAATATTTTTAAGTTCTTGACAATCGTCAATTTTGTTGTCTGTTTCTTCCATTTAGTTATATATTAATATATAAGGATAAGTTTAACTTGATTTAATAAAATATATATTTATTATATAATTTTTATATTAGTTTAAAAAATAATTATATATTGAATGTATGGATAATAAAATCATTAACATAACAGGAATTCATAATAAACCAATAAAAAAAGAAAAAGAAATAAAAAAAAGAGTTCAATCAGAAAAATGGGAATTTCCTGATGATTATTATGAACATACGAAACAAATGAATTTGATAATTGACATATCCAACGGTAATTTAACAGATTATGTTTCAAAAATTATGGTAAACGAAATAAGTAAAAAAATAAGTAGTTACAAACAGCAAGATAAATTAAAAAAAAAATTAGATATATCAAAATTTTTAACGTTACGTTCTGTGATTGATAAAATGATTGATTGTGAATTAAAATGTAGATACTGTAAAAATTTAATGGATGTATTATACGATATATCGAGAGAAATGAAGCAATGGTCTGTTGACAGAATAGATAATGATTTAGGTCATAATATTGACAATTACCATTTAGCGTGTTTAGAATGTAATTTAAAAAGAAGAAGAAGGACAGATGAAAAATTTTTATTTACAAAACAATTAGTTATTATAAAACAAGATAATTAAGTTATATAATAATAATAATTAAATATATTATTATTATGGAATGGAAATGGACAAAAGGTGAACCTTATGAAAGATCAAGAAGACAAAAACACGTAGAAGATTATGAAAATAAAAAATTTAGTAAAGATATGGAAACATCTGCTTATTCATCATCTTTACATCATGACGAAAATACTTGGGATATATTGAATCAAAGTATATATTCACAAGGTTTTAAAGTTTCAAACAAGAGAGAAGAATTAGATTTCAAAATAGCGGATAGAGATTTAGTTCAACAAATAGGGTTTAATCCATTTTTAGGTGAAAATAATTATGTTAATGACATCGAAATAAGAGATCAATTCCTAAAACCGGTTAATACAACTCAAGGTTCAAATAAGATAAATGAAGCAAGTTTAAATTAAAGATTTTATGCACATGGAATAGAATAAACGATTCAAAAAGTATACAATAAATATATTAAATAGTGTTAATAATCCAGGAAGTATCATAAATAATTTTAATTGTTTAAAACTTGTCATCGCAACATAAATTTGAGCAACAATTGTTAAACACAAAATGATAAAAAATATTACAGATAATATAAAAAAATACACACAAGCGTCTTTAGTTAAGGGACCAAAATAAGTTTCCATAAAGTCAGCCATTATATATATATTATTAAGTTTTTTTAAAATAATAAATTCCTAAATTAAAAGAAATTTAAATAAATATTTTAACTTATAAACTACTTAAATAAGTTTTTAAAATTAACATAATGAACCTCAATACAAGTTATACTACACAAAATGAATTATTACTAAATAACTTAACAGATTTTTACAGAGATGAAACTAATCTAAGTAGAATGCTCCGAATTATTACAGGTGAATCAAAAATTTCTCTCCGCATAGTTGATTGGTTCGCAACAAATTACGCTAAAAAAAATTATACCTTATATCCTATTACAGATTCAACAGGAAATACAATTAGATTTAAAGTATATTTTGATTATAAATTAAAACTTAAAGCGTATAGTAAAAGACGTTTCGACCCCTTTTGTAGATGGGAAAGAATCAGTGTACCTTATAAAAATGGGACTTCTATTGAAACTACTATCGGTCAATTGAATTTTTTTAAATGGGCAATTGAAAATAAAGTAATTGAATATATTGAAGATAATTATGATACAATTGAAAAAGATATGAATAGTCGTAACAGTACATCAAAAAGGAAAGAAAGTGTCATAGATAATTCGAAGACCAGAAAAAAACGTGAAGAATTATCAATATCAGCGACAAAAAGTATTAAAAAAGAAGAAGTAGAAATAGTTGTTAAATTTCATTAAGTATTTTATGATTAAATGTTAAATTATGATTCAATATAATTAAACAAAATTTTCTAATATATTAATTTAAAATTAAGTTTTAATATTAAATTAATGGGTAATAAAACATCTTCATCAATAAAAATAAATTATGAAGACATTCAATACGCAATTAAAAATAATAGTAGTCATTTATTAATAAATACACTTTCATATTCAGAACAAGATTGTTTAATACCAAATACTATATTAAGTGATAAAGAAGAACACATAATAAATACATTAATGAAAAATGGTAACAAAAATGTAAAAATAATTATTTACG
>Ga0129336_10002390_pt1 | contig 11615 bp, 11 predicted proteins | sample CPB6_02_DNA_FD_96878 | JGI IMG/M metagenome (GOLD analysis project Ga0129336, IMG submission 96878) | Freshwater to marine salinity gradient microbial communities from Chesapeake Bay, USA - CPBay_Sum_0.6_0.2_DNA | ecosystem: Environmental > Aquatic > Marine > Coastal | place: USA: Chesapeake...
AATCTTTGTGCTTCAGTTAATTGAGATTGTGGATTATAGTGTGCAAAATCAAATTGTCCTATGCCAACACCTTCGCCTGCTCCAGTAATAATAGGCTTAGCTGTTATTGTTCCGCTTCTTGACAATGCAGCAATTTGTTGCATTTCCAAACGCATTCCGTTTAATGCAGTTGTTAAAACTTTTGCTGCCGCTGCATCAGAATAAAATGTTTTTTCAACTAAAGTTCCAGCATCAGCTGCAGCTTTCATTTCTGGAGTTAATAATTTAAATCCTTTTGTTTGGCTGAAGAACATTCTGATTCCAGCAAAGCCCTTCATTACGTAACCTAGGAAGTTAGCCATAACACCAGTTAACATAATAAGAGGACCAGCAATTGCTGTTATTCCACCAAGTAATGCTACAAACTTTTTAACTGGCTCTGGAAGCTTGTTAAATGTATTAAGCATTCCGTCAGCAAAATTTAATATTTTAGTTGCTATGCCAAGGAACTGCTCTCCAACCGTAGCAAGGTCGGCCTTTAAGGTTTCTAATGCTCTCTTGTATTTTCCAGAAGCAGACTCTGTTACGAGTGACAACTCTCGACCAGCCACATTTGCAAGCTCGTCTGTGCTTGCCTTCATTAAATCTATTACCTGTAAGGTCTGAGAACCTTTTCTTCCAAGGTTATCAAACAAAGCTCCCATTCTGGCAAACTGGTACTTTCCAAACAAAGTTTCAATAGCCTGTTGTTTTTGCAATGGATTTAGTTTATCCATAGCCTTTTGCAATTCCATAATGGTTGCAGTTATGTTTCCAGCATTGCTTTCTACAATTTGAGTTAGGTTAATTCCAAATCCTGCAAACTGTTCTTTAGCAACCTTTGTTGGATTAATTAATGAGCCCATTGCAGACTTTAATGCGTTAGCACCTTCTGCTGCATTAATTCCGCCTTCACGCATAGCTGTCAAGAACAACGCAAGATCTTTAACGTCTCCGCCTAAACCTTTAATAACTGGACCAGCTTTTGGAATTGCTTCAACAAGATCTTGAAGGGTTGTTGATGTTTGGTTTTCTACTGCGTTTAAAAAGTTAATTGATTGTGCAAGTTCGTCTGTGTTTTGCTTAAAAGCATTTTGAATTGCCAATGTTGCTTTCATTGCTTCTTGTTTATCTACTTCACCAAGTACTGCGAGACGTGTGGTTTCTCGCAGTGATGCTAGCAACTCTTCGCCTTGTTTTCCAGTTGCTGCAATATCTGCTGCTAAAGATAGAGATTCTTTAAATGATACTCCATATGCAGAAGATAATTCTTTTGCTGTTCTTACTGTTTCTTCTCTTAATGTAGCTAAATCTGCTTGAGCTGTTGGTGCAAGTCCGCCGTAGACCTTCATCAATCTTGTTAGTTCTTGATCAGCTTCTCTAAAAGCTTTAGATGCAGCAGCTCCAAAAGCTGCCATAGGGACAGTGAGTCCTACTGTTAACTGACGACCTGCCCACTGGGTATTCTTACCCCAATTGATAAGCTGATTTGCTCCGTCAGATAAAACCTTATTAAGAATAGATAGTTCCATTCTTGCAAGTTTTGTTTTATTTGCTAATTCATTTATACCAGTTGGAACGTGAACTTGAAACTGCATTTGGCCCTGGGCATTTCTTCCCATAGGCTGGACTATTGCATTTTGTAATGCTACTTGCTGCTTTGCAAGGTCACGAATCATACCACCAGCTTGGCGATGATAATTCTGCCAATGCTGGTAATAATCTCGTAGCTTTAGTTTACCCTGATCAAGGGCTTTGCCAAACTTTTCTGTATCACTTGCAAGTGTAACAAAGTGGGTGTTGAACTGATTGCTTTTCTTTAATATGTCGGCAAATGCATTATTTGTTGCAGCAATTTGCTGTGTCAGTGCAACGTTAGAAGAACCTAATTTTTGTTGTAAAAGAGTAAGCTGTGCTACTGCTTTATGTATCTGACTTATTAAGCCAGAAAAATCAGCATTAGCTATTATATTTGTATTTATATTTTCAGCCACTTATTTACTCCTCGGTATACCCCAATCCTTGATTTATACCGAAACCTTTTGCAGCAGCGGCTTGACCACGAAGCCCAATGATATCATTTTGTAAACCATTGATTCCTTGTGCTCTCATTTGAATTTCTTCAAACGTTGGATGCTCGTTGTCTTCATCTTCAACCGTTGCGTCCTCCCCTAGATTTATTCCTTGCAGTGAAGCAAAGAATCTTCTGTCGTCCTCTTTCTCTTTGCTTATACTTTTTAAAAGTTGTACAAGTTCTGGCATAGAAAGATTTTCTTCTAGTTCTTCAAAGTTTTTCCATCTACCAGATAAAAAAACTTGTGCTTCTAAGGCGGCTAGATCTAGTTCTGACCAGCCAGAACTGCTGCCGCCAGTAGATTTGGGTCGTCCATCTTCATTCCGCCGCAAACTTCTAGAATGCGATTAATGGTTGGTACATCCAACGCATCTTCAAACGCATCTTTGTCTGCAACAAGTTCTGGAAGTTGTTTTTCCAAAGCTACTCCGCAAGCTTCAATTAATATATTTAAAGTGTCGTCTTCATTTGTGACTTCTGCTGTCTTCTGAATGACAGTCATGAACTTTCTAAGTTCTTTGATGCTAAGTGGCTTTAGCTTTACCTTTGCCCCATTTTGTAGTTCAATTTCTTGGACATCATATACTGTTGTTGCCAATTTATCCTCCTTGGATACTCCTAATCATTATAGCAAAAATACATAGATAAGCAAATAACAAACCCCCATTTCTGGGGGTTTGATATCAATATTAAATTGTTATTAAATTGTGTGATTAAGCTTCAATTACACGGTCAATAATCTTACCGTATTCTGCCCCTGCATATGCTGCATCAGGAAGAAGACGGAAGGTTACTGGAAATACAGTTGGGTTGTTACGAGCCAATGTGAATTGTGACTGTTGTACAGAAAGTACACGACGTGCATAATATACACGCTCACGCTTCTTATTGGCTGAGTTACGTGGTGCCAAACCGACAGCGATTAGCTGACGCTCTGTAGGCTCCTGACCCAAAGCTCCCGCTTCAAGACCAAGTGCATCGTTTGAAAGTGTTGCAGAACCTTGACCGAAAACACGTAGAACGTTTTCTAGTGTTGCTTCGGTAAATTCAGTTGCAAGCATAACTTCCATGGACTCCTTGAACAGCTTTGCTGTGTCAAGAAGCTGATCCACTGTTACTGAACCGTAAGTTGGGTTGTAAGTAATCTGAAGACCATTATTTGTGTAACCAACGTTTGCATATGCTCCAGACAATGTTGCGCCCTTAAGCTCACGAGTGTCTGCATCATAAATTGATGTGTTAGCTGTTACTGCTGCTCCTTCTGGGAGAACAGTAGCATAAGTTGAATCTGTTGAATCCTTTTTGGAAAGGAACATCGGAGCTGCTCCGACGATAATATTCTTAGCTTCAAATGCCATTTTTTATTTCCACCTCCTGGAATTTTAAAAATTTTAAATCAATGCTGGCTAGGCGTGTTTCCTCTTAGTACAATAATAGGCCAAAATGGTTCATAAAGCAAGGCTAACTGTATCTGCCGCTGACAGATACGTCCCTAGAATACTTAATTTCTATAACAATATCTGTAGAAAGGAATCCAAGGACCTCTTCTGAGGGCGAAGTAGGGGATATATCCCCCATATAGATGGTGTGGAATCTGAATTTGCTAGCATTTCCCATAAAATTATTGATATCTCTGGCAGATTCATCAGATCTTCTAAACAAATCTACTATAAAATTTCTCATTTCATTGATTTCTGATATATCAACCGCATACAGGGTAAACATAACCTGCTCATTACATATTAGCCAGGTATCATCGTATGACATGCCAGTCTTATCATAGACTATATGCTTTTTGCCATTTAGAAACTGGTTCATTTCTGGCAATTGCTGGACTGGAATAATTGGCACAATTGTTTCATTAATATTATCTGCATAATAGTCTGTCTCATCAAATATGCCAGCCTCTTGAAATTCTGCCCACAAAAACTTTCTAATTTCATTTACAGCGTCTAATTTATAATTTGTCATTACATATTCCTTCCGTTAGCCTGAACCGAAGCCTGTGCTAAATTTTTAACAGAAGATGGAGAATAGCTATAAGATTTTGCTCTAATCATTGGTGGCAACATCATAGACTTTCTAGTAACAATACGGAAGGCTTGATTTGCCCCCGAATTATTAATAGAGTTTTGAATTAAATTTCCTCTAACAAAGAACTTGTATGTATTAGCAAATCCCATCTTAGTATATTTGCCTCCAGGATTTAAAACCTTTACTGATCTTCCTTGCTGCAAAACTATGTTACGTCCATCAATCATAAATGAAAGTCTACCTGTTGGTGTTCTAGGTGTAATTAAAACTGGATTTCCAGCCTCCATAACAAAAGCCTTGTTTCTAAAAGTATAAACTTTTCCGCCTGATTTATTTTTAGGAACAGAAGACCTTGATGGCTTAAACTCATAAGATATTGTAAAGTTAAATCCACCTTTATCAGATTTTGTTAAATTAAACAATCTAGCATTTTTATCGCCAGTTCTCTTCCATTCATAAACATGGTGCAAATATTTAGGCTTTGATCTTGCCTGCATATCAATATAATTTCCTAAATCTTCGCTTATTCTATTATAAATTCTATTTGTAAAACCTTCTTGTATGCATGGCTCTGTAACCATATGAGACATTACTTGTGCTTGATAATAAAGGGCTGCAGAAATTTTTTGAACAGTCCCCCCATGGTCTAACACTCCAGACGGCTTTGAGCCTCTCATAAGGGCTGCTAAGCCGTTAGAAGCTGATTGTAGAGCCGCTGCATTAGTCGCCAATTGTCTGATTCTCCGATCTTGCCGCCATTAAGTTATAACCCAAAATGTTTCCAAATGGATCTGTAATTGGAGTATTGCCAACTATTTCAAATACTGTTGGCGTATTAGTTGGATAATTTAATTCAAACCATATGACTTCGCCATTTGAGTTTCTTATATTTGTTATTTTATCTCTGTGAGAAACAAATTTATCTACACGTACCTGAATGGCTTCTGTATCTTTAAATTTTGTTGAGTATTTTTGTTTATCTGTACCACGACCACTTGTTGAGCTTATGCTACCTTTTGCAAAGCATGAGACTGTTTGTGTAAAAGCCCATGTCTTTTTTAGTGCTCCAGTATCTGGATCTTGTACATCCTGCTGTGAGTAAACATCTGCCTTCATTGACAGAATTGAATTTACTAGGTCTACTGACATTAGATCACCAGCATCTGCTTAATAACATATCCAGACAAAATGTTATCTACAAAAAAGTTTCCTGTCCCATTATACACTTGTGGGTCAAACTCAAATTGCCAATCAAATGTTTGAATGTTCTTTACATATTTATGTTTCCACTGAGTGTCTTTGTTAAAAAAGTCTTTCATTAATTCTATTGCTGCAATGTTTACTTCGTCTGGAACATAGTCCCATCCAAATTTTCCTTGTATTCTATATGCAACATTTTTTTGAAAAAATCCTTGAAATCCAATATCATGGACAGTTGGAGAAACCATGCCATTTGCTAGATACACAGTATTATCATTGATAAGAGATGCGCCTCTATCTACTTTAAGACCGTACCCGCTTGATACTGGAACTATGTTATACCCTATATTATTAACATTGTTTGGATTATCAATTAATAAGATATCGTTTGCGTAAAGCTCATGTAGTTCATTTACCTTATACAGGGTTTGAACTGAATCGTCTCCGCCGCCGTAAACAGTAACTACGTCATCATATAAATAAAACAAATCATTTGTATAGCTTTCAATTAACTTTCTGGCATACTTTTCAGCCATTCTTAATTCGTCATACGATTTGTAATTTTCGTCGCTTGGGTCTACTCCTATACCCAAAGCATCTATGGCCTCTGAAATATTTACGTAAGGAGTAACAACATCAACATATGTTGTGTTTGATCCAGCATTCCCTTGTACTTGATAAGACCATACAAGCCTTAACTTTCTTGTTCTTGATGTAATATTAAATGGCATAACAAGTTCATAGTTACCATTATCTGTCTCAAGATTATTTGCTGTGTATGTCCCTATTGGTGTTGCTGGATTAAGAGCTGGAATAATGGCTGGATCTTCTGTTACATCATAAACAGTAACTGTTACATTGCCGTCTGCATCTACTGGTTGACCTCCCCAATAGATTTTTTGACGTACTACGCCATTACTATTTACATATAACTCTGCCATTTTAAATTTTCGTTAAGCGTAAAAGTCTTGAACTTCCTTTGGTGTCGCTAAACGAAAACCCTCCTCTTTTTCAAAAATTTCTTCTGCCTTGTCTGTTGGCATTGCAACAAACGGATGCTCTCTTGTAAAAGTGAATCCCATGGCATCATATCTAAAGTTAGCTCTAGTCATTCTAACCAAAACTGTATCTTCTGGCTGTTCCTTCTTTGGATCAAACTTTGGCAAAACCTCTTCGGTTTCTACTGTTTCTTCTTCGATATTTTTAATTGTCTTCTGATAAACGTCCCATGTGACGCCTTCTTCTGCAAGTGCTGCTATGATTTCTGCTTTGTTCTTTGAGTTTGGTAAATCAACCGCAAAATCCTCGGCAATTTGACGAAGCTCTGCAATTTTTAATGTCGTAAATGACATATATTCTCCTTTGTTCTCATTAATTATATCATTCTAGGATTAAAAGGTAAAGGCCTCCAAAATATTAAATTTTAGAGGCCTTTAATAGTATCTTCTTAAATTATGAAGCTACCTTAACGTTCTTTACGACTACCCAAGCATCTGCTTGTTCAATCTGAACGCCTACACGAGTGTAGAGTGTGTACTCAACGGAGTCCTTACGTGGCCAGAAGAATCTGTATACAGTTACATCACGCTTAATTCCAATAACTACGTTATTTGGGAATGAAAGGTGGATGTCACCATGATCTCCTGATGCGCCAGTATGGGTACCAGTTTGAGTTTCCTTTAGAAGTGGGACTTCAACAATTGGAATACCAAATGCGAATGGTGCTACGTAACCAGCTGGTCCACCTAGTGGAGCTACATCGCCACGGATAACGCTAGAAGCGATATCTTGTGGGATTGTCTGGTTTGTACCAATGCTTTGCTGATATAGGAAGTCCTGAATAAGGTTAGATCCTGCAAGGAAGCGTAGGTCTGTACGACGTTGCTTGTACTTACGTGGAAGTGCCTTAAGTGCTGAATTGAATACTGCACGAGAGATATTAGCTCCCGCTGCATCTACAACATGGCCATTTGCCTTTGCCTTCTTGACTACACCATCAAATGCCTTATAAAGTGCATCTCCTGTTAGCGAAGCATCGCCATTGAGAACCAAGTCTTCAATGTCGTTACCTGCCTGTGTTGCCATAAGACGTGCAATATGATCTTCAAGATCTGGACCTTCGATATTGTCTTCAAGAGACTCTGTTGAGAGTTCCCAGTCAAGACGAAGCTTCTTTGTGGTCAAAGAAATCTTGGAGAATGTAACGCCTGCGTTTGATGCTGTATCTTCGGCTTCAGAAGCGACTTTCATCAACTTCTCGCCTACTCCGATACGATCAATCTCAGTTGTGTCTGCCTTCATTCTAACTGTACGTGCGACTTTACCGATAACGGTTGCATCGAATACGTAGTCAAGGAATCGTGCTGACTGCTCTGGATTTAGGAGACCACCTGTTTGAGTAGCTCCAACGTGAATGCCAGTACCTGTAATGGACTGTCCATTCATAGATGTAGATACAGTAGTATTTGCTGCTACTGCCTTTTCTAATAGTTCATTGCTCATTTTATTTTTTCACCTGCCTTTTTAATTTAGAATGTCGTTCACGGAACCGAGGAAAGCGCCGCTCCATTTTGATTTCTTTACAAACTCTGTTGACCCGCCAAGGTCAGCAGACTTCTTAATTGCAGTATCGCCCTCTACTGCGTCAATTCTCTTTTCTACAGAATTGATTGTTTCACGAATACCCTTTACGGTTTCGCTTAAATTATTGTGCTGTTCTGCCAACTCGACAATTCTTGCCTCAACACTCTTGCTAAAGGACTCTACAGTATCTTTAACTTCTGCAACCTGTGCTGCATTTGTTTCTGCTGCCTTGCTAAGTGTATCGGACAAGAAGCCCTTGAGATCCCCTAGCATCTTTGCAAAATCAAGCTCTTCTGAAGCTGCTTCTGCTGCTGGTTCTCCTGCGGTATCGGCGGCAACTGAGTCTGCAGCTGGTGCTGCTTCTTCTGCAACTGCTGGTGCTTCTTCCGCTGCTGGAGCTTCTGTTGCTTCTGCTACTGGAGCTTCTGCTACTGGAGCTTCTGCTGCTGGTGCATCAACTGTTGTTTCTTCTGTCATCTTTGTTACTTCTTCTGACATAGTTGTACCTCCTTTATTTACTTCGGTGTTGTTTTCAAGTTCATTTGCAGAACTAGAAATCTTATTCATGTGTTTCTCATATACAAAACGAACTGCGTCCGCTTTGTTAACTTCATTGTTTTCAATCCATCCTATAATTTCCATTTGATTGCCGCATGCTGTGCACTCACGTGATTCAAGAACTTCTGAAACAACAATATTATCTTGCTCGCAGAAAAATACGTTTGCCGCCAAAGTTTCTGCTGCTAAACCTTTAAATACTAACTGTCCATTTACTTTTTCAATTGAAAGAACATTGCAAAGTTGGTTTGCTGGAGAATCTACTAAAGATAACTCTACTAGATCATAGTCCTTAATAAATCTTACAGACTCTCCGTTTGACTTATTAACTTCTGTTTCTGCATCATTAATTCTTCCGCCAATTGAGAAACCAGAAAGAGTGCCATCAAGAACTTTTTCCCAAGTATCTTGTGCACCCTTTGAAATGTATGTACTCACCCAAATGCCGTCGTAAAAAGATTTTGATGTTGGATCAAAAAAAGTTTCTGACTTAAATGACAAAACTTTGCCTACTGCAATTGGCTGATGCATTTCACGAATGTTGCCTCGAAAGTTTTCGAAAGCTTTCAGGCTCGCTTCTGCTGTGACAACATCGCCTGTTTGGTCTACATTGTTTAATGTAGCAAAACCTGAAACAGTTCTGTTTTCTTTATTGACCTTAGTAAATGGTACGCCAATAGATAGGCGGTTGCCATTACTGGACCAATTTGTCTTTTCAATGTTCATACTGTATAAAGTTTATCGTTCTACGCTTAAAAAGGCAAATAATGATTGACTAAAAAATGCTATTCTGCTTGCCTTCCGTCGCCCTTGGCATTACGGCCTTCTCCAGAAATATCTGGGGAATTTGCCTGCCTATCTTGAGAACGCTGTCTTGTATTTCCAGCCTGAGCAGCCTGCTCTGCAGCCTGATCTCCCTTTAGATCAACCACTTCGTCTCCACCTTCTAAAGGAATCATACCCTTTCTAATTCTAACTTCGTTAGGGGTAATTACCTGCATTCTCAAATATCTTTCGTCAATCTTAGACTGAGTATCCTCATCTGTAAGACTTAATTCGTTAAATTTAATTATTAAAGCATCTGTTTTTTCTTCAATAACTGCATTTAATTTCTTTTCAAGTCTCATCTGTGCTGGCCTACAGACCTGCTCTTTAAATGTCTTGTCTGCGTCACGAGCAACAGCTAAATTGACTCCTTCTGGAGTTCCAACTTTATTAATTGGAACACGGTGAGCAAGTAGCATTTCGTCTCTATTTGCCTTGCGATATTTATCAAATGAGCCTTCCTGAGTTCCTGCCTCAATAGGCTCCATCTTAAATTCTACTTTGGCTTCTGGTGTGTCTGCAGGAAGAGGAATATAGAGTGACCTATGATTCTTTCCCTTTAGTCCAACCTGGAAAAATTCAAGCAACTTTCTTTCTGATTCTGGAGAAAGTTTTGCGCCTTTAGCTGTAATAATATATCTTGGAACAGCTTTGTTTTCAAAATAATCTAAGTTATATTTTGCAGCAAATTCATTTCCAGCCAATGAATTCTGTGCAGCAATAATATCTGGGATTCCATAATATTGATTTACTGGTGTATACTTCTTTAAATGAATAATTTCATTTGGTCTGTCGCTTCCACCTAAAATTGGATTAGGAGTTTCTTGGTCCCCATAATTTCTAAAGAAAACCAACTTGCCATATAGCAATTGAACAAAACCATCTCTTAGTCTTCTAACTCGCATTGTTTTGGCTGGAATATGACCAATATATCCAATGTCACCACGTACAGTTCTTCCTATTTCAATGTACCCGTTTCCAGTAGACTCATAGTCTGTCCAAACCTTTATCAAGGTTTCTTGGAAAGTATCTTCGCTGTTGCACTGATCTAGCCAATCTTGAAGATCTTGCTTTAGCTTAGAAAGTTTTCTACGTGCTCTTTCTAATTGTTTTTCGTCTGTTATTCCATCAATAGCGTCATTTGTTTTTCTTGTTTCAATAAACTGATATCCAAGACCTACAATATTTGAAGTCTTAGCATTACATGCCGCATAATTATATGTTGAAATTTCATAAAGTCTAGAAAGATATTCTAAATTATAAACTGGCTCAATAACGTCAAGGAAAGCATAGCCTGTGATTGCCTGCGCCAATAGGCTCTGCTGTGTTTCTGCTCCTTCTTTTCCAGTAAAAGCTTTTGTTAACTCTCTGCTAAGCTTACGTCTAAAAGCTGGAGACATTCCAGAAATCTTTTGTAATTCTTCTGCAGACATTTTAAATTCGTCTGGTGAACCTTCTTCTTGCAACTTAGAGAACCGAACCATATCGGCATAAGTGCTTAAGCGAATCTCATTATCTAAAGGCTCTGTATCTTCCTCGTACTTTGCTTTCATTTTTTATTCTTCCTCATTTCGTCCTTATAAACACCAATGTCTAACTGGTCTGGGACTAGACCCCACTCAAGACGTTGCTTTTGATTTTCAAATTCTTCATCATCAATTTTTCTACGGCCAGAAAGAAACTTAGGCTGACCTTCATAAATACCATAAGACCTTACTTCTCTGGCTAGGGCATCCATCTTTGACTTATTGCCTTTCATAGATGTAACAGAAAGAAAATTACCGTCGTCGTCGCCAATCCATCTTCCGTCTGGCATTTCCCAGACGTATATGCCTAAAGTGGTTTCTTCCACTATTTGCTTGCTCATGCTTTTAATATCCATTGTTTTATTTTACCATTTCATGTTGTATAAGTCCATCTTTTGTCAACCCATGTGACAAAATTAGGCGCTAGAGACGATTAAATAGTCTTGGTTATAGGTGGATACTTCGGTTTCTGTCAGGGTAAGTGACGAATCTGAGGTTGATACAGCAGGTTTGCCACAATACAAATTGTAATGATTTAATATTTGATCGTCAGAAAGCTGGTATCTATATAGACCAATATTCTGATAATTGGCTACTGAGCCCAAAGGCATGGATGGAGAATGGTTAAACGATAATGTATTTATTATTGGGGCTGTAAAAACCAAAACTATATGGTGGGGTTCCCCTAAAACAAGGTGGTCTGATATATTAGACATAGAGGTTTTATCTACCCCATTAATAAAAATTTTAGCAATATTTGTTTTAAGCATTGCTGAGCCTAGCCAGCCAAAGACTGT
>Ga0129336_10002394_pt1 | contig 11606 bp, 10 predicted proteins | sample CPB6_02_DNA_FD_96878 | JGI IMG/M metagenome (GOLD analysis project Ga0129336, IMG submission 96878) | Freshwater to marine salinity gradient microbial communities from Chesapeake Bay, USA - CPBay_Sum_0.6_0.2_DNA | ecosystem: Environmental > Aquatic > Marine > Coastal | place: USA: Chesapeake...
GCGCAAGGATTGCCATGCCCACTTCTTGTGCCTCGATCTCGGCCTGACCCGTTGCCCGAAGGCTCTCTTCCACCCGTTGTGCGAGGAGTGCTAGATCATCCTCATCCACCGGGCGGTTCTGACAAGCCTTTCGGACGCCGTTGATCACCTTCTCGCGACTGAAGGGCTCTGTGGCCCCGCTTCGCTTGATGATCGCCAAGATCGAGGTCTCCTGAGTGGAGAAACGAGAGCCGCACTGAGTGCACTCTCTCCTTCGACGGATGGCGCTGCCCTCTTCGACCGGCCGAGAGTCGATGACCCTGGAGTCATCGTGTCGGCAGAAGGGACAGATCATCGGCGTGTCTAACCTTTCAATATTGGGAATTTCCCAGATGTGGGTGTATTCCGAAACTTCCTCAAAAGTGGCTGAAGACCACTAGGTGTGGAAGGTTATCGCAAAATCACCCCAACATCTAGTGGTAACTGTAGACCCGGAGTTGAGGGTTCCCTGGCATTTACCCGCGTGTCGGGATGATCAAGCGCGTTCCAGCAGAAAGGCTCGGCGTGCTGAGCGCATTGAGCTCAATGATGCGGGCGACGTTCTCCTCTTGATCGCCGCCAAGGAGTTTGGCGATCGACCAGAGGCTTTCGCCAGGGGCAACCACGACTACCTCGAGGTGCTCTCGTCCGCTCTTCCCACTTTCCGATGTATCTGCGGATACCCCTGAAAGCGCCGAATAGCCACTCGCGATGAGGATCGACATCGAGGCCACTAATGCGATTCTTGAGATCAGGCGACCGCGCTTCGTCAAACGAACCCCTCGAAAAGCGCTGTTTTTCAATGGTTTCTCGGCCAACTGAAGTGATGGGATCGTCGTGATGATTGCGTATGTGGTCATTGCGTCACTTGCCTTCACAACAGGGTCATCGACACCGGGGATAGTGTTCGAACACCTGTTCTAAACCGAAAGGTACACCTCCCCTCCGACACCAGCAAGTTTTTTTCGAACATTTGTTTGAATTTTTCCCTCTCCCCCCGTAGCCTTACCCCATGAGCGAGATCCTTGAACTCCCCGACTCCCTGCCCGATGGCACCGGTCTGACCCAGCGCCAACACGCGATCCTCGAGGTCATCCGTAAGTCCGTTGAAGAGCGTGGCTACCCACCCACCATGCGAGAGATCGCCCAAGCCGCAGGTCTTGCCTCCCCCTCTAGCGTCAAGTACCAACTCGGTGAACTGGAGGCCAAGGGCTTCATCCGCCGTGACCCCTCCCGAGGTCGAGCGGTCGAGATCAAGGGGATCTCCGAGAGTGGGGCCGAGGTCGCCAAGACCCATGCCGTACCCCTCGTGGGTCGCATCGCAGCTGGCGCACCGATCCTCGCCGAGCAAGAGGTAGAAGAGGTCTTCCCGCTTCCAGCGACTCTGGTCGGAGAGGGCGAGCTCTACATGCTCAAGGTCGTTGGGGATTCCATGGTCGACGCCGCAATCTGCGATGGGGACTATGTAGTCGTCCGATCCCAGAAGGATTGCAATAAGGGCGAGATCGTCGCTGCCATGATCGATGGTGAGGCGACGGTAAAGACCTTCTCCGTGAAGAACGGCAAGGTCTGGCTCCTGCCCGCCAACGATGCCTACGCCCCGATTCCCGGTGACAAGGCTGAGATCCTCGGAAAGGTGACCGCAGTCCTTCGGTCAGTACGGTAACGAAACTCACTCCAAGCGAGCGCTAATTAGGCAACGTTTTTGTTGCGTTATTCGAAACTCTCTTTTACCCTGCTCTCCAGGTTGCGACAGCCGCCGTCCTAGAGAGGAAAAACGTGAAGAACGTGAAGAAGAGACACTTATCGATCGCCGCGCTTGCCATCATCACGGCAAGCCTCCTTGCGGGTTGCTCCTCTGACTCCAGTTCAGAGAGCAAAGAACTCACGATCTACTCCGGGCGAAGCGAAACCTTCATCGCCCCTTTCTTGGCAGCCTTCGAAGCTGAAAGTGGAATCAAGCTCAACGTCCGTTATGGTGATTCTGCAGAACTCGCCGCTCAGATCCTCGAGGAGGGTGAGAACTCCCCTGCCGACCTCTTCCTCTCCCAGGATGCTGGCTCTCTTGGAGCGGTAGCCGAGGCAGGTCTCCTTGCAGATCTACCCGCCGAGATCATCTCCAAGGTACCGACTCGCTTTGCCTCCGCGGATTCGAAGTGGGTTGGAGTGACAGGTCGAGCTCGAGTATTCGCCTACAGCCCTGAGCGCGTAGGTCAGTTGCCCTCCTCATACCTCGACATGACAAACTCTCGATATCAGGGTCGCTTTGGAATAGCCCCTACCAACTCCTCATTCCAGGCATTCGTCACTGCGCTTCGGCTTGCCAATGGAGATGCCGCGGCTGAGCAGTGGTTACGGGCACTCGTGGCAAATGAACCCAAGTACTACGAGAAGAACGCGATGATCGTCGAAGCGATAGAGAATGGCGAGATCGACCTAGGTCTTGTCAACCATTACTACGTCTTCGAAGTGGCCAAGGCATTGGGACGAGAAATCTCCGTCAAGGATGGCTTCTTCGCTGATGGGGACCTCGGGAACATGATCAATGTCTCCGGCGCCGGAATTCTCGCCACATCGAAGCGAGGAGATGCTGCCTCAGCCTTGATCGAGTATCTCCTTCGGGAATCCACTCAGAAGAAGTTCGTTGCAGACACGAAGGAGTACTCACTCCTTGATGGTCTTGCCGGTCCTACTGGGTTGCCAGCTCTGAACGAGATCGCTGCGCCTGCCGTCGACCTCAATGCGCTCCGTGACCTCAAGGCGACACAAGAACTTCTGATCAAGGTGGGATTGCTCTGACCCTGGCCATTGATAGGCCAGAGACCGGCAAGGCGAAACAATCACCTTTCCGTCTTGCCGGTCTCGCTCTGACTGCCTCGCTTCTTTCACTAGCGAGCATCCCTTTCCTTTACCTGATTCTTCGCGTTCGAAGCATCTCAGGTGAAGAGTTACTGGCGATCCTCTTTCGACCGAAGACGATCGAGATCATTCTCAATACATTCACCCTCGCGATCGTCGTTGCCACCCTCGCTGTATTGATTGGCACCCTCTTCGCCAGCCTCATCTTCTCCAGCAACTTTCGCAGCCGCGGCCTTTTGCTCGCCATCTCAGCACTCCCCCTTGCCATCCCCTCATACGTCTTCACCTATTGCTGGATAGCGATCTGGCCAAACTTCAGGGGATTCTGGGCTGCAGCCCTGGTCCTCACCTTCAGCACGATGCCTTACATCCTCTTGGCAGCCTTCGCAGCGCTGCGGCGTATCGACAAAGTGCAGGTCGACGTCGCTAGGTCTCTTGGTTGCAATCGCTTCCAAGTCTTCACTCGAGTCATCCTTCCGCAGATCCGTAATTCGATCGCAGCAAGCACCCTCCTAGTCATCCTCTATGTCTTCAGTGACTTTGGCGCGGTCTCACTCCTCGGCGTCGACACATTCACTCGTGCCATCCAGAATCTCTATCGCGCCTCCTTCGATCGCCAATCCGCCGCACTTCTCGGATTGATACTTGTCATCTTCGCGGCAGTGCTGATCTTCGCCGAAGAGAGACTGCAGCGCCGCAACTTCAACACCCGCTCCTCCTCTCGGATCAAGGAAGAGATCGCGCTGATCACCAAGCGCACACCTAAGGCGTTCGCGTTCACAGCGATCACCGCCTACTCACTCCTGGCTCTCGCCGTCCCGGCCTATGTATTGATCACTCGCATGGTCAGCAATTTCCAAGGAATCGATCTCGCCTCCCTTGCAACTGCGACCTTAAACACCATCGTGGTAGCGACCCTCGGTGCAACGATTGCGATCCTCTTTGCCTTACCGCTCGCTTGGACCATCATCACCACACGAAGTCGCTTCGCTCTTGCCACAGAGAAAGTCGTGCTGATCACGCACGCACTCCCCGGAGTCGTCCTCGGTCTCTCGCTCGTCGCCTTCTCCTCGAGGATCTCCTGGCTCTATCAGAGCATCGCCCTGCTCGCCTTCGCCTATTCGCTTCTCTTCCTTGCAAAGGGCGTTGGCGCAACCCGGACTAGCATCGAGCGAGTTCCAGTCGGTCTCAAGGAAGTTGCCACCACACTCGGCGTCTCACCGTGGGAGACGATGCGACGAGTGACTATCCCACTCGCAGCTCCAGGGATCGGCGTCGGATTCCTCCTCGTCCTCCTTACTGCGATGAAGGAGCTGCCGGCGACTTTGATGCTTCGACCAACCGGCTTCGACACCTTGGCGATCGAGATCTGGTCTGCGGCTTCAATCAATCGCTTCAATGAAGCGGCTCCTTATGCACTTCTCTTGATTCTCATCGCGGCGATTCCGACCTTTATCCTTTCTCGACCGGATCGGCAGTTCCAGGATGAAGGGGGTAGGTCGATATGACATCACTTGAAGTCAACTCACTCACCGTCCACTTGGGATCACGCAAGGTCCTTGATGATCTCTCGATCACCATCGCGGCAGGGACATTCACTGCGATCTTGGGGCCAAGTGGATGCGGCAAGACCACTCTCCTTCGTGCGATTGCAGGTCTCGTTCCACCGACTTCCGGCACGATCCGCTTTGGAAAACAACTCGTCAGCGTCTCATCGCTCGTCCTGCCGCCACATAAGCGACGGATTGGCTATGTCCCACAAGAGGCCGCGCTCTTTCCTCACTTGAGCGTCGCCGAAAACATCGCCTTCGCGCTCGACAAAGAGAACTACACCAAGGATCGTCGTCGAGTCATCGTGGCGGAGATGCTTGAGTTGATCGGTCTCTCCCATTTCGGTGACCGGATGCCAGGAGAGCTCAGCGGTGGCCAGCAGACTCGCGTCGCCTTGGCTCGCGCCCTCGCAATCGAACCGAAGATCGTCCTGCTCGATGAACCCTTCTCTGCTCTCGATGCCGCACTTCGCAACGAGTTGCGCGAAGAGGTATCGACTTTGCTCAAGAAGCGAGAGACGACCGCGCTCATGGTCACTCACGATCGCGAGGAAGCGCTCGTCACGGCCGACATGATCGCCTTGATGCGCGAAGGGCGGATCGTCCAGCACGGCACACCAGCCGAGGTCTACTTCTCTCCGACGACGCCATACGCAGCGGTCAGCACAGGTGATGCTCTCGTGCTACCTGCGAAGAGAGCCGGCGAAAACATCCTCCATCCGCCCACCTCTGGCGTCTCGCCTGAGAGTAGTGAGAGTGGCACCATCGTCATCAGACCCGAGGAGATCTCAGTCAGTCGCGATCCCAACTCTGGTCAACGAGCGATAGTGACCAAGATCGAGTACTACGGTCATGATGCCGTCGTCGAATTCGGCCTGATCGAATCGGCCTATCTCGGCACTCTCAAGGCGCGGATCTCGGGCAATACTGAGTTCCACTTAGGTCAATCGATCTACGTCGACCATGTCGGACCGATACGTTGGTTCGCTAACTCCTGAAAACCTGTAATTCGCTCTCGAGTCTTCGATCGACTCTGCCGCGAATTCGAGTCCCGCTCTCCTCATGAGCTTCCAGATCGATCTCACCTAGTCGATGGAACTTATTGACGAGATCTCCTCGGTTGTAAGGGATCACCACTTCGATCTCGATCGCTGGGTGAGGAAGCGCCTCCTCGATCGCAGTCTTGAGTAGCTCGATACCGCGACCACTCTTGACGCTGATCGCGAAGGCATCGCGCTCGTTACGCAGGAGGAGTTCCAAGACTTCGGGGTCTGCGATATCCGCCTTGTTCACGACCAAGATCTCTGGGATCCCAGCGGCTCCGATCTCTCGCAGAATAGATCGCACCGATTGCACCTGTCCAAAGGGATCTGGGCTACTTCCATCGACGAGATGGATGATCACATCTGCATGGAGTACTTCCTCAAGGGTCGACTTGAAAACTTCGACAAGTTGTTCCGGAAGGTCTCGCACGAAACCGACAGTGTCGGCGAGGGTGTAGAGGCGACCATCTTTCGTCTCACTTCGTCGAACGGTCGGCTCCAAGGTCGCAAAGAGAGCGTCTTGGACCAAGACACCGGCGCCGGTCAGTCGATTGAGGAGTGAGGATTTGCCTGCATTGGTGTACCCAGCGATGGCAACGGCAGGGACTCGATTCTCATCGCGCTCCTTTCGCTTGGTATCGCGCGCGGTCTTCATCTCCTTGATCTCGCGACGCAACTTCGCCATCTTGTCGCGGATCCTTCGACGGTCGATCTCGATCTTGGTCTCACCAGGACCACGGCTGCCGATACCGCCAGTGCCGCCAGCCTGGCGCGAGAGCGACTGCCCCCAACCACGAAGCCTGGGCAAGAGATAGCTCATCTGGGCCAACTCGACCTGCGCCTTACCTTCGCGACTCTTCGCATGCTGAGCAAAGATGTCGAGGATCAGTGCGGTGCGATCAACGACCTTCACTTTGACCTTGTCCTCGAGGTTCTTCAATTGCGATGGGCTCAATTCGCCATCACAGATCACCGTGTCCGCACCGCTCGATTTCACGATTCCCTTGAGCTCTGCGACTTTTCCAGATCCAATGAAGGTCGCAGGATCAGCCTTGTCACGACGTTGGATCAGGGCATCAAGGACTTGCGATCCAGCAGTCTCCGCAAGAGCCGCAAGCTCTGTCATCGAGTTTTCGGCGTCCTTAGCGGTACCTGTCGTCCACACTCCCACCAAGATCACGCGCTCAAGTTGTAGTCGGCGGTACTCTGCCTCTGAGATATCGGTGAGTTCCGTGGAGAGTCCTTGAACGCGGCGTAGCGCTTGGCGATCTTGCAACGCCAGTTGGGTCGAAACGAACTCATCGGGTTTGAATTCGAGCGTGATCTCACTCTGTGAGAGATCATCTTCTCCGGTGAGATCTAGATCCTTATCGATCACAGCCTCGAGTCGCTCGCTCTCGGCGATCAATGAGTCGTAGTCGATCTCTCTCATGTCAGAGTGGTCTCATCGCAAGAACTCAGCGAGGTCGAGATCTCGAAGCAGCACCGCAGGTCCGGTCAGCGTCGCGTTCTCGTGCGGGTCGATATCGACGACAAGTCGTCCACCAGGGGCATGGATGACCCATGAAACGGGCGCTTTCTTACCCTTCTTTATGGTCGCAGCCATGGCAACGGCGCAGGTCCCCGTTCCACATGAACGCGTCTCACCACTTCCACGTTCGAAGACACGCATCTTCAACTCGCCGTTATCAAGGAATTCGACGAACTCGACATTGACACCTTCGGGATACTCCGAAGCGGGTTCAACGATGGGAGCGTTCGCAAGCGAACCCACCTCATCGAGGGAATCGACGAAGAGGACGGCGTGCGGGTTGCCAACATCGATATTGAGACCCGTGAACTTCTTCCCATTCTGGATCCCACTTACTTCTCCCGGTACGTGCGATACCTGACCGAGATTGACCGCGATGTCACCCTGCTCTGGGACTTTGAGGAACTTGTTGCCATCACGGGTTGAGATGGAGAAGATTCCCGCCTTTTCGTGCCCACGATCGACAAGGTATCGCGCCATCACGCGGACCCCGTTGCCACACATCTCTGCAAGTGAGCCGTCAGAATTTCGATAATCCATGAACCAGCGATTCTCCCGCTTGGTGATTCGGATCAAACCATCTGCTCCAACGCCCGTCTTGCGATCACAAATTCGCTTGACCTGCTCTGGCGTCACTGAGATCTCATCAGCTGGGTCGAAGAGCACGACGAAGTCATTCTCGGTTCCATGACCGTAGGTCGCTTCTATCGTCATCGGCGCTAAGGCTACCTTTATTCGATCAGCTCACACTTGGGATGCATGACTCAGGATCTTGGCCAATCGCGCATCTGTCGTCGACTCCTTGATCCATCTGATCCTGTCATCACGAGAGAACCAGGTCTCTTGCCTTCGCGCAAAAGCCCTTGTCGCACGCTTCGTCTCCTCTCGAGCCTCACTCTCTGAGAGTCTTCCCTCTCGGAAAGAGATGACCTGGGAATATCCGATCGCAGCACGGGCCGTCTTGCCGTTGAGGATTCCTCGCTCGATCAATGAATCGACTTCGCCAACGATCCCCTTCTCCCACATCTGATCGACTCGCAAGTCGATCCGCTCTCTGAGACTCTCACGATCCATCACAAGACCGAACTGACGAGCGAAGGGGTATCTACCTTCTCCTTGGCGCGGCAGGTGCGCTGTGAATGGTTTTCCAGTGATTTCGATGACTTCGAGTGCGCGCACTACGCGACGGACATTCTCCTTAGGTATTGCAGCCGCCGCGGCCGGATCGAGGTGAGCAAGTCTTCGGTGCATCTCGTCGCCGCCGACGAGCTCGGACTCGACGAACAATCGCTCTCTAACTTCCGGATTGGTATCAGGGAACTGCAAGTCATCGAGGAAGGCCTTGATGTAGAGGCCAGTTCCACCGACGACGACAACGCTCTTGCCTTGGGTAAGGAGAGCGTCGGCAACGTTCCGCGCACTCTCTTGGTAACTCGCCACAGTCGCATCCTCATGGACATCGAGGATGTCGATCATGTGATGTGGGATCCCAGCACGCTCTTGCATCGTCAACTTCGCAGTACCGATATCCATCCCTCGATAGAGCTGCATCGAATCTGCGTTGATGATCTCCGCCTCGATCTCAGTCGCGAGGGCTACGGCAAGATCGCTCTTTCCCGTCGCTGTCGCCCCAGCGATCACGAAGAGGCGACCTGGTTCGCTCATCGCCACCTAACCGAGCGCCGCAGTGAGGGTTGCGCGCGAGAGTTTCGGCATGCCAAGAAGAGTTCCGGATCGTTCGGCTTCATCTTTTCTTGCAGTGAAGGCATCACCACCGCGCGAGGGTCGGATCATCTTCACATCCGATGCGATGAGATAGAAAGGTTTCGCCTCCGTGACCTCGACGGTGACGAAGTCACCCGGGCGGATGTTCCCTTCAGAGGAATCTTGATGAGGCGCAGTGAAGTGGACGAGTCGCGCGTCCTTGCTCTTACCGCTCATACGGCGAACACCTTCGCGATCACTCTCGCTCTCGGTCACAAGAAGTTCGAACTCTCTCCCGATTGCACGCTCATTGACGCGAAGTGCGATCGCCTCTTGATGTCGATGGAGTCTTTCGTAACGTTCTTTGACTACTTCTGCAGGTACTTGAACTTCCATCTCTGCAGCAGGGGTTCCAGGACGCTTTGAATACTGGAAGGTATAGGCAGCAGTGAATTGCGCCTCATCACAGAGCGAAAGGGTCGCTTCGAAGTCCTCATCACTCTCGCCCGGAAAGCCCACGATGATGTCTGTGGTGATGGAAGCCTCTGGGATTGCTGTGCGCACTCGCTCAAGGATGCCGAGATAGCGAGACCTCCGATAAGAGCGTCTCATCGACTGCAGAATCCGATCGGATCCTGATTGCAACGGCATATGAAGGTGTGGCATGACATTTGCAGTCTCTGCCATCGCTTCGATCACATCGTCAGTGAAGTCACGAGGATGAGGCGACATGAAACGCACTCGCTCCAATCCATCGACCTCACCACAAGCACGAAGCAAACGAGCGAATGCGCCTTGTTCACCAAGCTCGACTCCATAGGCATTGACGTTTTGTCCCAAGAGGGTCACCTCTGTGACGCCGTGATCGACCAACGCCCTCACCTCAGCGAGAATCTCGCTCATCGCTCGATCCTTCTCACGTCCACGCAAAGCCGGCACGATGCAGAAGGTGCAGGTGTTGTTGCAGCCGACGGAGATCGAGACCCACGCCGAGAAGGCAGAGTGGCGTCTCGCGGGAAGCGATGATGGGAAGTGTTCGAGCGCTTCCTTGATCTCGATCTGCGCTTCGCCCTCGATGCGTGCACGCTCCAAGAGGATCGGTAACGAACCGACATTGTGGGTACCGAAGACGACATCGACATAAGGGGCGCGTTCGAGGATCCTGCCCTGGTCCTTCTGCGCCAAACAGCCGCCGATTGCGATCTGAAGGTTCGGATTGCTCTCCTTCTGCGGCGCCAAGAAACTCAATTGCCCGTAGAGACGATTATCAGCGTTCTCACGGACGGCACAGGTGTTGAAGACGATGAGATCGGGATCTTCACCATCGAGAGCCGGCAGATACCCGGCTCGATCGAGGGAACCAGCGATGCGCTCGGAGTCATGAGCATTCATCTGACAACCGAGGGTTTGGATCACGTAGCGACGCTTCATCGTGTCGCGATTCTACAAGTGGGCTTTGACCTCTGTCCGACCACTCAATTCACGCATCACGGCAGAGATCGTGGTCGAAGAGAATCCTCTCCGCATCAACGAGGCATGGAGTCGCCGACGCATCCCCTCATCATCGCCTGAAGCCGGACGCCACTTCTTCTCTGCGTACTTGAGCGCGAGTTGGTACTCATCATCATCACTGAGATCCTCAACGACCCAATCGATGATGTTCTGGTCGATTGCTCGTTCCTTGAGGCCTTGGATGATGGCGCGTCGTGAAGACTTCCGACGAGAGCGATCAGCGAAATCGCGTGCGAAGTCCATGTCATTGAGGTAGCCCATCTCCTCGAGACGGAGAAGAGTGGCTTCGAGGACCTCTGCAGGTGTTCCGCGCTTGGTGAGGTGGTCTCGAAGTTGCTTCTTGCTCAGTGAGCGCCTACCGATCGCCGCGAGAGCGATGGTAAGCGCTACTGAGTTGGGATCCTCTATGAGTTGATCAGAATTCGACATCCGCGGTCGCCTCATCGATCGCTGCTACGAGAGCTGGATCGACGGCGGTCGGTGTGAGTTTCGCTCTGATCTTGGAGTCGATCTCGTTTGCGAGATCTGGGTTATCTACCAAGAACTGACGTGAGTTCTCTTTTCCTTGACCCAATTGGTCGCCTTCGTAGGTGAACCAGGCGCCGGACTTCTTGACGATGCCGAGGTCAACACCCATATCGAGGAGCGAACCTTCACGCGAGATTCCAACACCGTAGAGGATGTCGAACTCCGCTTGCTTGAATGGTGGAGCCATCTTGTTCTTGACGACCTTGACTCGGGTGCGGTTACCAACGGCTTCTTGGCCATCCTTGAGAGTCTCTATGCGACGGATATCCATGCGAACGGATGCATAGAACTTGAGCGCTTTACCGCCCGTTGTCGTCTCAGGAGAGCCAAAGAAGACGCCGATCTTGTCACGGAGCTGATTGATGAAGATCGCTGTGGTCTTCGATGAACTAAGTGCGCCGGTGATCTTTCGTAGCGCCTGCGACATGAGTCGAGCTTGAAGACCCATGTGAGAATCACCCATCTCGCCTTCGATCTCAGCACGAGGCACGAGTGCTGCAACAGAGTCGACGACGATTAGATCAAGGGCGCCCGATCGGACCAGCATGTCCATGATCTCGAGTGCTTGTTCACCGGTATCTGGCTGTGAGACCAAGAGTGCATCGATATCGATGCCAAGTTTCTTCGCGTACTCAGGGTCGAAGGCGTGCTCTGCATCGATAAATGCTGCGATGCCGCCCTGCTTCTGGACGTTTGCGATCGCATGCAAAGTGAGCGTCGTCTTTCCAGACGATTCTGGTCCGAAGATCTCGATGACACGGCCGCGTGGAAGACCACCGATGCCAAGTGCGGCATCAAGAGCGATCGATCCGGTCGGAATGACTTCGACGACCTGGTTCGCGCGTTCGCTAATCTTCATGA
>Ga0129336_10002396_pt1 | contig 11601 bp, 7 predicted proteins | sample CPB6_02_DNA_FD_96878 | JGI IMG/M metagenome (GOLD analysis project Ga0129336, IMG submission 96878) | Freshwater to marine salinity gradient microbial communities from Chesapeake Bay, USA - CPBay_Sum_0.6_0.2_DNA | ecosystem: Environmental > Aquatic > Marine > Coastal | place: USA: Chesapeake Bay...
AACGGTGTGAACGGAGTTCAATTCTCCGCAGTCCTACCAGCTCGTTTAGCCATCTGGTGAAGGCAGCGTTCTCATAAAGCGCCTCAGAGGAGTCCGATTCTCCTAACGAGCATTGACTATTGTAACTTTTTGAGTTATAATGGTCTTACAACTGAATACTTCTATGGGAGCGTGGCGGAATAGGTAGACGCACCGGACTTATGAAAATTGAGCCTCATTTGGGAAACCTTATGAGTGTCCCTCCTCAAATTCGGGGAAACCTGTAAAATGGCAATCCCGAGCCAAGCATCGCAAGATGAAGGTGTAGAGACTAGACGGGGAGCACCTAAACCGAAAGGTATGGTGAAGGTATAGTCCAGACCACAAACCGTAAGGGCAAGGAAACTTGTAGTGGTAAGAAAATCTGTTGAGCGTATGCTCGTGCGAGTTCAAGTCTCGCTCGCCCTACTAAATAATAATACCTGAATGACGGCAATCTTCAGGAGGAGGGTGTAAGTCCCTCCTTTTTATTATAAATACTAATGCCGTCATTTAGAGTAGATCTATGAAACCACGCATTTATGTCTATAAAATTACTTTTTTAGAAGTTCCTCATTATTACTATGGAATTCATAAAGAAAAAGTATTTGATGAAGAATATTTTGGTTCTCCAGTAACGCATAAAGATTATTGGAAAGAATATACTCCACAAAAAGAAATTCTTGAAATATTCGAATTCTCTAATATTGGTTGGATTAAAGCACAAGAAGTTGAAGAAAATTATATAAAACCAGTTTATAATACTGATGGTTATTGTTTAAATGAAAATTGTGGAGGTAAAATATCTTTATTGCAAAGAAGTAAAGCGGGAAAAATTGGAGGAAAAATAGCAGCAAAGAAAATAATAGAAAATAAATTAGGAATTCACGGATGGAGTAAAGAACAATTTGCTGAAAATGGAAAAAAATCTGGAAAAAAATGTTATGAACTTGGTGTAGGAGTTCATTCTTTATCTTTTACCCAAAGAAGTGAAAATGGAAAAAGAGCAAATGAAACAAATAAAAGAAATGGAACTGGTGTTTATGGAATGACTTTTGAGCAAAAAAGTGAAGGTGGTAAAACGGGTGGTAAAATTGGAGGAAAGATAAGTGGAAATAAGAATAAAGAATTGAATAAAGGTTATTGTGGTTTATCAAAAGAAGAAAGAATTGCCGCTGGCAAAATAGGTGGTAAAATATCAGGATCAATAGTTGGTCCTAAAAACAGAGAATTAAAACGTGGAATATGTGGAATGAGTAAAGAGGAGAAAGGAAATGCTGGTAAAAAAGGATCTAAAAATACAAACTCTCAAAAATGGGTTTGTTTAGAAACTGGACATATTTCTACTCCAGGACCATTAACTTTATATCAAAAAGCAAGAGGTATAGATATAAGTAAAAGAAAAAAGTTATGAAATATAAAATAACTTATTCTTATAATTGGTATGAAACTGAGGTTGAAAGATTTATTATAAAAACATATCATATTAATGGTATAAGTTTTACTTTTGATGAACTTTCTAAAATATTTCAAGACAATCCTAATATTATTGAAGAAGCAAATAATAATCTTACATATACACCTGAGTATTTTTATTTGAAATCGTTCTATCTTATAGACGAAGAAGCACATCCTTGCCTCTTTCCAGTTGAGTTAGAAAACCCTGAAGATATGCCAGATGATGACTATTATATCTACGATGAAGAAGATTTGACTTCATAAATAAAAGATAATAAGGTCTATAAGAAAGAAAAATGGGATTGAATAAATTAGATAATTTCATTAAGAACACTGAGGGTCGCATTTTATATGTTAATCCTAATGATCTCGATGCAACCGACTCAATATCAAATCAAGGAAATTCTCTTGCTCAACCTTTCAAGACAATTCAGAGAGCACTGTTAGAGGCAGCAAGATTTTCATATGTAAAAGGAAGTAATAACGATCTCGTAGAAAAAACTACAATTCTTCTGTTTCCTGGTGAGTATATTGTTGATAATAGACCTGGTTATGCAATTTATGACAATGGTGGCGCTGCTTATGCAGTTTCGAGAGCAGGCGGTACTGGATCTTTAGCATCCTCAGTTCTTTCTCTTGGTTTAGATTCTGTATTTGATTTAACACAAGAAGACAATATTCTTTATAAGTTTAACAGTTATTATGGTGGTGTTGTAGTTCCAAGAGGAACTTCGATTGTTGGTCTTGACTTAAGAAAGACCAAAATTCGTCCAAAGTATGTTCCAAATCCTACAGATCCTACTGTTAACACTAGTGCGATCTTTAGAATTACTGGTGCTTGCTATTTCTGGCAGTTTTCACTATTTGATGGTGATGAAACTGGTTTAGTCTATACAAATCCAGATAATTTTGCTGCAACATATCAATCAGTTCCTACATTTTCACACCACAAACTTACTTGCTTTGAGTTCTGTGACGGTGTAAACAATGTTGGGGATTATGGTATTACAGATCTTGATATGTATTATAGCAAGGTCTCAAACGCTTTCAATTCAGTTCGAGATATTGATCAAAAATATCCAGTAAACAAACTTGGTTTTGCAAAGCAACGTCCAGAGTGGGAAATTGTTGGTGCATTTGCTACAGATCCAATTAATATTTCATCCATTATTTCTGGTAATGGATCTGTTGCAAGCACTGTTGTTACGGTTACAACAACAGACAGTCATAATTTAAATGCTGGTACGCCAATTAAAATCAAAGGTGTAACAGGATCTGGTGTAACTTCACCCTATAATATTTCGACTAAGGTTCAAAATGTCTTAAGTGAAACTTCATTCACCTACTTATTACCTGGTTTTGCATCTTATCCAAATATCAATCCAAGTCCAAGTGCATCATCTGCGACTGTAACAATTGAAACGGATACAGTTTCTGGTGCTTCTCCATATATCTTTAATATCTCTATGCGTTCTGTATGGGGAATGCAGGGTCTACACGCTGATGGCAATAAAACCTCTGGTTTCAGAAGTACAGTTGTTGCTCAGTTTACAGCAGTTTCTCTTCAAAAAGACGACCGCGCTTTTGTAAAATATGATAAGTCTTCTAGAACATATCAAGGTGTAACTCCAATTACTGCTGTTTATGGATCTCAATTACCAGAAGGAGCATCTCAAACAGATTCCAATCGTGTTTATCACCTAGACCCAGATGCAATCTATCGACAAGGTTGGGAAACAAGTCATATTAAAATTTCAAACGATGCATTTATTCAGATCGTTTCTGTATTCGCAATTGGATTTAATAAGCACTTTGATGCGGAGTCTGGTGGAGATGGATCAATTACCAACTCTAACTCAAACTTTGGTCAAATTTCATTAAATGCTACTGGTTTTAAAAGGCAAGCATTTGATAAAGATAATCACGCTTTCATTACTTCAATTGTTGCACCAAGAGCAATTGACACATTACAAGAAGATGATGTTGAATGGATTTCTCTTGATGTTGGATTAACCACTTCTGTTGGTATCTCAAGTCACCTTTATCTTTATGGTTATACCTCAGTAGATAATCCACCATCTTCACAAGCACAAGGTTATAGAATTGGTGCTAGAAGAGATGATAGACTATATGTTGTTGGAGCAGCAACAACACTTGCTGCTAACATTTATATGTGCGATAATGTAATCGCAGCAAGTGGTATTACAACAGCATTAGGTACTACAGTTGCTGCAAAATCATACGATGTATCTTCAGTATCATCAAGCACTCTTACACTTGGATCTCATAATATACAAACTGCAGAAAAGGTTATCATTATCAGCGATGATGGTGACCTACCAGAAAATGTAGAGGCACATAGAGTTTATTATGCTGTAAGAACAAGTGGTACACAAATTAAACTCGCAACTTCGTACACAAACGCTGTTCTTGGAGATACACTCACCATCTACGGTGGAACTAATCTTCACATTCTTAGTAGAGTATCTGATAAAAATTCTGGTGATATTGGATCACCAATTCAGTATGATCCTACAAATTCTAACTGGTTTATACACGCAAATGCAAATAATGCTATTTACAGTGCATTCGCATCTGGTGGAACTGCAACATATGGAACATCAACAGATCTCTCATATGTAAAGAGAATTTCAGATGAAAGAAGTTTAGATGAAAAACTTTATAAGGTTCGTGTCGTAATTCCAAAAGAAATTCCAAATGGAAAAGACCCAGAAAATGGATTTATAATTCAGACTTCAAGTTCAACTGGTGCTAGAAATGATGCAGACTTTACAAGAACTAGCATTGCAAGTACCGACTATAGTTACAATAAGAACCCAAGATTTATCAGCAGCTGCACAGTATCTTCAAATCGTGTAACTGTTGTATCTGAACTTCCTCATAATTTACAGACTGGTGATATTGTTATCATTAAAAATGTAACCAGCACAGATAACACTTCTGGTGCAGATAACGTTGGTTACAACGGTATTTTTGAAGTTGGTGTTACCGATGATGTAACCTTTAACTATTCTACAACTGATAGATTTGGTGTTGCTCATACTCCAGGAACATTTACCAATGATGTAAATGTAAGAGATACAAATCTACCAAGATTTGAAAGAAATGATATGCAAGGAAACTTGTATGTTTATCGAACTGAAGTTATCTCACCATATAGTTATGGAGAACAAGATGGTATCTATCATCTTTATGTACTTAATGCAAGTAATGCAATTACAACTGAATTTACAAATCTTAAGTATAGCCAACTTCCAAATGATCTCTATCCACAGTTAGATAGAGATAACGTTGATGATAACCCACTACCATCAAGAACATTTGCAAAGCGTTCTCCAATTGGTGAAGTTATAACTAACGATCTTAAAAAGAGTATTACTAAAGAAGCAACTGACCTGTTACTGAGAGATGTTGGTATTGGTCTTACAATTTCTTCAGTATCATCATCACCTACAAGCGCAACTATTACATTTGGAAGAAATCACGGTCTTGCTGGAATTGTAACATATAGTTCACTCACTGCTGGTGCATCTTACAGTAATGGTACTTACTATAATGTAAAACTTCTAAATGGTTCTCAAACTGGAACTTGGAATGGCGCAACTGCAAAAGTTGTAGTCAGTGGTGGTTCTGTAACTTCTGCAGAGGTTATTGCACCTGGTTCTGGTTACAGTGCTGGTGCTCTTTACTTTGATCAAACTAGAATTGGTGCTGGTAATGGTGCTGCTAGATTTAATGTAGTAACAGCAGGTATTACAACCAATGTTGGTGATGTAATTCAATTTACTGGTGCTGGAACAACATCAGATGGATATTACAGAATTACCTCTGTTGGATCTGCTACTGCTGTTTCAGTTGCTAAAACTGCAAATGATCCAACAATTACTTCAGGTCAATACGGTTTTGTTGTTGGACCTTCAATTCGTATTGCTAGTACATCTTATAACTCTGCAACTGGAATTTCAACGTTTACAACAACAACTTCGCACGGTTTAGTTGCTGGTAATAGATTTAGAGTAATTGACTCCAATAATAATAATCTAGGTGACTTCTTAGTCTTAACAAGAGATACTATTACTCAGTTTACTGCCACTACAAATAAATCGATCTCTGCAACAAACGGTTATGTTCTAAAGCACGGTCTATCAGCAAATGATGCAATTTCAGATGCTGACGGTGAAAATATTGCAACAAGAACTGTTCCATTCTACAGTGGAGACGTATTTGCGCTTACTTCAGCAATTACTACTGAAACTACAATACCAATTACTAGTATTGGTTCAACTGCAAACAGATTACCTCTTGGATCTTATATTCAAGTTGATAATGAGATTATGAGAATAACGAGTAGCAACAATATTACTTCTGCTACTGTTATTCGTGGTGCTTTTGGTACAACTCAAGAAAACCACGATGCTAATTCTTTAATTCGCAAGATTGATCCAGTTGCTATTGAGTTCCGTAGACCATCTATTATAAGAGCATCTGGTCATACGTTTGAATATCTTGGTTATGGTCCAGGTAACTACTCAACTGGTCTTCCTCAAGTTCAGGTTAAAACTTTAAGTGAAAGAGAGGACTTCTTAGTTCAAGCTCAAGAAAGGTCTTGTGGTATTGTTGTTTATACTGGTATGAACAACAAGGGTGACTTCTTTATTGGAAACCAGAAGAAATCTTCTTCAACAGGTGAAGAGACAACATTTGATACTCCAGTACCAACTGTAACTGGTGCTGATCCATCGAGACTAAGTGTTGTATTTGATGAAGTTACAGTAAAAGAAAAACTTATTGTTGAAGGTGGTGTATCAGGTCAAGTTCTATCTCAATTTGATGGTCCAGTAACATTTAACAAAGATCTAAGAATTAAATCGACATCAACATTCAGTGGAAAAGTAAGATTTACTAATACGGATTCCGACTCCGTTAATATTTTTGGTGGAGTCACACTTGATAAAAACTTAACTGTTAACGGAACATCTAGTTTTTCTGACGCAGTAACATTCTCAAATCGTATTATTCCTTCTGCTGGATCTGGTAATAATGGAATTGTATGGAACAGTGATCCTGGTGGTGGATCGGGTGATACTGCGTTTATTAAATATTATGCAGAAAGCGGTGAAAACACTAGATTACATATTGGTATTCGTAATGATGCTGATGATGATTTGTATCTTGAAGCATCACAAACAACTGTAAGTGGTAATTTCTCCGTCAATGGTGATGCTAACTTTGACGGTAACGTAACTCTAGGTAATTCCACTACAGATACTGTAACTATCAATGGTACTGCTACAATTAACCAAATTAGTTCTCAAAGTATTGCTCCAATTGGCAGTATTGTAATTTGGTCAGGTGCTGTAACGAGTGTTCCAACGGGATGGTTACTTTGCAATGGATCTGCAGTTTCTAGAACTACATATAGTTCTCTATTCTCCGTAACTGGAACCACATTTGGTGCAGGAAATGGTACAACAACATTCAATATTCCAAACTTAATGGATCGATTTGTTGTTGGTGCTGGAAGTGCTTATGCTCAAAATACAACTGGGGGAACAAGCACTCATAACCACACTGGAAATACTGATGGAACTCAACTTTCTTTAACTCAAATACCTTCCCATAGCCATGGTATGGATAATCAAGGTTCTCACCAACATTATGTGATTAATGGTAGTGTTATGGGAGGTGGCATCGGTTCAGATCTACCAAGTGGAAGTAATTATATCGCACAAAGATGGACTAGCAGTGGAAATGATAACTTTAGATATCAATTAAAAGCATCTGGTTCTGGCGCAGACCGAGGATTGACTAACGTTAGTGGAGGTCACACTCACACAATTTACAATAGTGGTGGAAGTGGAGGTACTACGGTAGCGCATAGTCACCCAATACAGTCTGCAAGTAATCTACCCCCATATATTGCTCTTGGTTATATTATTCGTTATGCGTGATTTTAAAAATAAATACTTCAAATAAAGTAACTAGAAATGGCAAATTATAGAAAGTCATTTAATCTTAGAAATGGTGTTCAGGTTGACGATGATAATTTTGTTGTAAATGCAAATGGTCTGGTGGGAATTGGAACCACCATTCCAACTCAAATTCTAGATGTAATCGGGACAACCAGAGTAGTTGGTCTAGTTACTGCATCGAGAGTTACTTCATCTGATTTACTTATTACTGGAGTAGGAACATTTACATCATTTACTGATGGAACAACCAGAATTAGTTCTGGAATTGTTACGGCAGCATCTGGTATCGTAACTTATTATGGGGACGGAAGTGGATTAATCAATATTCCAACATCACAATGGATTGATGTAAACACTGGTCTTGGAATTACAAGCATCTATGCTGCAGGTGCAGTTGGAGTTGCAACAAATTATCCATATTATTATTTTCAAGTAGGTGGTAATCCAGACACCACTGATGGAGTTGGATTCAATTCTACTGGAGGTGTAAAAGTAAGTGGAATTCTAACAGCATCAAGTTTTTATGGTAATGGCGAAAATATTACTGGTATAAATGCTACTAATATTGCCTCTGGAACATTAAGTAATGAAAGACTTCCAAATTCTGTTAGTGTTGGAATTGTAACTGCTACACAATTTTTCTCTGGAACATTGGTAGGTACTGCTTCAACAGCGGCTGGTATTACAACAACTTCTACTATTTTAGTATCTGGTGCAACTATTGGAGTAGCAACAGTATCAAATACTCTGAATGTTCAGGGAAAAATTGGTGTAGGAACTGCGAATCCAAATAACCAAATTGAGGTTAGACAATCTGGTATTTCTTCTATTCACATTTTAAGTTCGACAAGTGAAGCAAGTCTATCTGTAGGAAGATCAGATAGTTTTAGTAAAAATATAGGCAAGATTAGATTTGGAAATAGCAATCTATCTTATGTTTATAGTACGGATCAATCTTTAGATATTATAAACTATGATGATGGAAATGTCAATTATTATCTACAATATGCAAGTGCTGGTGTAGGAACAGGAAACTTCAATTGGATTTATGGTCAAAATCCAAATACTTCATTAATGACTTTAACTTACAGTGGTAAGTTGGGTATTAATCAAGCAAATCCAACCAATACACTTCACGTTGTTGGAACATCTACTGTAACTGGAGATACATATGTTGGCGGTGCTTCAACAATTGTAGGTAGTTTAAATGTCGGAGGATCTCTTTCAGTTACAGGGTCAATTTCATTCAACACACAACTAGTTGGAACTTTAGGAGTATCTACAAGTACATCACCAACATCTTATAATTTACAGGTTGGTGGTGATCCAAATACCACAAATGGTGTTGGAATTTCACCAAATGGAAATGTAAAAGTTAGTGGAATTGTAACCGCAACTACAATTTCTGCAACTACAGTCAATAGTACTTATGCTAATATCACAGGGATAATTACTGCAACTTCTTTTGGAGACGGTACTGGATCTGCAAACTTATCGAATGTAACTACCGAATCCTTAGTTACAACAAACACAGCTAGTATATCAACTGTATTTGCTACAACTGAATTAGTTGTTCCTACATACACAAATGCAGAAATAGTAGGACTTTCCACAAGCACTGGGTCTATTGTTTTAAATTCAGATACTGGTAGATTCCAAGGTTATGATGGAACAAACTGGAATAATTTCTACTGATACTTGACATAAACCTCAAACACCCCTAGACTACCTTTGTCTGGGTTGAAGATGAGAATATAAGCCTCTTCAAGGACACTTTGAGAACCGTCCACTGGGTCGCACCAGGGGCGGTTTTCTGCTATAATAGAAGGGCAGATTATTATAAATAATATGATTGGTTTCGCCACTTGTGTTTATGTATTATACTTACGCCTATTTGAGAGAAGATAAAACACCATATTATATTGGTAGAGGAAAGTATCATTCTGGATATAAGTATCATAGAATGTCTCAAAAACATACTTGTGGAATTCCCCCACAAGAAAGGAGATTGGTATTAAAAGATAATTTATCAAAGGAAGAAGCAATAAAACACGAAGAGTATATGATCAATATATTTGGATTAGTTTGGGATGAAACTGGAATATTAAGAAATCACGTTAGAGATAGTCGTGGTGGTAGTAAAAAAGGTAGAAAATTATCAGAGGAAACAAAACAAAAAATGTCCCTTGTTATGAAAAAGAGATGGGAAAATGGAGAATATGATAGTGAAGATTATAGAAATAAAATATCAGAAAGTAATAGAAAAAATCCAAGAGTTAAAAAACATAGTGAAGAAACAAAAGAAAAACAAAGAAAAGCAAGCACTGGAATAATTCAGAGTGAAGAGACTAAAAAGAAAAGATCAGATAGTATAAAAAAATGGTGGACAGAAAAAAAACTGGCACAGGACATTTGATTTTGCCTTGACCTTGCCCTATAATATGTTTATTGAATTAATTTCAGATGACCCAACTTCGTCCCCATCAAGAACGCGGTTTGCTTGCTATGGAGAAGCATTGTAAAGGAACTCTTGTGATGCCTACGGCCGCTGGGAAAACTCTTGTAATGATTTTTGATGCTATTCGTCAGTTTTCTAAGACTCAACCACAGACTGTTGTAGTTGTTTGTCCGAGAATTCTTCTTGCCGAGCAATTGTCTTCTGAGTTTCTGGAGTTTATCACCAATGCTTCCGTTGCACATTTGCACTCGGGGGAGACACACCATTTCAGCACAACCAAACCTTCTGATATTCGGTCGTGGGATCAATTGATAAGAGTTGCAATTAATCCTAATGGACCTCAAATCAAACACAAACTCATCTTCACCACCTACAACTCCCTGCAACGTCTGCAACAGGCAGATATTCACGTTGATACCATTTACTTTGATGAGGCACACAACAGCGTTCAGCGTCACTTTTTCCCTGCTACGGAGCACTTCGCTGCTAATGCTGACCGCTGCTATTTCTTCACTGCTACTCCTAAACATTCTGCTACTATTTCCAAACCTGGGATGAATGATTCCAAGGTTTATGGTCAGGTGATTTGTAATGTTCCCGCACCTGAACTGGTGGACGGTGGTTTCATTGTTCCTCCCAAGGTTGTGGTTCAGCAGTTTGAGATGCTTTCCAAGGGTCAGATCGTTGCTGACGTTGATTGTGAGAATCTGATTCAGACGATTGACGCTCAAGATGTGGGTAAGGTTCTGATTTGCTCCAAGGCAACCAAGCAGATCGTTTCCCTGGTTTCTGAAACTGACTTCTGTAAGCAACTGGAGGATCGTGGTTTCTCTTGGATGTATATCACGTCCAAGACTGGTGCTGTGATTGACGGTCAGAAGGTCAACCGTGAGGTGTTCTTTGACACTCTTTCTGCCTGGGGTAAGGATGATGACAAGAAGTTTGTGGTTCTGCATCACAGCATCTTGAGCGAGGGCATCAACGTGTCTGGTCTGGAGGCAGTTCTGTTTATGCGCTCTATGGATTACATCGGCATCTCCCAGACCATTGGACGGGTGATCCGCCTGCACAAGGACGATGCAGCAGGTCTCCAGAGCGGCAGGATCGCCCCTGGTGCCCTTACAGACTACACCAAGTCCTTTGGGTTGGTCTGCATCCCTGTCTACTCTGCAGTGGGTGTGAGCACCGCTAGGAAGGTGCAAGCGGTCGTTGATACCGTCTTCAATGAAGGTCTGCCTGCCATCAGCGTTGTCAGGCGCTGACTTTTCTGCTATACTACCTACACATCAGGAGGAATCCCCCAATGCGTTGTAAAGTTCAATTGTATGTTTGTGGCAAGGTCTTTGATGAAATTGTTGAGGCACGTGATTACCAAGAAGCACGTCAGGTTGCAATCGCCCGCAATCCTAACGCTAAAGTCATGGGAGTTACTGCGGTATTCGGATGAGTGAATCTTTTCAAAAACCTTTTATTGATCGTCCTGGTATTCTTGACCCAACTCCAGGAGACCCTCAAGGTTATGTGACGAAAGATGGAATGTGGGCTGCTGTTCCAATGATAAATTCTAAAAAATTTGTTATCATTCACAATGGGCAACAAGTTCATGTAGCAAACAACTACAAGTCCGCAAAAACCTACATTCAAAAGTCCGCAAAAGGCGCATCGGTCTCCAGT